>ERZ791912.141-NODE-141-length-49922-cov-3.411214_pt1 | contig 49922 bp, 49 predicted proteins | sample MGYA00510141_ERZ791912 | MGnify/ENA primary metagenome ERZ791912 (study PRJEB30046, sample SAMN00792082) | human gut metagenome | study: EMG produced TPA metagenomics assembly of the A metagenome-wide association study of gut microbiota in type 2... | reverse complement strand
AAATTGGGCTCCTCATGATTTTTGGTATGATTTATTTGGTGGAGCAAATATGCTTAACAATGGTAAGTTTAGTATTGAATGGATTGATGATACTGATGAAAAGTCGGGCTATGCAGAACCTATGCCGCGAATCAATATAGAGGACAACAGATTATGGGGATTTAAAAAAGTTGAAAAGCTATGATAACAGAACAATATAAAGATAAAGTTTATTTTTCAAAGTTGTTGTGTACAGATTGTCCCAATATCTATAAGGATATTTGTGAAATTCTTGATGCTAATAATGTGGCACACGAAACCCTTTCTTTGACTAAGGATTATTGGTGTCGAGATTATATGCCAGTACAATATGCAAGTGAGCGTTTCTCTCAATTTGTATACAATCCCGACTATCTAAAAGGAAAGGAAAAATACATTACTAATGCAGATAAGGTGATGAAGAAGATTGAAGGAAACAATTTTATCGTCAATCATTCTTCTTTGGTTATTGATGGTGGCAATATTGTTATCGGCGAAATAGGGCTTCCAAATTCCTACACCACGCAATCTTTTATTGTAATGACAGACAAAGTGATGAGAGAAAACGAAGGATTATCTCAAAAGGAGATAGAAACACAAATACAGGATTCTTTCAAACCCAAAGAGTGTAATTCGGATTATGATGATATAACTATAGTATGGCTACCATGGGACCCAAAGGACATTTGTGGGCATACGGATGGAATCCTAAGATTTGTCGATATAAATAAAGATGGGAAAGCTGTTGTATTAGCCAATCTTTCTGTATATGATGATGATATTGCCACACGAATGCGTAATATCCTTATGGAACATTTTTATGTTATAGAGTTGAAACTCTCTGAATATCACGAATTAAGTTGGGCTTATGTCAACGCACTTCAAACGCGTGACGTTATCATTGTTCCTGGTATCGGGAATGCTAAACTTGATAATGAAGCAATGGGGCAATTTATTGCTTTATATCCAGATTATAAAGGTAGAATATATCAAGTTCAGATGAAAGATTTTATCAAAAAATGGGGAGGAGCTTTGAACTGTTGCACATGGACAGTTAGCGAAGACATGTCTAAAATACATCACAATACAGAGAATGATAATAGGTATAAATCTATTATAGAGAAATATCAGAATGACTCTAATAGTGTATGCTTTGATGAAATCCAATTCCTGGGAGATTATTATCCAAGAAAAATAGAGAATGTTAGTAAGGAATTGGATCGTTTGTATTATGGTTTTTAGTACAAGAGTGAGCCGTGAGGAGCATCCCACAGACGAGAAGCACCACCAGCCCTACGCCTTCGTTGACTACGTGAAGGCGAAGTAATCTTATATATGTGTATATTACGCACAATATCTGCTATAATAGTGTCAAATTATACACGCTATTTTGCGTAATTTTGCAAGCGTAAAAAGAAAGATACATTCTTTTCTCTGTAATGAAATAATATGGATTTTAGGTTTTAGGATATTAGGATTAGGTTAGTAGTAGATAAGATTGAATTTCGGTTTTAAGTTTATAAAGGTATTCAGCCTTTAAAGGTAATAAGATTGCCTGAGGAACATCGTTCCTTAATAATCTAAAGAGGCGCGGCTCCGTGTTAGGAGCTACGCCTCTTTGTTGTATTGGTTAGCGGAAGGAGGAATAAAAAAAAACCAAACGGGCTAATGGACGATTTGGAATAAACAGCAATAACGCCGTGGCGTGATTTCATAAAGAAGTCGCCACGGCGCTTTTTTTCTTTGCTTCAGCCATCGTGTTCCATTTACTGAGTTATTTCGATGAAAGCTATTGTTTAGAAATTGTGCAGCATCCGTGCCCACCTTGGGCAACATCGCTGCCCATTTCCGCAAGTATTGTTATCCTTGCCCATTATGATGTGTTTAGCAGCTTTGTTAGTTAATCTAGCACACCCTAATGACCGATTTGGGTTAAATTGATTGCTTATCCAAGCTTATATGTGTTGCTGGCATTTGCCATAACAACATTTAAAGGCAAAGCTCCTGTCATCCCGTGCCCGACCTGACGGAACATCATTAAGGCACTTGGGCATACTCCACCGCCCGCAGAAATAGGCTGATGAACGGAGTAACTCCATATCCGCGACCACAGGCATGGCGACAAGTCCAAGCGCAAAAAGCCCCTCGGCGGAGGCCGAAGGGCGTGCTTATTTAAGGGATTGTGTAGTACTTATTCCTCAAAGAGCTTTTTATAGTCAGATTTAGCGTTGCGGTAGGCGCTTTTCATTGACTTCATCAGCATTTCAAATGCCGATTGGTTTTTCGACCAGTTCTGTGGAGGATACCACTGAATATCGTTTCGCGGTGATGTTTTCTGCATCTTTGCACCAAAGAATGCGTCCGACGGATAGCCTCTGTCGGTCATTGATGCCATAATGCCTCTTTTGGTCTCGCTTACCGCATCATCGCCGCCGGCATACCAACCTCCGTCCTCGGCTGAATAAGTCTGTAGGTTGCCGAATGTAAACTCACCTGTTTCGGGGTTGACATCAAGCATCTCAACGCGATAGTGTCTTGGTTTTGAATTTACTTCATTGTATCCGTTTAGATTCATCAAGGTGCTAATCCATAAAGTCATCAACGGGTCTCCCGGATTTATTTTCAAGTCGTGGAAAGACACCGAGCCGCCATCGAGTACCAACCACTGCCGTCCGGACATCTCGTCTTTTTGAACTCCGGTGATTTGCAGCGGCACAGCGAATAGCGACACGGCAAACTCGCCTTTTTCGTTGGTATAACGTATATTCGGATCGAACATTATTTGTACGAAACCATAGGTGTTGTCTCCATAGGGTGTTGTCTCCTTGCCATCGCTGTTGACCTGCATATATACTGGGATACTGTATTGTTCCACACGCATACTGCCTTGATAAGCCCCGGTGTGTTCGGGCGCCTTGTCATCGTCTTTCTTAACGAATTTTACGGTGATGGTCTGGTCTGTGGTTATCGGGAATGGAGTGTTGTTTTTGACTTTCCCGCCAATCGAGGTGGATATTGATGATACAGCCCAATCGTCGTTAGGTGATGCGCTCGCCGTGGCATATTCGCCGAAGGTAAACGTTCCGGTGGGAGAAATCGAAGCCGTGCCACCTTCCGACGGGGAGGCAACTACCGATACAGTGAACTTAGCGGGAGCGACAGTGGTCGGACCTACTGCTTTCTGATTAACGTCGACAATGATAAGTTTAATTGGAGGAGTAGGCTGGGGCCCGATTTTCGGAATAGAATCTCCCGGCTCTTCCGGCTCATCCGGCGGGCCTACCGGCTCGCGGAACTCTCCACCTCCAGCACTGACGCCGTTGGAGAACATCCACGCTATTTCGCCTGACGGCTTCATAAATGCGATGTAGCTGTTATTATTTAGCCTCACATCGCTGCATCGGGCATAACCAGAGAGACCAAATTGCTTGAATCCTCTGATATAGTCGCCATTACGATTCTCGAAATCTTCGAGTGTAACGCATCCTTCGTAATTGAGCACATAGCACGGTGAGTCTAATGAGGCAAGCCCGAAGGGCTGGAAGTGCAATGAGCTACCGGTCACTTTATATGCAGGGCATACCTTTGAACTTATGATTCTTACCGGCTCAAGGGCGGTATTAACGAGCATGCAGCCATTGTCGAGGTGTTGATAGCCGGGATAACTCGACGTGAAAGCATAGCCGCCGTAAAACTGACTGCCGGCCTTAACTGTCAGCATCTCATTGCCGCAAAGGTCATAGTAAACCACATCGTTGCCCCGCGTCACATAGAATCTGCCGTCTACAACATCAGAAATTTTGTCAGAGTTTATATGAGTCCTGTCGTATTCCGTGCCGGGACGGAAAATGATATTGCCGGCAGTGTCAATCAGCGCCCATGAAGCCACAAACATTTCGCCGGTGGGGATTCTCACCCATGCGTAGCCGTCAGAAAAATCACGGGCTTCGAGGTATTTGCCTGCAAAGGCTGGTTTCCCTTGCGCGTCGATAAACGCCCATTCCTTATAATCGCATTTGTAAGCCCGGCGGTTGTCTCGCAGCGGACGAATGGCATCCTTGTTGTCGCCGATTACGTTGAGAGTGGAATAAGTTTTGACACCCGCAGGGTTGATAAAGAAATACTTGCTTTTGTAGTTGACTTTTTGTTCAACAATTGCGAGCCCGTCTACGAAGTCCGACACCTTTTCGTATGAAGGATCCAGTTGCTTCACCCGTCCATCGGAATAGAGAATGCAGATTGGTTTCTTGCCTTGTGTGTTTGCTTTCCTTGTACGGGCCACAGCCGCACCACCCGAAAAGCGGGGCGCTTCGCTGTAGGAACCCCATCCGCAGTATTCCCAGTCGGCATCAAAAAGTTTTGTGCCGTCCACACGCCAAAACTCCCATGCGGAGTTTCTTTTCACCGCAAATATTCCGTCATACACATCCGAGATGTTATAGCTGAACCCCGGCACATCAAGATAGCGCGTGCGAGAAGTCAGGAACGGATGCCGATATGAGGGGGTGACAGCCTCCATACCGATTTCCGAGTTGGTATTAGAGGTTGCTTTTTGCGGGTCTTCGGTTTGAACCGTCTGCTTTTGGTCCGGGCGATTGCCTGTCGCTTTTTCAACCTTGTCAAGAGTTTTGTTGACTTTTTCAAGACCGTTTGAAAGCTTTTTAAGGAATTGAGCCTCGGCAGTCAACGGAACGCCCAGAGTGAATATCACTGCGGTGATAACAACTCCGAATGTAAGCGATTTCAGTTTCATAGATCAATGCTTTATGCAACCGGTGCTGACAGCTGCCAAATAGGCACGGCTGTCAGCACTGTTGCGTGTGTTTTTTTATTTGCCTTTTGTGAAAGAGAGCTTCAAGACAGTAGCTTTAATGCAACCTTCACAATTCTTTTTGTTGATAGTGAAATTTTCCAACTTAAGGTTTGTTCCGGCCTTGATGCCCAACTCTGAATCAGTTATCAAGTCCATGGGGAAATATGCCACCTGCTGGGAAAACACCTGTGTCCCTGCTTCATCAAAGCCTAAGAGGTAAACATGTTGTGCAAGACCTTTGTATCTGGTCAAGTCGCCCCCGCCGGTAGAAAGACTTTTGCTTTCCTCGCTCTGATAGTTTTGTGCGGCGACTGCGTCTCCGGTCAGTTTAAAGCGCGGAGTCATGTCGGTTTTAGAGCGATAGCCATCAAAGGTAAGTGTTACAGGGGAGTTGACGGTGATTTCGGGGGTGGACTCGATTTCGATTTTCTTGCCGTCCAGGGCCTTGGCGGCTTCTTCGATTTTCACGGAATACTCTTTTTCCGCAGTTTCAGCCTCAGCATAGATTTTCTTTGCCTCGTCTTCCGACGAGCTGTTCTTGAATTGTTCTTTGAGAGATTCTTTCTTTGCAACCATTTCAGCATATATGCCTGGAACATTTCCAAAGAATTTGGAGTTGGATGACGAACTGCTGCCTCCTCCGCATGAGGAGAACAGGAGCGGCATTGCGATGACAGCGAGTGCCATCAGTTTGAAGTTTCGCATGTTCATGATAGCTTGTTTTATTTAGTTATTAATGATTTGTTTTTCTTTCTGCAATACGCTTATTGGCCTCTTCAGCAGCGGATTGAGACATATGACGGCCCCCATCCTTATCAATCCATAGTATGCTGCCCGGAGCAGGTCCTGAGCTTGAAGAGCTTGAAGAACTTGTCCCTCCTTTGTCCAAGGCAAAGCCTACGCTCAAAATCGCAGCACAGATAATCAATATCTGAATAATCAGGCGGAAAATTACCACAAGGAGACCCCAAAGGGCAACTAAACTTCCGATTATATATACGATTCCGAAAATAGTAAATGCCAGACCGGCTGTCTTGCCAAGAACACTGACATTCTTTTTCATAGAAATCAAGACGCCAATGGCAAACGAGGCCAAAAAGACAACAACGGTCAATATGTCGACAAATGTGCCTCTGACACCGAATATGGCGAGAATTACGGCTAATGCAACCGGTACCGGGATACAGATGGCAATGCTGATAGCCATGGGCTTTATAGACAGTTTCGTTTCGGAGTCTTTGCCTAAAAGGAGTTGCTGATAGAATTTGAAACTGTAAAGCTGGAACGCCACAAACAGCATAAACGGGATGGCACGGAACAGAGAACCGAAGAATCCGTATTTATCCTTGTCGCACCACCAAAATGCATTGTTGCCCAATACCCAATATGCCCAGATCTCCAGCAAAGATGCAAGCAGAATGCAGCCCGGAACGACAAATATAGCATAACGGCGCATCGTATTGATTTTCATTCCGATGAACATGAATGCCATCGCCACCAAGAACAATATGGCAATAATTGCATAGGGTGTGAATGAGGCGAAAAACTTCCCTGCCCAAGAATGGTTGATCCGGTCTCTGGTGTTCCCAAAAACATCCTCGGTCCCTTCGGGATTTTCATCGCTGAACAGGAGGTAGCCGGAGTTGATGCCATATTCTTTGCCATTCACCTTGATAAGCCCGTATGCAGTCTGCCCTTTAAGCAGACGTTCCACAGTGACGGTCTCACCCATCGGCAGTTTGAATGCTTCCTTATCAAGTTGTTCAGATTTCCCGTCTTTACTAAAAGAAATATGGCGAACGGAAACCGAATCGGCGAAATTGTCATCAACAACATATTTCTGCGCCCTCGCCGGAGCCGAGAGCACTACTGTTAATATGCCGCAGAGCAATAATTGTAATATTTTTTTCATTTTGTGAGATTGGTTATAGTGGTTTGTATGCAAAGTTATACATAATCAAACCATCCTTGTTCTCAATCTTACAAATAATCGTTCACAGTGAATAAAGCGTACTCACAAAACGTAAAAAAACATTCACAAAGCGTAAAAACTAACTGTTATCCAGCCTTTTGCTCCCCCCCCTACGATATTCGGAAGGAGACATCCCTTTTATTTTGCTGAAAACGCGAATGAATGACTGCTGACTGTTGAACCCCGACTGTTCGGCAATCAGATTCAAACTATCGGAAGAGTTTTCAAGCAATTGGCAGGCGTGTTCAATACGATGCCTATTTACAAAATCATAAAAAGAGCTTTTGGCCTCTGTATTGAAAAACGCGCTTACATATGTGCGGTTTGTACCGACTGCTATAGCAATGTCCGACAATTTCAGATTAGGATTAAGCCATATCCTGTCCTTATCAAAGAGGAGGGCAATCTGTCTGCCGATAACGGACATCTCCGCTTCGCAGTCATTCGACACCTCGGTCTTAACATCCACTGACAGCTCTTCCAGCACCGACTCATGTTTATAGATGAAATAAGCGATAAACATCCATATAATCAGCGTCGTCGTCAGATAAAGAGTCTCAATATCCAAATGAATTATGAGACAATCAACAAGCCATAGGGATAATATGACTGAAAACAAGCATAATATAATGCGTAGCCAGTTGAGATTGATATTCTCATCGTATGAGAAGCGTTGCTTCAGAAGTACATGATAACGGGGGATGGTTCGGATTGCCCAAATGGCATAACCGAATCCGTATATGCACGCCCAAGCCACTTCAATATAGTAGAATAAAGATATATGAGTCGCCACAAACAATACCATCGGAACGATAAACGACAGCTCGTGCAATACAATCTTGCGCCATGTCAAAATGCCGGGGCGGCATAGTTCAATAAGAATAAACGCATAAAGTGGGACGGCAACCATATCTGATGCCGTCATAATCATCCAGTTAATTGAGAGTCCGCCACTGTGAAAAGGTATGAAAAACAGATCCTTTACGCATTGCAGACCGATTACAAGCATAAGTATAGCGACGAGCTTGGACAGAAGCTCGCCGTTTTTCCGGAAAAAGAACCATGTCATCATGAAATAAAACATGACGCACAGCCCATATATGAATAGTAATTCTCTCGTCATAGTGTTCAAAAGTGATCAATAATCACACATTGTGGTATGCTCAAAACCGGTTACTCACAAAAAAAGCGAGAGCCGACTATGCCACGTCTAAACTTGATGGACCTAAGAAAGCCTTGTACTCAGATGTGGTTGACGGCAGCCCACGCTATGCGAGGGAAACCATCATGTCTTATCGTTGAGTACGGGTGAAAATTTCTCAGGTTTTCAAGTTCAAGATAAGCATAACGCTTCTTATTTCCCAAAATGTCGTGGCAAATAGCGGCTTGCGTCCGTTATTTGCCGTTGCTAAGTTAACTAATATTTTTGAGAAAGGTCTTATATCTCCTGGAAAATTTGTAATTTCGCGTATCAACCTTGTTCTCGACCATAAGGCAACGAACAAAGCGCTGAAACTTTGGGCGTTCATCAGCCAAGTGATTGAGCGCACCTATCTTGCCGACAATCACAGCAAGATTTTGCTCCCGACTCTCCAAAATTATTTGCTAAATTCATTAAGCGCTTATCGCGATATGACAAAGCAAATATATTACGTTTTGTCATGACGTTTACGTCCAACCAAACCAGAAGAACTGACAAATTCCTATATTAAAGAGGACGATAGATAACAATAATCTGCGTTCAGCAGGATATGCTACTTTAATGGGGACGTATCTCGAATGGCACCCAAAATAGGAGCCGTCGGATGCCGGGCTCGACCGGAGGCATGAGAGGTAGGTAAATACGAAAATAGGAGATAAACACCTATGATTGGTGTTTACCTCCTACTCGATCGATTGTTAATCGATATTAGCCTTTGATGGCTGCGATTCCTGGAAGCACTTTGCCCTCGATGGCTTCGAGAAGCGCGCCGCCGCCAGTGGATACATACGATACTTTGTCAGCCAAGCCGAACTTGTTTACGCAGGCAACAGAGTCGCCGCCGCCAACGAGTGAGAACGCTCCCTTTTCAGTTGCCTCTACGATAGCGTCAGCAATAGCGCGTGAGCCGGCTGTGAAGTTGTCGAATTCAAATACGCCTGCAGGACCGTTCCAGAGGATTGTCTTTGCGTCCTTGATGGCGTTTGCGAAGAGTTCGCGTGTTGCAGGACCTGCATCCATACCTTCCCAACCTTCTGGGATATCGTTTGATGGGCAGACCTGAGTGTTGGCGTCGTTGCTGAACTTGTCGGCTGCCACGCAGTCAGTTCCAAGCACGAGGTTCACGCCTTTTTCTTTTGCTTTTTTGATGATGTCGAGAGCGAGGTCGAGCTTGTCATCCTCGCAGATTGAAACACCAATCTTGCCACCTTGAGCCTTTGCGAAAGTATATGTCATACCACCGCAGAGAATCAAGTTGTCAACCTTGTCCATAAGGTTTTCGATGATGCCAATCTTGGTAGAAACTTTCGAACCACCCATGATTGCTGTAAACGGACGCTTGATGTTGTTGAGTACGTTTTCAACGGCTGTAACTTCTTTTTCCATCAAGTAGCCGAGCATCTTGTTGTCAGCGTCGAAATAGTCGGCGATGACAGCTGTTGAAGCGTGACGGCGGTGTGCAGTTCCGAACGCATCGTTAACGTAGCAGTCAGCGTAGCTTGCGAGAGTTTTTGCGAATTCTTTCTGGCTCTCTTTCATTTCTTTCTTGGCTGCGTCGTATGCTGGGTCTTCTTTGTCGATGCCAACAGGCTTGCCTTCCTCTTCAGGATAGAAGCGGAGGTTTTCGAGAAGAAGCACTTCGCCCGGTTTCAAAGCTGCTGCGGCGTCGGCTGCCTTGGCGCAGTCAGGAGCGAACTTTACGTCTGTGCCGAGAGCGGCAGCTACGGCGTCCTTAATCTGGCTCAAGGAAAGTTTTGCGTTTACTTTGCCTTTAGGCTTGCCCATGTGCGACATAATTATGAGAGCGCCGCCGTCGGCAAGAATTTTTTTCAAAGTTGGGAGGGCACCGCGGATACGGGTGTCGTCAGTGATTTTGCCGTTTTCGTCCAATGGCACGTTGAAGTCAACGCGCACAATCGCTTTTTTACCTGCGAAATTGTATTGTTCGATTGTCATTTTATTGAAAATTAATAAGTTAATATTTTCGCTTTGTAACTGTGCAAAGTTAGTTAAAGATTTTTGAATACAGAATTATTTCCGTATTAAAGTTTGTTGTCGGGGTTAAATAATGCCTTTGTCTGCAAGCAGCTGTTCCATTTGCACTTGCAGTTCTTTTGCTTTCTGTCCGGCAACGGTGGCGAAATCTTCTCCGGTCGAGGCGTAGATGATGCCGCGTGAGGAGTTTACGAGCAGACCGCAGTCGTCGGTCATGCCGTAGCGTGCAACTTCCTCAAGGCTTCCGCCCTGGGCTCCGACACCAGGCACAAGTAGAAACTTGTCGGGGACTACACGGCGCACCTCTTCAAACATTTTGCCTTGTGTGGCGCCGACAACAAACATCGTGTTGTCGCTTGTTCCCCATGAAGACACTTTGCTCATCACGTTCTGGTACAGAGGAGTGCCGTCGGCATCCTCGGTGAGTTGGAAGTCGTGCGAGCCTTTGTTTGATGTGAGACCCAAAACGATTACCCATTTTCCTTCGTAGCCGTAGAATGGGGAAATGCTGTCTTCGCCCATGTATGGAGCTACGGTGATGGCGTCAACATCAAGATGCTCGAAGAAGCTGCGGGCATACATTGCGGAGGTGTTGCCGATGTCGCCGCGTTTTGCGTCGGCGATGATGAACTGGTCGGGATAGTTTTGTTTCAGATACTTTATTGTCTTTTCCAAAGCGGTCCAGCCTTCGATGCCGAAGCATTCATAGAATGCGAGGTTTGGCTTGTATGCCACGCAGTAAGGAGCAGTGGCGTCGATTATTGCTTTGTTGAACTTGAAAATCGCATCGGCGTCGTTTTTCAGATGCTCCGGGATTTTCTTGATGTCAGTGTCAAGGCCTACGCAAAGAAATGATTTCTTGCGGCGGATGTTGTCAAGCAGTTCTTTTCTTGTCATTGTTTCGTATCTGATTTTTACAATTCTGTCTCTTTCAGTTTCTCTGCGTTTTCGGCGATAATCAGATTGTCGATGCAGTCTTGGATGTCGCCGTCCATAAACGCCGCAAGGTTGTAGATGGTGTAGTTGATACGGTGGTCCGTGATTCGTCCTTGCGGATAGTTGTAGGTGCGGATTTTAGCGGAGCGGTCGCCTGTCGACACCATTGTCTTGCGTCGCGACGCGATGTCGTCAACGTATTTCTGATGTTCTTTGTCGTAGATGAATGTGCGCAGACGGGCGAGGGCGCGTTCCTTGTTTTTTGGCTGGTCGCGCGTTTCCGTACATTCGATGAGGATTTCCTCCACAACACCGGTGTTGGGGTTCTTCCAGTTGTAGCGCAGGCGCACGCCCGACTCCACTTTGTTCACGTTCTGTCCGCCGGCACCGCCGCTTCGGAACGTGTCCCACTTGATTTCGCCTTCGTTGATTTCCACGTCGAATGGTTCAGCCTCTGGCAGCACGGCAACCGAAGCCGCCGATGTGTGTACGCGGCCTTGAGTCTCCGTCGCTGGCACGCGCTGTACGCGGTGTACGCCCGACTCGTATTTCAGCGTGCCGTAGACCTTCTCTCCACTTACTGAGCAGATTATTTCCTTGTATCCGCCGGCTGAGCCTTCGCTGAAGCTCATAATCTCCATCTTCCAGCCTTTTGTCTCGCAGTATTTTGCATACATGCGGAAAAGGTCGCCTGCAAAGATGGCGGCTTCGTCACCACCAGTGCCGCCTCTGATTTCAAGAATCACGTTTTTGTCGTCTTCTGGATCCTCAGGGATAAGCAACAGTTTGATTTCCTCCTCGATTTCCGGAAGGGCGGCGGTGTTGGCGTCAAGGTCTTCTTTTGCCAGTTCTCGCATATCGGGGTCGGTCTCGGTGTCGAGCACTTCGCGTGCCTCCTCGATGTCGCGCAGCATTTGTTTGTATTTAGAAGTGACCTTGGTCAGCTTCTCAAGGTCTTTATATTCTTTGGTAAGCTTGACAAAGCGCTTCATGTCGCTGATAACCGATGGGTCGGTAATCAGTAGACTTACCTCCTCAAAGCGGGCGTCGATGCCGTCAAGTCTGCTCAAAAGTGTAGATTCTGCCATAAGTTAGATAATTTTTGCAAAAGTAGTCAAAATATGGGAAATCTCAAAGGATTACGCTTTGAGTGCTTTTGCAAATTCTTTGGCAAGTGCTCGGCAGGCCTCTACGGTGTCGGCTGTGCAGCTTTGTTTCATCTCCACGGGGTTGCCGACGACGGTGAGTCTCAGCTTCTCTGTCATGCTGTCGATGGTCTTGGTGGCGGCACCTGCCCATGTGAATGACCCGAGGCGTGCAAACACTTTGCCTCCTACGCCTCGCAGCGCGAGCGACTTAAGCAGGGAGTCGATGCGGGGGAAGACAGAGCCGTTGTAGGTTGGCGATGCGATGACAAGCCCTTTGTATTTGTAGATGTCGCTGATGACAAACGACTCGTCGGCATACGAAACGTTGTGGATGCGGATGTTTCTGACTCCTTCTTCAGCGAGCATGCGGGCGAATGCCTCGACCATCTCTTCGGTGTGCCCATACATTGAGGCGTATGCTATTACCACGCCGTTCTCGCTTTCGCCTTTGCTGAGGCGGTCGTAGATGCCTATCACTTCCGTGGCTTGTCGGTGCCATACCGGGCCGTGAGTCGAGCAGATGTAGTCCACTGCCACACCGCTCAGTTTCTGCAGTGCTTTCTGTACGGGGAGTCCGTATTTTCCGACGATGTTTGAGTAGTAGCGGGTCATTTCTGGGAAATATAGAGAAGTGTCCATCTCTTCATCGATGATGCCTCCGTTGAGGGCTCCGAAGCAACCGAAGGCGTCGCCAGAGAACAGGGTTTTGTTTTCTACGGCGTAGGTCATCATAGTCTCAGGCCAATGCACCATCGGAGTGAGCGCGAATTTCAGAGTCTTACCGCCGAGGTCGATGGTGTCGCCGTCTGCCACGGTCAGCGTGCCGTCGCAGACGCCGTAGTATCCTTTGAGCATGTCGATTGTCTTTGCGTTGCCCACGATTGTCAGGTTGGGAAACGCGGCGCGCAGTGTCTGCACGGCACCGGTGTGGTCAGGCTCCATGTGGTTGACGATGAGATAGTCGGGAGCGTTGTCGTGCAGGATTTCCTTGATTTGGGCAATCTGCTCGAAAGCGTGGGATATTTCCACGCCGTCGATGATTGCGGTTTTGTCGTTGCCAGCCACAAGGTAGGAGTTGTACGACACTCCGTAGGGCAGCGGCCACAATCCCTCGAATCTTGTTGTGGTGCGGTCGTTTGCACCTACATAATATATACCGTCTGTTATTTTCTTTGTAAGCATAGTAGTTTTATATTTTTTGTTTCTTTATTTATGTTTACTCCATAAAGCATCCATTCTTTCCGTCATTCTTGCTTCCTGCGGATTTTGGCAGGCGTTCCAGAACTTTTTGTCTCTGATTTCGTGAGGCAGATAGTCCTGTTCCACAAAATTTCCGGGATAGGAGTGCGGATATTTGTAGTCGGCGCCGTAGCCCATCTCTTTCATCAGTTTTGTCGGAGCGTTGCGCAGATGCAGCGGTACAGGCAGGTTGCCCGTTTGGTCGACAAACTCCAGCGCCTCGTTGATGGCGTTGTATGCAGAATTGCTTTTGGGCGATGTGGCGAGATACACGACACATTCCGAGAGGATTATGCGTCCTTCCGGCCAGCCGATTTTCTGCAGGGCGTCGAAGGTGGCGTTTGCGAGCAGCAGTGCGTTTGGATTGGCAAGTCCGATGTCCTCGGCAGCTGAGATGACCAGTCTACGGGCGATGAATGCCGGGTCCTCACCTCCGGCTATCATTCGGGCAAGCCAGTAGACCGCGGCGTCGGGATTGCTTCCGCGTATGCTCTTGATGAAAGCAGAGACTATGTCGTAGTGCATCTCTCCGCCTTTGTCGTATGCCATGGGGTTCTGTTGCAGCCGTTCGGTGACGATGTCGTTGCGCACCACGATAGGCTCGTCGTCGCCCACCGACTGGCTCAGCAGGTCGAGGATGTTGAGCATCTTGCGGGCGTCGCCTCCGGCAAAGCGGAACAGTGCTTCGGTCTCGACCACCTCCACCTTGCGTTGCTTCAGCTCGCTGTCGCATGTGATGGCGCGATGCAGCAGTTCGCTCAAGTCGGTGTCTGTCAGCGGCTTCAGCACGTAGACCTGCGCTCTCGACAGCAGCGGGCGGATGATTTCAAACGACGGGTTCTCGGTGGTGGCGCCAATCAGCGTGGCTGTGCCTGTTTCCACGGCGGCAAGCAGCGAGTCCTGTTGCGACTTGTTGAATCGGTGGATTTCGTCGATGAAAAGGATTGGGCGGTGCTGGCTGAACATGCTCGAGGCGTCGCGTTTGCATAGCGTCAGCACGTCGCGCACGTCCTTTACTCCGGAATGCACGGCGGAGAGCGTGTAGAACGGAGCCTGCACCTGAGAGGCGATAATCTTGGCGAGTGTGGTCTTTCCCACGCCCGGAGGTCCCCACAGGATGAAAGAGGAGATGTGTCCCGACTCAATCATCTTGCGGAGTATGCATCCTTCTCCGACGAGGTGTTTCTGTCCGATATATTCATCGAGCGACTTCGGTCGCAAGCGTTCTGCTAATGGTTCGAAAGTCATGTCTGTACAACGGGTTTAAAGTTTCACACACTTCACGATTTTGTCGTCGATTGCCGCCACGCTTTTGCGCGCCTTGTAGTACGCCGTGCGCGACGAGAATCCCGATTCTTCGGCAATTTCCTCCTGTTTTGCCGCCGGATGCGCCTCCTTATAGAGTGCGGCGTGCTGCAGGCGGAACATGTTCACGAGGTTGTAGTATCCCAGTTGGGTTATGTATTTGCTTGCGGCGTTGACTTTGCCTTTCGGGATTTCCGACAGCACTTCCGATTTCTGCAGATGCGGCTCGCGGTAGCGGCGGAGTATTATCGACAGCACTTCGTTCCCGATGGCGTCTATTTCCGACGGCGAATCGGTCGTGGCGGTGTCCTTGCTGCCGTCGCTTGCCGGGTCGGGCTCCTGTTTGTTTGTAAACAGCTGTTGCGGGTGCAGGATTATGCACAGCATGTAGATCATCGCTGCCGACGTGATAAGGTCGACGGCGAGTTTGCACCAACGGCTGTCGGAGACAAACACAGCCCACATCAGTGCAATCCAGCAGAGCGGCAGGTATAGCACCAGTTGGGCGAATCTGTAGGGGAAGTCCTCCACGTTTGAGTAGTTGTCGGTGTTGAATTTGTCGATGGTGCGTTTCAGCTGGTTGGTGATGTGCACCGACAGCGTTGAGAACAGCAGGCTGAAGCCGCCCATCGCAGCCATCAGAGGCGTTCCGGCGTCGGTCAGGACGTGTCCGCCCATTGTCAGAGCTATTGCGAGCAGCGACAGGAGCAATGCAAATGCAGAGAATAGATATGTTTTCAGCAGAATGCTGTCGCGCAGCCGTTTCCGAAAGAAGTAGCTGCTGAACAGTGTTGTCATACAGACGGGATAGAAGATTATGCCGAAAATTTTCACGTATGTCCAGTAGTCGGGAGTCGTCGGACTCAGAACGTATGGGAATTCAAGCGCGATGGCGATGTAGAAGAACGACACCAGGCGGCGGGCAGGGTAGTGGAAGTCGCCATTTTCGTTGAACGGACGGCACATGTGATTCCATCTGACAATTCCGCAGACAACGCCGGTGATGATGAAAATCAGGCAGGCGTAGGCGTATAATTGGATGTTCGACAGATTGTGTTCCATTTTTCAGAATGATAAATAATCGCGCAAATTTACATATAAATAGTGAAACTTGGCGTCTGCGCAAAACAAAAAAAACCGGAACTGCTGTTCCGGTTTTTCTATAACGTAGGTTTCGGATGCTGCTACATGTTCATGCCGCCGTCCACTTGGATAACCTGTCCCGACACGTAAGAAGACATGTCGGAAGCGAGGAATGTGGCGATGTTTGCAACGTCCTCCGGAGTGCCGCCGCGGCGCAATGGAATTTTCTTGCACCATTCTTCCTTGATTTCGTCAGAGAGTTTGGCAGTCATGTCGGTGATGATGAAGCCAGGAGCGATTGCGTTGGCGCGGATGCCGCGGGAGCCGAGCTCCTGAGCCACCGACTTAGCCAAGCCGATCATGCCGGCCTTTGATGCAGAGTAGTTTGCCTGACCGGCGTTGCCGTGTACGCCAACAACCGATGCCATGTTGATGATAGAGCCTGTGCGCTGGCGCATCATCACTGGAGTCACTGCGTGAACGAAGTTGAACGCAGACTTCAAGTTGACACCGATCACAGCGTCCCATTGAGCCTCCGACATACGCATCATCAAGCCGTCTTTTGTGATGCCGGCGTTGTTTACGAGGATGTCGAGACGGCCGAAGTCCTTCACCACTTCAGCCACCACGTTGTGGCAAGCCTCGAAGTCGGCTGCGTTTGAGGCGTAACCTTTAGCCTTTACGCCGAAAGCTGCTATTTCTTCTTCTGTTTTCTTTCCGTTTTCGTCGATTACCAGGTCGGTGAACGCGATGTCGCAACCCTCAGAAGCGAACTTCAATGCAATTGCTTTTCCGATACCTCTTGCTGCACCTGTGATGAGTGCAACTTTTCCTTCCAATAATTTCATAACTGTATAATTAAAAAGTTGTTATTTAAAATTCAAATGTCCGGCACGCGCTTGTCACTGCTTGATGCCGTATAAAATAAAATCACTCAGATAGTCGCGCAGCTTGTCTTTCTCGATGCCCAGCTCGCGGAAGTTCTCGCGGATGTAGGGCACGTCGAGACCCTGCAGACACAGAATCATCACCATGGCCGTCTTGTCGACGTGCTTGATGCGGAAAATGCCGCTGTCGACGCCTTCCTGAAGTATAGTTTCGAGAATGTGCACTTCCTTGGGGCTTGTGGCTTTGCGGGCGCGCTCCACCTTGCGCACATCGCGGAAAAATCCGGCGCGCAGCGAGCCGTTGCGATGCACGAGGTCTTTCATCGCGTCAAAGCGTTGGAAAATGAATTCCATCAGCTTTTCGTCGGCGGGAATCTGAAGTTTCGCTATCTCGCTGAGCTTGCTCAGAACCTTGTCGCTTTCTGTCTCTACCACAGCGTTGTAGATGTCGCGCTTGTTTTTGAAATAAGTGTAGATGGTGCGACGTCCCTTCTCGGCGGCGATGGCGATGTCGTTCATCGTCGTGTTTTCGATGCCCTTGTGGGCAAAGAGCTGACGGGCAATGTCGATTAGTTTATCTCTTGTTTTCACCATATTTACTTTTTGTCTTCAGACTGCACAAATGAAGATTTTGTGTGCGAAATTAATCATATTATTTCAGAGAGGCAAAAAATATCGGTGTAAAATGAGGTATGCGGATTGGAAATGGTGATGGAAAGCCGTGAAAAACAGCGGCTTGCACGGCTTCAAATCTTTAGGGCGTCTGCTTGCTGTATCCGGCGCTTTTCTGCCCATCGCGACGGTTAGGATAGTTTGATTCCGATGGGCAACATTGCTACCCGCGTGAATGATTAAATTTGCATACTGGAAAACAGAGCATATATGATTTTTGTGATTGAAAATTTTATTCACAAATCAAACATATTTTCGCAATAAAATCGTAACTTTGTTACTTGAAGCATTAAATTCTAGAAATGGCCAAAAAATAAACATGTAACGGTGAGTGTGCCGGTAATTTATTATAAAAATTCCTTTGTAGTTGCGCAGGGTTTGGTCGCCTCCAGATGTTATGAGGGATTTTTTTGAACCATTAGCCTTATATGAGCAATCTGATTAAAAAATATGCGATAGAAATAGAATCACTCTATCAACAAGCATCTTGTATTATTGAAAATGCCAAGACAACTGCATACAGGCAGATAAATGAGGCTTTAGTACGAAGAAACTGGCTAATCGGACGGCTCATTGTGGAGGAAGAGCGAAAAGGCAGCGAAAGGGCTGAATATGGTGCAGCACTAATTAAAATGCTGTCAAAGAAACTTACAGAGGCATTTGGTAAGGGATTTACAAAAACGAATCTGTATAGTTTCGCAAAGTTCTATGAGTGCTTTCCCGAGATTTTCCACTCTGTGAGTGGAAAATCCGATTCATTGCTGTCCTGGACACACTATCGCATTGTACTTCAAGAACTTGATGCTGATGCCCGTCGGTGGTATGTGAATGAAGCTTTGGCACAAAATTGGAGCGTCCGCACATTGCAAAGGAATATTAGTTCTCAATATTATCACAGGCTACTTAGTTCGCAGCGAAAAGAGCTGGTGGAGCAGGAGATGCTTCAAATCACAGCGACGTTGCAAACGAATGATGCCAATGAATTTATAAAGAATCCAGTTGTCGGCGAATTTCTTGGTTTCACAGCCGACTCGTCATTTTTAGAGGCGGAACTTGAGCAATCCATAATTGACAATCTTGAGAAATTTCTTCTTGAATTGGGAAAGGGCTTCGCCTTCATAGCGCGTCAACAACATATTCATACAGAAAAACAGGATTATTATATTGACTTAGTGTTTTATAATTATATTCTGAAGTGTTTTGTGCTGATTGACCTTAAGACGTCAAAAATTACGCATCAAGATGTGGGGCAAATGGATATGTATATTCGTATGTACGATGAAAAACAGCGTTCGGAAGGCGATAATCCCACTGTCGGTCTCCTTTTGTGTGAAGATACAGACGAGGACATTGCCCGTTATTCCATTCTTCATGACAATGCCCACCTGTTTGCTTCGAAATATATGACCTATATGCCTACTCGAGAGCAGTTAAGAGCAGAAATAGAGCGACAGAAGACAATATATTTGCTAAAACAAAACGAGAGATTGGATGATTAAGCGTGATGAGAAACTTGTCTTGTGAACAAATAATAGCTGTTGCCGAATAATGTGCTAACTATATGGGATTTAGGGATAACATATCAGATTTCTATCATTGGATGGTTCAATTTGGCAATGTAAATGCCAAATCTCGAACGAACTATATCTCCTGGCTTAAGTTTATGGCAGGGAGGTATGAATTAGATGTTGATTTGAGCGAAGACAAAATACAGACTATCATAAATGATGAGCGCAGAGCATTGTCCTCTCGAACAATTTATAAGAGCGAAAAAGACTTGGTTAATTTTAAGTCTGCATTGAGAAAATACAAACAATTCTTAGATTCGAATTATTCAGAAGTCATTCAAGAAACTATACTTTCCGAAACGCGGAAAGTTCAACAAGACAATTCAATAACTTTGACCGAAAAAAACGCTATAATAAAATCTCGAATCGGACAAGGATTGTTTCGAGAGCGGTTAATTTTATATTGGTCAGGGTGCTCCATAACAAGATGCAGACTTACAAACATCTTGATAGCATCACATATAAAACCTTGGAGAACAGCAAGCAATGAAGAACGATTAGACGTTTTTAATGGACTGCTATTGACACCGAACTATGACAAGTTGTTTGATTTGGGATTTATTGCATTTGACAATAATGGGAGGATATTATTCTCTAAAGAATTTCCAAAGTCAGAACGGACTATCTTAGGTATAGATGGTCATATTCGTTTAGTAACAATTGAAGAACAGCATTTCAAATATCTTAAATTCCACAGAGAAAACTGTTTAATACAATGAGAAGTTTACAAAATATAGACGCTCAAGTGGTTGGGTCAATTTGTGCTGACAGTAGCACTTATTGCTCAATATCTGATGTGTTTAAGATGAATAATCTTGTTTCGGACATTCGAAGTATTCTTTCTGGCAAAAAAACTTATGTCGGAAGACTACATGGCGATAATAGTAAAAACATTGAAATTAAATTCCATAAAACGGAAGTTAGCTTAATTGGAGTCGCAAGTTGTTGTGGAGAAAAAGCATATCAGATGTTGCCAATCAAAGAAATGGAAGCAACCAATTTTGCATGGTGTTACATTGATTTGTTGAAATGTTTGGCTCATAACATAAGATGTAAGATAGCTTTATTAACTGCTAATGAGGTTCTAAAATGAATACAATTAATTACTATTATACTCCGCAAAAGCGAGAGCGTGTAATTTTCATCGGCAACCGAACCGCCGACAGTTACTTCACTACACTAAAAGAACTTTTTAATCTATAATTATGGATGCAGGGAAACGACAAATTGTTAATCCACGCATCAGACACAAAAACATCAGTCCTGGAGAAAACCATTGATTCTCCGGGACTGTTTTGGTGATAGGGCAGAGGCTTATCTGCGCGTCATCCGCACTACGTTTTCAACGTGGTGGGTGTGGGGGAACATGTCGACGGGCTGCACTTCCTCGACGCTGTAGAGGCTGTCCATGAGGGCGAGGTCGCGCGCTTGTGTTGCCGGGTTGCAGCTGACGTAGACGATGCGTTCCGGGCGGGCGTTGAGAATCACGTTGACCACGTCTTCGTGCATTCCTGCGCGCGGCGGGTCGATGATCATCACGTCGGGACGTCCGTGCTCTTCGATGAATCCGTCGGTGAGCACGTCCTTCATGTCGCCGGCAAAGAAGATGGTGTTGTCGATGCCGTTGACCTCAGAGTTGAGTTTCGCGTCGGCAATCGCCTCGGGCACGTATTCGATGCCCACCACTTTTTTCACCTGCCGCGCCACGAAGTTGGCTATTGTGCCGGTCCCGGTGTATAGGTCGTAGACCAGGTCGTCGGGCTTGAGGCATGCCATGCGGCGCGCCACTTTGTAGAGCTCGTATGCCTGCAAGGAGTTTGTCTGATAGAATGATTTCGGGCCGATGCGGAACTGGAGTCCTTCCATCTCCTCGTTGATGTAGTCGCGTCCGCGATATGTGATGACTTCCTGGTCGGCGATGGTGTCGTTCACCTTCTGGTTTACGACGTAGAGCAGCGATGTAATCTCCGGGAACTCAGCCGCGATGGCGCCCATCAAGTCGTCGATTTTCTCTTGTTCGGGGCGTGCGAACACCACAATCAGCATCACTTCGCCAGTGCTTGCGATGCGCACCATCAGCGTGCGCATGAGTCCTTGCTGCGCCTTGATGTCGTAGAACTCATATCCTTTAGCCAGCGCGTATTGGCGCACGAATAGGCGTATGCGGTTTGACAAATCGTCCTGAAGCCAGCATTTTTTGATGTCGAGCACTTTGTCGAACGCGCCCGGGATGTGGAATCCCAGAGCGTTGCGGTCGGCAATCTCGCGTCCGCTGCGCAGGTCTTCAAACGTGATCCAGCATTTGCATGAGAACGTGTATTCCAACTTGTTGCGGTAGCAGAAAGTTTCTTTTGACCCGAGCGTGGGGTTTACTTCCGGAATCTCCACCTTTGCGATGCGTGTCAGAGCGTCGACCACCTGGTCGCGCTTGTAGCGCAACTGACTTTCGTAGGGGATGTGCTGCCACTTGCATCCGCCGCACACGCCGAAATGCTCGCAAGCCGGCGTCACGCGGTCGGGCGACGGCTTGACCATATCAACGATATGCGCCTCCGCGTAGCTGCGCTTCTTCTTGTCCAATTTTATGTTGACCACATCGCCAGGTGCCCCGTATGGTATAAACACCACCATATCGTCGACGCGGGCAATGCTTTTGCCCTCGGCTGCCACTCCTATTATCTCAACGTTCTCCACAACCGGGAGCTCTTTGCGTTTTCTTCCCATATATATAATGAAATTTTATGCAAAAGTACGTTTTTTTTGCCGTTCCATTTCAATGCTCTATAACATAAATAAAAAAACATATGATTATTTTCTAATTTACGAGATTCTTTCTAAATTTGCAAAGACTGAATTGTCAATCACTTTAAATTATAATATTACTTAAACTTAATTTCATTAAATGAAACGGATTTACACTTTCGGTAATGGCCAGGCAGAAGGTCGTGCCGATATGAAGAACTTGCTTGGCGGCAAGGGTGCCAATCTCGCTGAGATGAACCTCATCGGCGTACCTGTTCCTCCGGGCTTTACGATTACAACTGAAGTTTGCACAGAATATAACACCCTCGGCCGTGAAGCCGTTGTGAAAATATTGGAAGAAGATGTCAAGAAATCTGTTGCCCACATTGAGAAGCTTACGGGCAACACGTTTGGCGACGCAGTGAACCCACTTCTCGTATCCGTTCGTTCGGGCGCGCGCGTTTCGATGCCAGGTATGATGGACACAGTGCTCAACCTCGGTATCAACGACACCGTAGTGGAGGCTCTCTCCAAGAAGTCGGGCAACCCACGCTTCGCATGGGACAGCTACCGCCGCTTCGTGCAGATGTATGGCGACGTTGTTCTCGGCATGAAGCCTAAGTCGAAACAAGACATCGATCCGTTTGAGGAAATCCTTGACAAAGTTAAGGAAGAGAAGGGCGTGAAGAACGACACCGAGCTTACCGTTGACGACCTCAAGGGCCTTGTTGTGAAGTTTAAAGCCGCTGTGAAGAAGTCGACAGGCAAGGACTTCCCAGAATCGGCTTGGGAGCAATTGTGGGGCGCTATCTACGCAGTGTTCGACAGCTGGATGAACGAGCGCGCAATCCTGTATCGCCGCATGAACCAGATTCCGGAAGAGTGGGGTACGGCAGTCAACGTACAGGCCATGGTTTACGGAAATATGGGCAACACGTCGGCTACAGGTGTGGCATTCACCCGCGACGCCGCTACCGGTGAGGACATCTTCAACGGTGAGTACCTTATCAACGCACAGGGCGAGGACGTGGTTGCCGGTGTGCGCACTCCGCAACAAATTACAACCGAAGGCTCACGCCGCTGGGCTGCTCTCCAGGGCATCTCGGAAGAAGAACGCGCAAGCAAATACCCTTCATTGGAAGAGTCGATGCCTGAATGTGCAAAAGAGCTTATCGAGACTCAGCAGAAACTTGAAGACTACTTCAAAGACATGCAGGACCTCGAGTTTACAATCCAGGACAACAAACTGTGGCTGCTCCAGACTCGTAACGGAAAGCGTACAGGTGCCGCTATGGTTAAAATCGCGATGGACCTTCTCCGCGCAGGCGAAATCGACGAGAAGACAGTGCTCCGCCGTATGGAGCCACAGAAACTCGATGAATTGCTTCACCCAGTGTTTGACAAGGACGATTTGAAACGTGCACAGACAGTGGCTAAAGGTTTGCCAGCATCTCCGGGTGCCGCTACCGGTCAGATTGTATTCTTCGCTGATGATGCAGAGGCATGGTCGGAAATGAAGAAGAAAGTCATCATGGTGCGTATCGAGACATCTCCGGAAGACCTCCGCGGCATGTCGGTGGCACAGGGTATCCTTACAGCCCGTGGCGGTATGACATCGCACGCAGCCGTAGTTGCCCGCGGTATGGGTAAGTGCTGTGTGTCTGGCGCAGGCGAAATCAAGGTTGACTACAAAGAGAAAACCGTCATCATGGACGGCAAAACATACAAGGAAGGCGATTGGATTTCATTGAACGGCTCTACAGGCGACGTTTACGACGGTCAGGTGCCTACAGTCGACGCAGAGCTTTCAGGCGACTTCGCAGCAATCATGAACCTTGCTGAGAAATACACCAAGGTTGATGTCCGCACAAATGCCGACTCTCCACGCGATGCTCTCGTAGCCCGCAAATTCGGAGCCAAAGGTATCGGTCTTTGCCGTACAGAGCATATGTTCTTTGAAGGCGATCGCATCAAGGCAATGCGCGAGATGATTCTTGCCAACACAGAGGAAGGACGCCGTGCAGCTCTTGACAAACTGTTGCCTATCCAGCGTGCCGACTTCCACGGAATCTTCGAGGCTATGGACGGTCTCGGCGTGACAATCCGTCTGCTCGACCCACCATTGCATGAGTTCGTGCCTCATCAGCTTGCCACTCAGAAAGAATTGGCAAACGAGATGGGTATCACCGTCGAAGAGGTGAAGAGCAAGTGCGACTCTCTTGAAGAGTTCAACCCGATGCTCGGTCACCGTGGATGCCGTCTTGGCAACACTTATCCAGAAATCACAGAAATGCAGGCCCGCGCCATCATCGAGGCAGCAATTGACTGCAAGGAAAAAGGCATCGACGTGCATCCGGAAATCATGGTGCCATTGGTAGGTGTAGTAAAAGAGCTTGAAATGCAGAGCGAAATCATCCGTTGCACAGCGGAAAAAGTGTTTGCGGAAAGAGGTACATCAGTGGCTTACAAGATTGGTACAATGATTGAGGTGCCTCGCGCCGCTCTCGTTGCCGACAAGATTGCCGAATATGCCGACTTCTTCTCGTTCGGAACAAACGACTTGACTCAGATGACATTCGGATACTCTCGCGACGACGCTCCTAAGTTCCTCAAATACTACAAGGAATTGGGTATCATCAAGACAGATCCATTCGAGGTGCTCGACCAGGAAGGTGTAGGACAGCTCGTAGAAATGGGTACAAAGAAAGGCCGTTCGACAAAGGCAGGTCTCAAGGTGGGTATCTGCGGCGAGCACGGCGGCGAGCCTTCTTCTGTCAAGTTCTGCGCTAAATTGGGCATGAACTACGTTTCTTGCTCTCCGTTCCGTGTGCCTATCGCACGCGTGGCTGCTGCGCAGGCTGCAATAGAGGAATAAGAAGTAGCATAATATAATCTTGATTTAGGCTGTAATTCTCTGTAAAACAGACGTTACAGCCTAAGTTGTTTTAAGACAGTTCGTACACTTGACCGCAAAAAATGAGCCAAATGAACGGATAAACTTACAAATAGCTTACAAATCTGGAGGTGTGCACTTACAAAGAACTTACAAAAACAATAATACTGTAAATCAAAGATATATGGCAACATTTAAGACAATCGTAAGGTATAAAAGAGCCGATGGCTTTTACCAAGTGTACATCCGTGTCGTTCATCGTACAAAATCAGGCTATATCAAGACTGATAAATTTGTCACAGATAAACAGATTACAAAGTCAGGTGAAATCAAAGACCCGGTAGTGAATGAGTATTGTTCTCGTGAGATACTGCATTACAATGACATGATTAATCGACATGACGTGTCAAAGTATTCGGTCTCTGAATTGATAAATTTTCTACTTAATTCAGAAGCCGAGGTGTGTTTCAGTGAATATGCAATCCAATTCATTAACCGAATGGAAAATGAAGGACATGCAAGAAACGCTAAAAATTACCGTTTGGCGGTAAATCATTTAGAACGGTATATAGGAACTACCGGAATTATGTTTCCTGTTTTAACTTCTACAGTCCTTACTAAATGGATTGATAGTTTGTCTCTCACAAACAGAGCCAAAGAAATGTACCCTACTTGTGTTCGTCAGATTTTCAAAAAGGCAATAGTTGAATTGAATGATGAGGAACGTGGTGTTATCCGCATCAAGTTTAATCCGTGGCTAAAAATATCAATACCTAAATCGGATACTACTGTACAACGTGCCATCAGCGCAGAAGCCTGTCGGGAATTTTTCAATCGACCACTCCCCCGGACTAAAATGATTTCTTCTCTTCCCGAACTAGGCAGAGACGTGGCGCTCTTATCTCTATGTTTAGGAGGTATCAATACCGTGGATATATACGAATTGAAAAAGGATAATTATCATGATGGCATAATTGGTTATAAGCGAGCAAAGACTAAGAGCAGTCGTAAGGATGAAGCCTACATCGAAATGAGAGTTGAACCATTCATTCAATCCACGTTTGACAAGTATCTTTCAGATAATACGGACGAATACCTGTTTAATTTCCATCAGCGGTATAGTAATTCGGATAGTTTCAATGCTAACGTGAACATAGGCATCAGAAAAATATGTGCTGATATGGGTATGAAGAAGGAAGATTATTATTGTTATTATACGTTTAGGCATACATGGGCAACCATTGCTCAAAATGATTGTGATGCAAACCTCTATGAAGTAGCATTTGGTATGAATCATAGTCATGGACTAAATGTTACCAGAGGTTATGTGAAAATAGACTTTTCTCCAGCATGGGAGCTAAATGCCCGAGTGATTGACTTTATATTTTTCAGCAGTAAAAGAAGTAAGCAAGGTAAAGCTCGTGATTTAGAATCACCAGCAGACAAACTATTTCGTATCACAAAAAAGATGATGATATATGGTCGTGCTTACTTTAAAGGTGATGTGGTTGCTGAATTAACGGATATAGGTTTCAGTAATGTAGAAGAAGTAATAGCAAAATTAGCGAAAAAGCTACCTAGCGACATACCTACTGGCTGTACCGTCCAATTCCGCCTATTGAACTGTGATTCAGAAAAAGAGGTCGTATATGAAAGAAGCAAAGGCAAAGGTTTTTAGTTCCGTCAACTAAGGGAACAAGTCTTGCAACATATAGGGAAGAAATCCAAATTTACCCTACACCGATAGAGCCGTGTCAGTCATTGTGATTGGCACGGCTTTACTGTCTGTTTTGTCGAGAACGGTATGGTTGCCTGTTCTCCCTGCCGGTGAAGAGAGAACCAAACAACAACCTGCCGAGTAGGACAAAGAACGTCTTTACAATCCAAATCACCAACTGGAATACCTTTTTGATAATCCAGACCACCAGCCTTGTGAGCCAATATAGGGCGAGGCATACCGGAGCGAGATACAGAAATAGCAATATATAGAATGGCATAAGCTGCAATTTTTACGTTTATACTATCCCTTCTTAAGGGGTGATTTCCTATATAAAGGTATTAAAAATCAGCGACATATTATAATTTTTGCCCCTATATTTTGAGTAAAAACAGAAACTTTTTCACTTGATTTTCAAGAATTTGGAATCATAGAACTTTTGTTACGGACACCATTCAAACCATATCTTCGGGTTATTCAATCCAAAGCATCTACGATATGAGTAACCCCGTTTCTTGTGGCTGTATGCTCTACTATATAATAATGTATAGGTAACGTATTACTCGAAACATTCCATCATCTGATACTTCTTTCCTTTGTGTTATGATTTGGATGAACCAATGATTCCGAACTTCAGGGAAAACGATGACCATGCAATCGTAGTCATTCGGATTATTCTAACCTACATTCCAAAACCTATCTACCGTGAACATTCAAGCGATGGAACACAGTTAATCTTTCTTTTTCGGTAACTCGATATTGTACGCAATGTATGCCGAAGCCGATTGGATATGCCATCCCAAAGCCATTATATCAGATAACCAAAGTATCGAAGTTCTTTGAACTTCGGGTGCGTGTATCTTTGGTTTGTCGGATGCTGCCTTTCAAAGAAAAGTGTTGCGCATTTCTTCGCAAGGCGGTTTTCAGCGATAATTTTGGTGTAATAAAGACCCGGGAGACCTTGACCTGCGTTGCAGGATTTGTCAAGCAAGTTGTACCCTTGTCATTACAAAACGGTGTTTCGTACTGCCGAGGGTGACTTGCCGACCGCCTTGCATCGGGGCGATTTTATCGCTGTTTCGCTCTGCGAAAAAGGTGTCTGGGAGACCGAACAACAAGTAAACCAAGTGTACGATGAATCAAAGAACAAAACATTTCCAACTCCGCCTGACCACGGATGAAGCTATCCGTTTGAAAGAGAAAGCGGCATCCCATCCGTCCGTAAGCTGTTACATCCGAACAGCCTTGAAAGAATATTCCGATGTCAATGCCAAACAAAGGCTTGAACTCATCAACGACCTCGGTGCGTTTTACCGGAAGTTCCAAAATGAATTGTCCTGGGCAGGTGGTAACCTGACCCAGTCGGTCAAGAGAGCCAACGAGCTTTCGGTAGCCGGATTGCTCAGTCAAACCTATCTCCAAGAAGTCCTATTGCCCGTTATCATGGACACACGGAACACCTTGAACGAGATAAAACGGGAACTGTATGTCGTAACTAAAAAAGCCACCAGACTTTAGGCTTTCGGTTACTTGAACCGTGAAACTTCGGTTCATAGAGATTCAAGACATAGAGATAAATCATTCAAACGACTACAAGATGATACTTATAAGATAGCCACACGACATCATTACCGACCGGATGACCTTGGTTTATGGTGCGATACTATCCGGCTTTTGGAGAAATGCGGTAGGGACATCCACAGCTCCAAATACATCTGTCCCCTAAATCTGAAAGCTGAACATGACCGATGGTTGAACAAGGTAACGGTTATGGAAGAGAAGCGCAAGAACAAAGAGCAGATGATGAAAGCCAAGAAACAGGAAGCAGATTTATACAAAAACAAGTCTTGTTTCTTTGGTATCGTTATCAGTGACAATGACATTGAAATCTCCGTGCTTGATTCGTTGGAAGCATACCAAGCGGAGGGTGAAAAGATGAAGCATTGCGTGTTCAAATGCGAGTATTACGCCAAGACGGATTCTGTTATTCTTTCAGCTCACGACCTTCAAGGCAACCGTATTGAGACGGTAGAGTTTTCGTTGAGCCAAGGAAAAGTGATACAGAGCCGTGGGGTGTGTAACTCCAATACGGAATACCATGACCGAATTGTCAAATTGGTAAATGATAATGCCCATCGTTTCTTAGAGGCAAAAGCATCTGCATAAGTTCCTTTTTTCTGTTCTGTACTCCGTCCTGAGTTGAAAAACTTGGGACGGAATGTCTTACTTCATTTTATAATCAAGAATGTCAATTATTACAAGATTTCTCAATATGTAATGCTGTAATGGTATTACCATAAAGTAGAATTAAGTCTATAGTTCCATTGTTTTAATTTTTAGTCATGTACTCAATTTTTATTATATGTTGCAAAACCTATGGGACGGCGTTTTTTCTTCATTTCCATTTGTTCTGCATTGATTTGCTGGAAATTGCTACGCACTTGTTCTTTTGCATCAAAGAAAGAATCAAGAACAGCCTTAACGAAAGGCTCGTTATCGGGGCAAGCCGGATGTAACATAATGTCGCGGCGGCTATGAAAACCTACGACCCCTTCGTCATCAGGTGCGGTCAGCACAACAGTTGGACCGAAATTGAAATTAGTTGCGTTGACAGCTTCACGGATTTTTGGCATGTCGGGATCGTCTGCCTTGATGCCGGCCCACATCGGGTCCCATACACGGGCATACATTCCTCCAAACTCCATGTGAAAATTTTCGCCTTGATACGATACGGTAAGCGTACCGTCATCATTTTTCGTAGGCTGACAGCCAAGATTATTTAGAGTTTTGAACATTAAATCAAGAGTGTCTGGTTGATTTTGTTCTTTTTGATTTTCCATATGTTGATAAGCCTGTTCTGCTGATTCATGTGCTGATTCATGCATTGATATGATTGTTTCATCATGACTTCTGATTGTATCAGTTGAAATATTGTTGTCATCCGAATCTTTTTTGTTGAGTTTATTGGCGAAGTAAACCAGAAAGAAGATGACTCCTAAAACGGGTATAATAGATTCCATGTCTTGAATGTTTTTAATGTACTGATATAAAATAGATAAAATCGGAGGTTGTCAATACTTTTTAATTTCCTTCACACCTCCAAATGCACTGAGACGCACTTTGAAAACTTCGTGGCAATCTGAACAACAATACTGATGCCATGTTTGACCATATCCAATGTTTGCTCCGATAATTCCGAGAGCACCACCAGTCGCCATATTGATAAGAGCGCCACCGACAACAGCTCCTGTTTTTGCAAGAACATCACTTACCTTGCCATTTGTTGTTTTTGAAGTGTGATAACTGCCACAATGTGGGCATTTTACTAAAGTTGCCATAATATTTTGTTTTTAATGTTTACATTAAGTAATACCAAATAAGCCTAAAGGTAAACGTCATTTCAGCCTTTCTTCAATTTCAGCTTTTAGGGCAATGAGTGCCGCATAATTATGTTTGTTTTCGGTGATACGTTGCGTCAAATCCTGAGCGATATCTTGTTTTAAGCAATGTTTATCAGGATGAGCCACTACGCATAGCTCTTTATAGAGTTTTCGAGCCTTAACGATGCCATCAACTACATTCCTACTCTCATCGTTCTTTATAGATTTGTGAAAGCGAATCCGGGTAACTAGCCTTTTTAGAATATTCATTACTGTTTTATAAAATACTGATTTAGATTGGCAAACTTTTTCAATGCAAAATTTTTAGTCATGCCAGTTGTTTTTCCTTTAATAACAAGAGTGTCAAATCCCATAGCCATTAATTGGCGAACAAAAGCGGCATTGTCTGTTACATATGCAGCAAGTTCATTAATTTCCGACTCTCTGAGGGCGGAGTCATTTTCAATTGAAATCTTGAAGCCGCTTCGAATCCATAGAGAACTCATTTCGTGAGCAAACGTACTATCGCCTTGCGAGATGGACACTTTGCACAAACGGTTAAACTCTCCGGTCGTGAAATATTCCTTAAATGCGACATTCATTTGGGATATAATTCTTACTCGCTCAAATGAGCCATCAAGAAGCGAGTTGATAAGATTGCTGAGGAGGGTCTTGATATTCATAATTGAAAGCGTTTAATTGATTTTCTCCGCGAGATAAGCCTTATTGTCAATCATAACGATATATCCCGTCAATTTTGTGAACTGGTTCTTCTCAATAGTGATTGAAGTTGTCGATACACAGAACATTCCATTTTCACTACTTCCATAAGCGTAGCTATTAAAAGTTAGACCGGAACTGGTAATTGTACCCATTCTACGAAGGTCGTATGCCGTTGACCCGATAGTTAAACGATTTGATTCCACCTTCACAATAAATGAAGTTGTTCGTTGATTATTGACATCATACTTCACACGATAAGTAGCAGCGTTTACTGCAACGGTGCAAATTAAAAGCACCATAAAAATGAATGTTTTTTTCATTTTACATTTTATTATTTGTTACACTATGTAATACCATTTATCTGAAAAAGTAAATGCGGCAGATGTGGATTTTTTTAATTCCCCAGACTTATTCTATCGAAGGATTACCGTTTTACTAATCTAATAGCTTGTTTATATCCATGGAAACAGTCTAATACTTTTAGCTTGTCATCACTATCATGTGTAGCAATTCGACCATTTTGAAGCCAAAACACAATATTCTCTCTATCCATTGTTTTTTCATCACAATCTCCAAATGTGAAATCAAAATTTATATAATTTCCATTAGGACCTAAACATTTATACCATTCGTGATAATGATAAGTATAAGAACCGGGATGATCAATCCTTTCGTGATCATATTGCCATCTGCACTCATTGATAAGTTCTCTCCATTGTTCTTCGGTAGGAAGCAATGATTGATCTGCTTCTTGGAAATGAAGATATACCATGCAATCATTTCCTTTTTTTATATAATCAGAAACCCATAGAGTACCGCTTGGTAGTCCGAGGTCTATATACTCTATTCCATTTATCGTCATGTCAACAATTTTTTCCTTGGTGCATACTTTATATCCAGTTTTAAATCCTTCTATATAAGCATCCGCAATAGCTGTTGTGAGAATTGTTTCTATCTTTCCAGTAGCATAAGTATCTGCAAGTTCTTCAATTTTAACGATTTGTAACTATTCAGCGAATATAGAATAATTAAATTTCTGAAAACCAATAAACTATAAAACCAAGTAGCGGAGTTTTAACCAGCAAATGAACCTTTTTGCCTAAAAATTAAGCAGGTTTTAATCTGTATTTTGTTGTAAATCAGTAATAATGATTCGCTGAATAGTTACAACGATTTCCATATTTACAAAAATTAGTTGAATTAGATTCTTTGATTAGTTATACCCTAAATTGAAAAAGGTAAACAAATTTATTTGCGTGTAACATTTGACAGGATAAAGTCAAAGTGACTTCCTTTGAATGGTGATAAATCCATGGTGTTGAAAACTTTATCAGGATAAAGTTCTATTATTGCTCTCGTCACCCGGGGATACATCCCTCTGATTTCTTTATCGGAGAATCCATCTGCTTCCAACAATAGACTGAAACAATCCATGTATATGAGCAAATCTCCGAAAATCAATCGACCACATCTAACAAGATGATCCATAATAACGGCCATAAGTCCGGCAATATGGGCATCAAGAGAAGTTGCTTGTAATCCCGCTGCTTCCATGGCAATTACCTGTTTCTGACAGTCAGCTATAAACTCATTAAGGATTTCTCCGTGAACTGGAGTTACGAAACTAACACCACCAGTTAGAAGGTCTTGCGGACAGTATTTGTTAGTGTACACACCATTGTTTTCGACAGGCACATGTACAATAAGTTCTTTTCTTTTACCATTGATGTTACCAACGAAGTTGAATCTACGATTTTCCATTGATTTATTTTTATGCGTTTTGGATTTGTTGTGCCACAACCCACATTCCATCTCCTACGAGATACTGAGTCCCCCAATCATATTCCTTAATGATTGTTGCCACAGCCATTGCTGCACAATATAAGGATTGTACATCCCCTGATAGCAACCACTTATTTTTAGCGAGTTTGCAGAGTTTGTTTATCATACCTTGATTGATGCGGTTGTCACGCACATCTTCAAGTTCTTGACGGGATGCGATTTTAATTACCTCCTTCTGTATGTCACTCTTATAGTTTATCATTTGGGGAAGTACCACGGCTAAGTTGGTCATAACAGACTTAGCGGCAAGATTGAATTCCTGTTTTGTTATCATGCTTATTCGTTTTTGATTTACATATAATAATACCAGAAATCAAAAATGGTAAACACAAAAAGTCCACCCCGGACTGAGGTGGACTCTATAATTATTGTAAATAGCTTTATTTATGCGTTTCTACGACAGGATTTTGCGATGGTCGGAATATTCGTAAAGTTTTATATTTTTGAGTGCTGAAATACACACTCCATTGTGTCATAGGTATATTTCTATCTAACATTTTACCAATGCAATAGCTTAAAGACCCATATTTGCGACCGGAATGACGTTCCTTACATTCATAGTTTTTCTTATCACTTTCACAAGCACTGATTATCATGATATTTCCACCTCCAGAGGTATAATTTCCGGGGGTTATGATACTACGCAAATAGGTCTCAGCAGACTTGTTCGCTTGAAACTCGTCATCAGTTCCTCTCGTTGTTTTTAACCATTCAACATCACTTTCGGAATCCGGTTCGTCAGTTTGCTCTCCTCTGTCTGCACCTCCACTATAACAAGTGTCAAAAACGACAATAACATTTCCGTTCTTCCCGACCTTTCTTTTTAGGTTATTAAGATATGGGAATAGTTCATCGTCTATAAAATGATTTTGTCCACGATAGCCTTTCCCTGCAACTTTATATTTCGGAGAGAAACATGCATCATAGCACACAAATGATTGGTCAAGTTCCTTTTGTTCATCGTTATTCATGTCTGCGACAAGCTGACCATGCCCGGAAAAATGGAGATAAACCACATCACCACTTGCGGTTGAAGCGACAAGCCTTGATAATGCGTTTTTGAGATTACTTTTTGTTGCTTTCGCATCTATAAGATGGGAAACGGTGAATCCTTTGGCTTTTAGTTTTTCCTCAAGTAAGAAAACATCGTTATTACCGTGTATTTCGGACCAACCTGTAGTTGCGAAATTGTAGCTTCCTATACCGACAAGTAAAGCCGTGTTCTTGGCAAATGCATATGCATTGCACAAAGCAAATCCAATTAAAAATATGCCTAATCGTCTAATCATTTCAACAGATTAAGAATTGATTTCCACTTGCCGACACTCTCTGCATAATCAGCGTTATCATTAAATCTTGATACCAATTGTTCAAGAACTTCCTTTGCTTTACTTCTGTCATGTAGACGCAAATATGCCATAGCAAGCGCATAACCGTTATCTGCAACTTCGTCAGTTGTAGATGCCGATTGGTAGATAGAAATAAGTTCTGGTAACTTAGTCTTTAACTCAACATCGTTCATCGACTTTATGTCTATCGGTTCTCCACCAGCTCTAACCAAATCAGGATTGATTTCTGCACAAGCATATATTGCATTGTCAATCGAATATTGGGCGTTTTTTTGTATGTTGAATACTACAGTAAAAGCTATAACGACAACGGCTGCAATAGATGCAGCTTGCCACATCCAAGGTTTGAATTGAATAATCTTTGACTTGGCTATCTGCGGAGTTTCCGCAACAGAAGCAAAAACTGGACGTTCATTGTCGTGTTTCCCTATTATTTCTTTCAATTTTTCTTTAGAAAGATTCTTCATAGCCAGTCCAAAGTCAAGATTGTTTTGATGAGCTTCACGGCAGATACCATCAATGGTAAACAGATACACCTTGAAGTCAGAAGCAAATTCTTTGTCAGATTCTAACCGGGCATCAAAGTCAATCCGCTCTTTTTCTGAAAGTAGGTTGTTGATATACTTGTCATATAGGTCATTTTTTTCCATTGCGATTCCTTTTTTTAGGTGTGACATCAAATCCAGCTCGATATAAAGCATCGGTTACGCGCTTAATGAGGTCATTCATGCACTGACTTTTCTTTGCTTTGGCTGTAGTTGCATTTTTGTATCCTATTTCATCAGCTATTTCGTCCATAGACATATCTTCATAATAGAATAGACGAATTATTGAGCTACATGGCTCTGGTGTATGGATAAGTTCATCGCCAAGCAAAGAAAGCGCCTGCTCATTTTTATACAGAGGAGTTTCTTCATTTTCATCCGGCATAGTTTTCAGTAGTTCCTGAACCTTACGAGCCGTTTTAGAACCAGAATCCTCGTCTTCATCATTAAATCCCTCATCGGCAGAATCGGTCTTGCCTATTTTTCGCCACGCTTTACTGGCCATATTCATTCCTATGGTCATAATATAGCTGCTCCATGAAGTGTCTTCTTTGATACGTCCAAGCATCAAATTCTCCTGAACTGCTATAAACGCATCTTGATAAAGGTTTTCGGCATCATAGAGCGATAAACCGGAATACTTCGCCGTCAAGCGGCGAAGAAACTCCGGGCGCAAGCGAGTGTACCACTCGCGTACAATATCTTCGTAATTTTGTGCCATTGTCTTGTATTTCAGACTGCAAAGTTAGCAAAAATAAATGAAGAGCGACAAACAACCGCTATAATCACTTGCTATTATATCCGAAAAAATCATCTAGCACCGCATTACGCTAAAGTATTTAAACTTTGGATATTATTTCATCAATGAGTGTGTTGAAACTAACGCCATGATTCCGAATTGTAGCCTGAGGGACAATGCATTTGAAATCCCCTCCGATATGGACGAGGCGGTTAGTACATTCACTTGCAATATCTGCTACCTCTCTGTTTAGATTACCTATATCTGGAAGAACCTTAATCAATGGTAATGTTTCTTCTAAAGAAGGGTAGATATGCTCATATGAGGAAACCAGAACGCCCAACATCCATCCTTGTCAATATTGTTGATGATATCAAGAACTGCTGAATTCTTAAACCCATTTTCTTCCAATTTTTTCTCTATCTCTTCCGCAACATCTTTGGCCGAAAGTTCAACGAAATCATAGAATGGCTCAAATTGATTGTCTACCAATCTATCGTTAAGATCTTTACCAATTACATCCTGATATAATACAGAGAGTTCATTTGGAATATCTATTCCCTTTTCGAGATCACGGACTACACATGAGCTTGCATTTCGATTCGGGAACGCCCCATATTTAACACATAATCCGTCATGATTATTTCGATTATAATATTCAGCCCAATTTGAGAGTACAGAATGTATCGACACGATATAGTCCATATTGGCCGTTATCCATTCAGTATCGTTCTGAGATATTTCAAGGAGCATACACTCGACCAAATGTTTGAATGGCAGTTCTGCAATATCTCGTTCACTGCTGTCAAGAGGAACTAAGACACGCAGTTCATTAGTTATTCCCAAATGCTCAGCGATAACATCAACTGCATTCCTGCGAATTGATGAAACTGTTTCAGACGAAAATACAGAGCTGATTTTAAGCAAGGTTTCTACTATGGTTGATTCGTATATATTCCCTTTATCCAGCCAGTCCTGTCGTAAACTTCTTAGACGGCTTGTGATCGCATCACGCAAATCATTGCGAGTAAACGATGTTATACTCACTAATCCGATGAATGTGTCATCCGCGAACGTTTCTATTTTATTCGGAATTAAAGTCTTTGCTATATTTCCAAGCCATTCGGGTATATTGGAAGCATCATAAAGATCTGTCCTTTTTTTCTTCTGCCCGTCCCTGTTAGGAATAAGAGCAAAGTTATCAAACATTGAAACAGCACCTTTATGAGAAAGATAGATATCAAATGCATGAAGGATGTTCTTGGATATATTATCGGATTCGCCAAGCTGTTTTGCAATTTCTTCCACGCCAATCATAGAAGGATGTACTTTATCCCATGAAGCTACGACTTTACTCCAACAGATAATTTCATCTCGCGATACCATTTGGTTAGCGTGAGCGGCTGCATCATATAAGGCAGTGAAGAATTTTCCTTCTACATCTTCATTTTCAATATCCGAGAGAATCTTCTGTGAGAAAAATCGGACGTTTGACTTATTGACACAAACCCTATTGCCGTCTAAATCAACAATAGGAAGAGTCTGATAGAAATCACTCCACGTTTGTTTGAAATTCTGAAAGAACTCTTTAGTAACATCTTCTTTGTGATGCTCACAATCAAATGATAGACCAGTAACATTTACCCAGTCAGATATAGTTTCGGCATGTTCACAGTAATATCTGTGAACCATTGCTGTAAGCGAATTGAGAACTCTGACATTCTGCTCATATTTTACGCGCACATTTGCGTTAGATACAGGTAAATGTAATCCATCTCTTTCCTCTACTGGGATGAATTTTTTAGAATGGAATACTGCGTCCATACCGAAATCCTCGGTCCCGAGCAGAGGAAAAAACACGAACAATTTTGCGATGCCGCTCAGACTCTTGGCCTTGAATGGTGTTTCAAGTGGAAGTATTGCCATGTCTTCGCCATCCTCAGACTCCAGATAATAGATCTTACGTTCTTCGCATGTCCCGTTGTACTTGATAGAAACGAGCATAACTTTCAATCCTTCTTCATCCGGAAGTGGAATTTTCTCAAACTGATAGTTCTCGTTTGTCAACGTGTTTTCTATAATTACATCCGAAATAGGTTTGTTGACAGTCATGACATAAGGAATCATATCAATTGAAGAAGTAATGGCAGCCGCTGCTTTTTCTGAAGCTCCTTCCATTGATGAAAGTTCATAACACAGTTCTGTCCATTGACGACATGAGTTTATTTTTGGAGCATCTGCAAAGTCGTTTACGGCAAGTAGTTGATGGGCGACTTTATCAACAAACTCAGTAATATTATCATAAGTTCGATCAATAACAAAGCGATTGATGTCAGCATAAGTACCAGCAGTATATTTACCCATATCCAACGAGCCAGAAACATACAACTTACGACCGAAGACATGAGTCGTAAGAAAACCGGTACCGTATTGACCGACAGTGTCATCATTTTCTTTGCCGCGTGAAGACACTTGCATTACCAACGAGGTAAGCGAATCGTGATCAAAAGGCTGGCCTTGATGGGCGAAAATAAATTCCGACGATGTCAGAGTTATTTTGATATGAGCAGTCTTATCCCCATTAGTATCAGTCCGCGCCAAGTCGCGAGCATTTTGGAATAATTCCCAAATAGCCCGTTCTCCACTTCGTGGGTCAAGTTTATCCAGACCTTGATCAATCTTTGTGCAGCTTTGCTTGCAGAAAGCGCGTTTCTGCTCCAGCTCCATTTGTTTGCGAATTTCGTTATTATCCATTTTGTATTTTATTTATGCCGAGTGAGTTCTCTGTGCACTCTAATATACCAAGGTCTATCAAAGGTAAACAAGAAAGTATAAGAGTTGATGCACTTTTTACACCAACTCTTATAATTATTCTTACTCAGATTTTTCAATTACAACGTTTTGTTTACGCAATCTTCGGTTATTGCTCATCCCGGTTTTCACTGCCTCAATCCAATTATCAGAGGAGTCAATCTGATGTTCTTTCATTGATTGAGCGATATAATATGATAAAGAACCATACCATGTATTCGTGTCTACATCACGAACCTCTCGATTAACTTGATAAGAGCGACAAGCCTCTATAAAAGTAACTGGAGATTGACCCTTTGCTGTTGCTACTGTGAAGTAGTCATTAGTTTCTTGGGTTCTGTCGGGAGTATAGTTCTTTCCGGAACGAGTAAAGCCTTCTCGCGTTCCGCGAACATGGTCATCGTCGCCTCTTGATGCTGTTCCACTATGACAGGCATCAAGGATGACATAGAGTTGGCCATTTGTACCTATCTTTTTACGAATGTCATTGAAATAGCCTTCCAACTCGTCATCAAGAAGATGATTTTTACCATCATACACTCCCTCTGAATAGAGCATCTGTGCATCTACAGGTATAAGGGCTTCATCCCATCCATCCTCTTCGTCTCCATTCAAATCCTCAAAAGGTTGACCATGCATGGAGAAATGGATATATACCACATCACCTTTTTTGCTGTCTTTAACCAGCTTTTTAAGGGCTTTGGTTATTCCTACATGAGTTGCATGGGCATCAACAAGGCTCGTCACGTTAAAGCCATGTTCTTTGAACAGTGGTGTGAGTAAAGCTACGTCATTTGCGCCACTAATGTTTGCCCATTTGTTCGGATCTTCATCAGTATTCCCATAGTCGGAAATACCAATAAGAAGAGCCCTTTTTTCTGCATGCATGGCATGACTTCCTATGAAACAAACCATTAATGCGATGATAGAAGTTTTAATTAAATTTCTCATATATATTCTTTTGTATAAGATCTTAATATCTCAGTTAAACTAAATCCTTCAATATAATTTTCATTAGGGTCTTGTTTTATAATAATACCTAATGGGGCACAATTGTCAACGGTCAAATACCATAAACCGCCACCACTCATTCCTGATATTCCTTCCCTTGGTGGTATTTGTATTTCTTTTTCAAGTTCAAGGCAATATGCTTTGTGCTGATTGAAACGAACCCTAAACAAGCCACTTTCAGTCGTTTTAAATTCTTCAATCAATTCACTTCTGAATGAGCGACAGACTTCTTCATTTCCTTTTTGGGCATATCCAGGATAGCCAGACACTATAATTTGAGTGTCGGACTTTATGTTTAGTGAAAGATTCTTGTCTATTTCATAAAAAGATTTTCCTTTTTCAATTAAACATTTCACCATTTCATCTGATAACTCACAAACACACCACTCGACATCATCACTAAAAATAGGCTCTTTAGTATCTGCATCATAATGAGCCGTCAATACAATAGCTTTTACTTTATTATTTATAACAAAGTATGTGTCTTTGCCCTTAGTCATTATTCCTTCCATATCATCCTGTGGAATATTAGCTTCGTCTGGGTCATTTTCAATCCTTATTCGTTCATCTTCCATGTCAATAACATGATAAGCACTTATTATGAGGTACTTGCCCTGGGACGTTATCAATAATCCCGAGCCCAATGGTTGAGGTACACCAAATCGTTCTCTATAGAGTTCAATAGTATAACTATGTGTATATAATTTCTTCATACAGAATTTTTAATTTAATCTAGCGCGTCAAGTAATATAAAAGCAGCCCAATACTCTGGAGCAGTGTATTCAGAATTATTACGCAGTGATTGCTGAGCAAGTTTCAGGCTCTCTTGTTTGGATTTGCCTGAAAGATAATTCTTATAGAAGTTGCTCATCAATATCTGAGTTGCAGTGTCGTCAACTTTCCATAAAGACATTAAAAGCGTATTAGCACCTGCAAGTTTGAATCCTCGTTGGAGACCGAAAACGCCTTCCCCTGAAGTTTCACCCAAACCACTCTCACAGGCTGACATCACAACCATATCGACATGCCCAAGATTCATATTAGACAATTCCAATGCCGTAAGAACTCCATCTTCCACATCGTTTGGCAGAGATTCTCCTCGCAGTCCTAAGTTAGCACCACTGAAGAACAATCCAGAGCGCGTTAGCGCCTTATCTTCATCTGAACGAAGATTTTTCGTATTGTTTAAGAAAGTAACATAGTTACGTTTCTTTGCATCATCTTCGTTCCAGAAAAAACCATGTGTAGCAAGATGGATAATATCAATATGTGAACCTGCAAGAGACTTAAAAGACTCTTCCGTCCCGCTAATATCAGTTACCAATTTGGGACTTATGTTGAAGTTTTGAGATATCTCCTTTACTTCTTCCAATGTGCCTGGTAGATACTTGACTCCATAACGGGTATTATCAGCAGAGAATGCCCTTGAAGTGGTAGTCGGATGATAGTCACCGGAACGACTCTCAGCAATCAATTCTTCTTTTTCAATATCATAACGCAGTCCACCATAAAGCACTGCATTTTCACTTCTCTTTTCTGCGCGATTTTCTGCTAAGACTCGTGTTGAGGAAAGACGATACAGATTGTACTTGTCTCCAATGATACCCCCATTTGGCATTGGTGCATATTCTATTCCGATTTTGTGCAGTTCACGGTCTGCTGCAAAATATATGTTTCGAACACCCTTTAGTTCTTCTTCAAGTGGTTTCCAAACGAGATTGTATATTGAGTCAGTTTCATATAAATCTTCCTTTTCAAGTTCTTCCAATTGACTTTCTTTACAAAGAGCGATTATATGGGGATATTCATAATCATTACGAAGTATGACTGCGCAATAACGAGGTTCTCCGTTCATTGTTTGAATCGAATCAAGTCCCCATACGACGGGAATGTTATAAAACTCTATAGCTACTTCATCGTTAGAAAGTACGTCACGCACATCTCTCCATTGAATGGCCTTAGATGAAGCAAAGTCTGCATAGGCGTTGACATGCTGTGTCAATCTTTTGTCAATTACTTCAATTTCATTTTTAATAGATGTTCGTAGTTCATTATCCTTCTCATTTAATAATTGTTGTTTGAGTTGTCCTATCTTAGCATAGTCGGCAACATCGTCCTTATTTTCTGAATTTAATATTGCATCCCGAATATTGTTGGTGGATCTAAGTAGTAGTCCCTTCGTTTCCAAGATATTATCATAAATTGTTGCGAAGGTATTTAAATCCGCACTTTCATAAATGATAAGATTAAGCATTGGAAGATAATTTTCAAAATGTTTCCAATATATAGAACGTTCCTCACCACTCATAAAAGCAAACATATCTTGAATATTCTTTCTCATCTTTTTCGATATATCGGAACAAAAATTTGAAACAGTTGAATCTTTAGACAGATAAAGGCCTAAGGCTGTATTCATTCCAATTTCATCACTTTCATACGGCGTTTTACATAACTCATAACTTTTTAAAAACCATTCAACAGACTGTTGAAATTTGGATCTGTAAAGATATAATGTGCCCATATTGTTATAAGGCAGAGGTTCTTTTAATCCATATTCCTCAGAAACTGCTATCGATTCTTTGATTGTACGGACTGCTTCCGAGAAATATCCTAAATCGGAATAAACTACAGATGAATTTGAGAGCAATGTTACATAAGGAATGATGCGAGTTTGGATATAGTAATTATTATCCATTGAGTTTGTATCGAACGGGCGATTAGAGAATTGTTCCAGTTCTTTTAATGATACACTTATGGCCGTTGTATCTGACAAATTATGCTTAGCTTGTCGTAATGCCACATTAAGCATCATTTTAGCTGTTGCATTATGTCCTAAACCATTATGACACAATGCGCAGTTACTGATACATCGTACGTAATCATCTCCGAAATCAAGAGCTTGTTCATATAAAGTTTTTGCTTGGGTATTAAAAATAATAGCTTTCTCATAATTTTGCAGTTGCACATATAATACACTTAATGCATCTAATACCATACGATAGATCTTTTCTTTTTGGAGATTTTTAGATTCCAAAAATTCTATAGTCGACATATATGTTTTTTCTGAGTTATTATAATCTCCAACATACATATATGCCATTCCTAGCGACTTCATCCAAGTTGCCAAATGTATGTAATCAGTTGTACGATTTGTTTGATAATAGTCAATAACCTTGTGTAATAATGGTATGGCTTGATTATAATCTCTCTTCATAAATAAATTTAAAGCATCCGCAGCAAGATCTATATTATTAATGCCATTCAAATCAGAAGTTATCCAAGAATATACTATATCAGAAGTGGCTCCTGCAATTTCATAAATATATTTAGCGTGTTCTAACCCTTTTATAAGAACATCTCTATCAGCTCCTAATCTGTAGTCAATCTTAGAAGCGTAATAATAAACCTGTAAAAAGTTTGTAATATTGGGGTCGGCTAATTCATTCTGATTTGCATCAAGAAATGAAATAGCATCGGTAATATAAGGACGAGCCTCCGAATACTTATCAGTTTTATACAAGATTACACCATTAAGCCAATCATACCAAAATTGAGTTATCGCATCATATTGAAATAACTCTTTGTTTTTTCGGAGCAATGTCATTGCGTCATCAAATCTTTTGTCTTGAATCATCAAATTAGTCTGTGACATAATTTCTAAATGACGTGCATAGTCATTCTGTCCACTCATATTAAGGGCGGAACTAAGAGCAAAAAACAATATGATGAGTATCTTATTAAAGATAAGTTTCATAATTCACCAAGTTTTTGTTCAACCTCAATGTAGTATTTAACAGTCTTATCTAAAGGCTTCCCGCTTATTTTATTTTGGATAGTTATGGATTTTAACAAAGCAGCCTTCGCTTCTTTTAATCTATTTTGAAGTTGATAAGCTCGTCCCCTATTATGAAGATAAGTTGCGTACCCACTGGATACGTCTCCATATTGCGTGCGGTAAAATCTTTCGATTTCCTCGAAATTAGAATCAATGTTGTCAAGGTTGTTCGATTTCATTTTTGCAACAATAAGGTCATTTAGGGAATTAAATAAGTAGTCTTTGGGAACATCTATTAAGTTTGACAAGTAATTCCATCTTTCGTTTGAATACTTTAATGCGTCTTGAAACTCTTCCTTATCCATACTCATTCCAATGAGATTATTCAGTACCCATAAGTAATAGTCTGTTCCGATGGATTTATTAAGGTCAATAGCCTTATACATCCGATTTAAAACATCGACATTCTTGTCGAGTGCCTTAACAAGATAATATGCACTTGATAGTTTATGTCCTGTTTCAAACCAATTTTGAGAACCAGTCTGTAAAAAGTCAAAGTCTTTTTTCAAATCTGATAAATTATCTACCACTTCCTGATTGTACAAAATCGTATTTTTCTGTTTTTCAATAATTGTTCTTTCTTTGTCGGAAATATTCTGCTTCAACAGTTCTTCTATACAATTAAAAGCTCTGGAATAGTTTCTTATATCGGCATACTGTTTGGCGGCTGAAAATAGAGCATTCTTATAAGACTCCGACCTATTTGATTTTGTACTATATTGTTTTATGTCATCTAAAGTTTTATCACTTTCTTCAATTTTATTTGCTGATATAAGTGCCATAAAAAGATTGTTTGCTATCATCTCGTATGTTTCAGATTTATCCATCTGATTATATCTCAATATTGATAATCCTTCATAGAACGCATTTATTCCTTCATTAGTACGTTTCATATCAACTAATAAATTCCCCTTCATATACAAGGCATGACTTAATTCTGGATGATTGTTACCACCTTTCGATTTTATGAATGATTCTATTTGATCGTTAACAGATAAAGCTTTATCATACATTCCATATCTCCAGTAAAACTGAGCTAAACTCCACAATGGATAATATGTATATGTAACTAAAGGCGTTTCATCCTTATTCCAAAAATGCCATGCGTCTAACAGGTGAGTCGGAATTTCATTAAACCATCCCAACAGTTCATAGCAGTCCTGTACTCCTATAATTAAATTTCCAAAGTCGCGAGAGGCAGCATTACGCATATACATGGATTTAACAATACCTTCTTCGAAAATTTCCAACGCATCTTCATATTGCCCTAATTCTATATATTCGTCTCCTAATCCGCGCATTATTTCCATATATTCACCAGAGTGTGTTCCTCGTGATGTATCGCACAAACGTTTTGCTTCCAATAAATGGAATATCGCTTTTTTATGGTTAGGGATTTCGCTATTCAGATACCCTCCTAAATAATGATATTCAAACAGGGAACTATCTGATAGTTGTTCTATATCCGAGTCAGTAATTTCGTTATATAGTTTCAACCCATTTTCCATGTCCTGTGTTTCTAAAACATGGCTCAATTTTTCAGATAAAGGGACTTGTGCCATTCCATGAAAGGCACAAAAACCGAATGACAGTAGCAGTGCTGCCATCCGGTTTACTATATATATCATTGAAGATGCTTTTGCCATATATTTTACGACAATCTACATGATTATCGCACCTTTAACTGACCATAGAATTTAATTTGTAAGGATGACGAAACGGTTATATACCGGCCCACGATTCACTATGCGAATTGTGTAACGTCCAGTCCAAGCGGGGACCCAACGAACATAGCAGTCATCACTGTAATCAGTATCCTTGGCAATAAGATTGCCATTAGAATCATACACATAGAGATCAAGGTCTGTATCTCCGTCTCCAGAGACAAGCACTTCCGCCAATTCATTTGCGATGAAACTTGCAGTATAATCAATATAGCTATCACCATTTACGGCTGAATAGTCTCGCGATGGACCGTTGATATTACCACGCTGCGCACCTTTTGCTTCGGCATCGATATTGTCGATAAGCGCAAGTAAATTGGGATCGCCGTCAGCAAATGCTTTGGCATCAGCTAAAACGGACTCATAGTCAAATGACACTTTTGCTTTCTTTCCGTCAGTCTTGGACTCATCTACAGCATCACCTTTTTTGGTTGCATTGAATGCCTGCGTTGGGTTCTCCGAAAAAATCTGGAGAGCGTCAAGCAATGCTAGAGTTGATTTGTTCTCATAGCCGTAGCGAAGCACTTGATTTGCTAGCTTAACAGCTGCCAAAGATTCTGAGGTTTCGCCTTTTACTTCAGGCTTTTCCTCTACTGTTTGTGCCATACCGCTGAATGAAACGGCAATCATAGACAGGAAAAATAAAATCTTTTTCATACTTGTTGATATTTAATGTTTATATTTTGATATTTATTTCGTAAGTATCAGGACTACATATCCTTCATATTGTTTGATTCTATCGGTAAGTGTGGCAGATGACACCTGAGTTTCAACTCGTTCTTCAAGAATTATCTCTTCAGGGCAAGCCTCCATAAGATTCTTTAGATACGATGCCTTGATTGCATAATTCACATTTTCCGATTTGAAATAATCTCGGTTCAGTCCAGAACTTGTGATACCGACAACATTACCACCCATATCGAACAATGGTCCGCCACTGTTTCCCGGCTGGATAGGTACTGAAATTTGATAGACTCTCACATCACCACCGATACCACTTTTTGAGCTGATTTTACCGTCTGTAAATTTTACTTCTGAGCCCATTACGTCTGCCATAGGATATCCCATAGCAAAGACCTCACTGCCAGTGTCCTTAGTGCGAGTCATGAGTCCATAAGGTAGTGCATCATTATCACCGAATGACTTTTCATCAATCTTAATGATAGCCAAATCATTTTGTGGGTCTGTAACTACTACCGTAGCCGGGTAGGATTCTGTTTTCCCATTTCTTGTAAAATTTGCTTGCAAAGCTGTTGTCCCTTCTACAACATGATAGTTTGTGGCAATGTAGCCTTTTGAGTTCAGAAAGAAACCAGACCCATTTCCTTTCCAACCATCAGATGAACTTCTGTCTTCCGGTAGATATTCCTGTGCAATATTGCGTGGGTCAACTACCTCTTGGACGGCTAACTGAGTGGCATCTATAACAATTGGAATTTCAGAACCATTATACAGTGAGATACCACATAGCGACCCATCATAATAGATTCTTCCTGCCTGTACAAGAGGTTCATCATTGACGTACATTGTGATTTTATCTCCATTATTAACGATGGTCAGCTTGTTGACATCAGGCTTGATTGCCGGAGATTTTTTCCAATCATCGTTCTGTACTACCACTCCATTTTTTTTGTATGTAAACGAATATTGGTCACCTGCAATAGAAAAAGCACATAGGTTATCCCAATCCTTATATCCGAAGAGTAAGGTTACGATTCCTTGTCCCGGATTCCGCTGGTTGGTCAAAACACTTATAATGTTGTCACTCATTGGAGCAAAACCAGTGTAAATACCGCCAGAGACTTGACGCTCCGGATTTGCTTGTATTGAAATAGATTCAGCATCATTTACCTGAACAATACCCGGTTGTCCTTGAAATTCCCAAGCTTCTCGATTGCGCTCAAAATCTTCATTATAGACCAAAAATACCATTTGGTCTTCGGTTATATGCAGGTATTTGTTATTATGCAGTTTGCCATTTTCGTATTTTGCAACTGTTGCAAAATTACCATCGGGATAATATTGTATCATATCTCCATTGGGTACTCCCATAACCCAAAATGATTCAGATTCTACTTTCCCATCAGGATAATATTCTGTCTGAGGTCCGTTTGGAAGATTATTGTAGTAGTATTTTACTCCGGAAACAGACCCGTTTTTATGATAAAATTTCTGTATTCCCTCCAAAAACGTTTTGCCTTCATCATCATAGTCAATGAATATCGGGTATTGTTCTGATTGCAATTCTCCACTAATATAATACCCCATAAAATCGAGGTAAGGATTAGGATTAATGTTAATGTCGTTCTCATGTCATATATATTATAGTTTACTATTTGCACTTTCAACAAAGAAGCGTGAACTTCATACTTTGCTACTATACTGAGGCTCTGGACTGCCAACTATGAGTAACAAGTAAAAGCTCACGCTTTTGGTATATATGACAGTCATAGAAAACTGAGATATACACATCAGCGTGAGCGTCATTGCTTGTCATCTGCATAGTTTTTTTGAAAATTGTCCAGATTTTCAGTACCAGATAACTGAGTGTTTGACGCTCATCTTCAATATGTCCGCAATACGCTCGGATATGGGCGCACCACAATTGCAAAGATATGAAGAATTTGTCAGACACGATTCAACAATGACCATATTTTTACTTGTACCCACTTAATATTTATTGTTTTATATACAACTGAATACAAAAATAAGCCCAACGATACCAATAATACCTAATAAAAGCATTTCTGGAGAATCACGCTTCCCATTTTCGTTTTTCATATTTCCCATTTCCCATAAACAAACATCCGATAGTGGCAATAATCAATCCCAAAATAAGGAGTGGTGTTGGTATATTCATACCACTTTCTCCATAGTCAACTCTTGCTCCAGATGGATCAATAGTAAAGGACTCGATAGTTGTTACGAGTAAACTCATAAGTAAAATAAGCTTTTTCATTTTTATTCTTGTTTTGTTCTTTGTAAGCATATACCAAATGTAGAAATAGGTAAATGAAAAAATGAATTTAGAAGAACAAATTTAATCATAAGGATTGTTTGCTATTAAACTTAAAAAACTGCATTCACGGATTGATATGGAATCACCTTTTGCAATAACGAGGATTTATGGATGCCTGAGGATTGTATTATTATCATCTAATTAATAGATAGAAAATATAATAATGAAGACAATAAGAAAATCATCCCATTACTGAATTTTAGTTCCTTTTGGTCGGTGAAATTTTCCCGTGCAAAAATACTACGGACAGAAAGAACGTCAAGTGTCACTCATGTTTTCGGTCGGAGGGCTTGACGGCAGCCTTCCGCAAATTTTCTCGTTCCTCTAAAATTAGGGTATTCCGTCTGCACTCTCTGACCTCACACTTGCCTTATCTTCCCTTTTGTCCGTAGTGACAATCTCGCACGAAAAACGGTTCTCCCGACCAAGAGGCTCATAAGAGCTTCACAAAAGGGAAATGCATTAAACTCAAAGACAAGTATCTATGCAAGTAAAAAGAATGACAATCGAACAGGGTAAGAGAGTGGGTATCGACCGTTTTCCCAATTTTCACAAATCGGGAAGTATTCGAGGTATGAAATACTTCTACTATGGAAAGGACTGTCTTTTAGTACAGTGCGGGAACTACATTTACAATGTATCATCCGAGCCACAAATCTATCATCAAGCAACCATCTAAACTTCATCAATATGGATTACAAGAATTTTTCAATGGAGACCATCTCCGAACAAGACAAGGCTTTTGCCCAAGAGTTTGCAAACTTCGTAAACGGACGGATGTGTTCCGCCGACCAAACTGGCAAGGAATTGACCAGAGCGCACCGTTATCTCCAGCAACAGATGTTCAAGGTCTGTATCGGTTTCATGCGCCAGTTGGCACTCAACTACCAAAAAGGTTGTTATGATGAGCGAAACAAGTGGGCTTCTCTTCTTGCAGCAATGGCATACGACCGACTGACCGAGGATAACCTTATTTATGACCCTGAATATCCTAACTTCAAAAAATAGCGATTATGTACGAGACTGATTTCCTGGAATACGGACGTCAATGTGAACTGATAAAACCGTGGCGTGGCTACCACAGAGGTACAATCATAGGTAGGACTGCAAGGGGTTTTGTCGTGCAGTTCAGCAGTGGCGCAGAGATAGATGTGTATGAAGATGAAATAGAATTTGATTGATATGTGTAGATTGTTGACACCTCAGTTGGAGAAAGCCTTGAAAGACTATCCTCTATATTCCCAAGACGGCAAGGGTAAAGAAGCCGTTTGTGTGGCGATATTCGCCCTCGGTTCAGTACGCTGGTTCATTCTTGAAGGAGAAGCCGAGGAGGACGACACTATTTTGTTCGGTATTGCCATCGGACTGATGGAGGATGAATATGGCTATGTTTCCCTCAATGAATTGTCTGCAGTGGAACTTAACTTGACAGCGCAAGGCTTAGGTAAACTTCAAGTACGACAGCAGCAAGATTTTCAGCCCACACCGCTGAAACTTCTAAAAGACGAGCGATTACAGTGTTTCCTCTCTAACTTTGAATATTAACAATTCGTCAGTCGTGGTAACATTGCCACGGCTGACATAACTTCAAGCGGAATGAATAAGACAAAAAGAATCGTCCAATGTGCGGAAACCAAAGGATGGAAGGTGCATACATACAAGAACAAGAAAGCCCATACGGTGTTTTTTGAAATTTCAAAGTTCACTCCGGCCGGGCAGGACTTCAATTTTTCTGCGACAATGAAAGGTAATAACCTTGACACTTTAGTCGCCGACATAGAGGAGTATTATGAATGTTTCGATGTGGATGCGGAAACTTACCTATGGCTTGATGATAACGGACACGGAAGAAATGGCGCACCTTATCGCATGAGGGATGTACTGGAAGATATGGAAGCAGCGGAGAAAATGATAGAAGAGCTGTTGGAGGCTGTCCGAAATATCGCTTAATGAAAAGAGAAAAGACCTGCCATATCCGTCCCGAGTTGGCAGGTCTCTTTGGGAGGTTGTATTAAATTTCCGACGGGAGTATATAAATCATGGATGATTACTCTTTCTTTTTCGCCCTTTCTTGGGAAGCCCGGCTGCTTTATACGTTATCAAGTCGCTGCCTTGAAACGAAATCCGCATATTGCCTTGTTTCCTGACAAACGGCAACGGTTTTTCGGCATGGTTGATATAGGTGTATATGGTACAACGGTGAATGCCGAGATAACGAGCCGCTTCACTTACCGAGTATAACCTTTCCGGGATAATTCCTATTAAAATTGTATGCGAATCCATAATCAGAGATTGTTTTAACAGGAAAGTTACAACCATATATTTAACTTGGCAATATATTAAACAATGGAATGTCAGTGATTTGCGCGGATTTGTTAGGAATATATAAGAGTGCCAACGATATATTGTAAGCCAACAAGGAAAAGGATGGTAAAACAAGCGATGTTTTTACGGGAATGAGAAGGATATATATTTGAGGGTTGACAGCGTTGACAAAGAAGCCACTGCCTGTCAATCATAAAAATCCGCTTCAAAAGCCTTTGTAATACAATCTATTCTACTTTTTCTTTAATAGAAATATAAAAAGTATCTATACCCGGTTTTGTCAACGATTGGCACCGGATTTTAAGGAAGTTTCCAAAAGTGACTACGTTTGTCAACGATTGTCAACGCATCAAGTCTATATGAAACTGTTGATATAATGCGTCTTGGGCTTTGTCAACGATGTCAACCCTGAAATGTGTGCATATTATAT
>ERZ791912.139-NODE-139-length-50987-cov-38.447774_pt1 | contig 50987 bp, 45 predicted proteins | sample MGYA00510141_ERZ791912 | MGnify/ENA primary metagenome ERZ791912 (study PRJEB30046, sample SAMN00792082) | human gut metagenome | study: EMG produced TPA metagenomics assembly of the A metagenome-wide association study of gut microbiota in type 2... | reverse complement strand
ACCAAGGTTACAGCCGTCAGCAAAACGGTGATAAATAGTGTAAAGTTCATAAAAAATTATAACGTTATTATTTAAACTGCTTGTAAGCGGCTGCAAAGTTACAAATTTATTTCGTAACAGCACGCTTTTTCCTTAAGAAAAGTTTTAGTTTTTTCATTCTTCTTCCACTTCGACATTTTTTCGCTTTACTGGAGTATGAATATTGAAGAATTTAAAGGGAAAAAGGCAGGGAAACCGCATAAACAAAACTAAAAGAAAGAGCCCACTTGAAAAAGCCAATTTCACGAAAACCAGCATTTGATTATCATTAAGTTATTTGAACTTTCGCAAGTGGTTTATGTACGGGCAGAAGGCCAAAACCTCTTAGCCCAGGGCAGCGGCCGCAAGCAGCACGCCCTGAAGGGGCGAAACTTCAGTTACAAAGACAAAAATACGATTTTCGACTTTTTCAAGTGGACTCAGATAAACTCCTTCACTTATCTGATGGCTCCGATAATCTCATGCACGGATGAGCAGCCATGAGCGTCGAGCCAGTCATTGATGCCGTCCTTCACCTTCTTGGTCACGGCTGGATCAAGGAAGTTGGCTGTACCAATCTCTATCGCAGTGGCACCACACATCAAGAACTCAATGGCATCCTTGGCTGTAGTAATTCCGCCTAAGCCTACAACTGGAATCTTGACGGCATGAGCCACATCGTACACCATACGGAGGGCCACAGGCTTGACACATGGACCGCTCAGACCGCCAGTACGGATGCTTAGCAACGGCTGACGCTTCTCGATGTCCACAGCCATACCCATCAGAGTGTTGATGAGCGATACGGCGTCGGCTCCCTCAGCCTCACAGGCACGGGCTATGTCGGCGATATTGGTCACATTGGGCGACAACTTAACAATCAACGTCTTGTTATATGCCTGACGCACGGCTCTTACCACCTGGGCTGCACCCTCACAGGTCACACCGAATGCCATTCCGCCGTCCTTCACGTTAGGGCAAGAGATGTTGAGCTCAATGGCAGGTATCTTGTCCAGCTCGCCTATACGGGCCGCACAAGCTGCATAATTCTCAGGCGAATGACCCGATACGTTAACAATCATATTGGTGTCGATATCCTTGATTTGAGGATAGATATGCTCGCAGAAATAATTTACGCCCTTGTTCTGCAAGCCCACACAGTTGAGCATTCCCTGTGGTGTCTCTGCCATTCGGGGATAGTCATTGCCCTCGCGAGGCTCCAGCGTGGTGCCCTTTACAATAATGCCGCCTATCTCGTCAAGAGGTACAAAATCGGCAAACTCCAGTCCGTAACCAAAAGTTCCCGAGGCTGTCATCACGGGATTCTTGAGCTTCAGATGATGTATATTTACGCTTAATGATGCCATAATATTCTGTTGTTTTTAATTCATTTTCCTTTACAAATAAAGGATTAATGCGAAACTATAATGAGTATAAGATATTGACAAATCAAGAGGGATATCAATCCCAGAGCAGATTCTTCACATTGATGACCGGACCATCCTTGCACACACACTGGTTGCCCTTCACGGTCTTCTCCACGCAGCACAGGCAGGCGCCCACACCACAGGCCATCTTGTTCTCCAACGAGACCTCGCACTCCACATCAGCCTTCTTGGCATAACGCGCCACGCTCATCATCATGGGCTTAGGACCACAGGTGCTGATCATGTCGAAATGCTCGTGCTGAAGGATGGAATGGTTGGTAACAAAACCTTGCTCGCCAGCACTGCCGTCCTCGGTGGTGATGCACACTCTGCCATACTTGGCAAACTCGTCCAGCTCGAGCAGGTCGGTTGCTGTACGGGCTCCCAAGAGGAACACGGGGTCGGCACCCTGATCCTTCAGCAGCTTACCGAAGTAGAGCAACGGAGCCACACCTACGCCACCGCCCACCAGCAGATAGCGCTGGCCAGGAGCCGTTGGCATGGTGAAACCATTGCCAAGAGGCAACATACAGTTGAGCACATCGCCCTGCTGGAGCTTGGACAGCTGACGGGTTCCGTCGCCGACAACAGCCACAAGAAGCCACAGCTGATTCTGCTCACGGTCTACAAAGTTGATGGAGATAGGACGGCGAAGCATCGTGGCAGGCGAATGGTCTACACGTACTTCCACAAACTGTCCTGGCAGGATTTCGGGGAGCGCCTTGTCGTCGGTCAACTTAATCAACACGTGCTTGTCGCTCAATGGTTCTACCGAAACCACCTTGAGGTCTAAAATGTATTTTTTCATCTTCAGGATTTGAGTTTTGTTCGTCTTGTTTGAATTCTGTTCTTGTTAACTACGGCTCTTATTGTTCTAATGATTGCGCGCATACGCACGTACACTCATCATGATGGCTTGTTTTATCATGATGGCTTGCTTTCAAATTGCCGAGTGCCGCTTTAACTTCTGCAAAGGTACGAAAAAAATAGGGAACACAAAACAAAAACCAGACAAATGGAGAAAAAGTATAAAAAAAGAAGCTATTAAAACAAGAAATGAAGAAGCCAGGACAAGAGCCATTCAGCTAAAAAATGACTTAAAACACTTGTCTCGACTCCTTCATTTCTTACTGACAGGAGAGCAAATCTGAAAGCTCCGAAAGATGCCACTTTCGAGGAATAGAATGACTATTTCTTGGGTACGAAAGTCTCCCAGGTCTGATCATCATAGAAGATGCGGATCTCGGTGATTTTACGTTGCGGTTTGTCAATATATTTAACTTCTGTTTGGGCTATATTTTTGCGTGTAGGATTTACACTATGACTTACAGGTTGATCAAAAAGCGAACCTGAAGGATAAGCCGAAGATGGCTGCGAGGAAGAATGAGCCGACAAAGAGGCAGAAGAAGCCGACTGAGGGGAAGACGAAACCTCAGCAGGATCGTCGTCCGAAAAATCGAGTGCCATATCCGTGGGCTCATGACGCGCAGCCGAACCGCTACCAGAAGTTGCATCCGATGGGGTGGGCGCAGCACCGTCATGAATATACATCGGACCGACTCCGTAGAGCAACCAGTCGAGACTGATGAGTGGAAACTTGCGTTTGATTAACTCAACCGTATTGAGTGTTGCACGACTCTTACCGGTGAGGATGTTGCTCAGGGTAGGAGTGGAGATCTGAGTCATCTGAGCGAAACTTTGCTGGGTGAGATGCTGGTCCTCCATAATCTGTCTTATTCTATCTTTCATACCGAATAGGTGTTATTTTTGTACTTTTTCTAAGATTTTACAAAGGTAAATCTTTTTTTTGAAACGACCAAGAAATATAAAGAGAATTTTGATTTATAAAGTTTATATTTATCTATTTTAATTTATAAATTATCATCTATTAAACGCAAGTTTTCTGGTTTAGATTTATAAACCTATATTTAGTGTTTCAAAGTATTTACAAAGAAATTATTTATAATAAAAGGCTAATAAACTGGGATTTAGCATAGTATTTCACGTAAATAGGCGCATAAAGGGTGCTTTATGCAGGTTTTTGATGTATAGTGATTGTTTTTTATGCTTTCTAAATCGACAAATTTACATAAATCATTGGTTTTCTGTGTTTTAGATGAATAAAAAACGGTGTGTATATTTATTCGTTTATGTTTTATAAGAAGATAGTTTAGTTTATATTATTAAATAATTACCAACTATAAATATATTTAGTTTTAGTTTTGAAACTGAAATTTATCCCATATCCTATTTAAAGTTTTAAAATGTAAATTCCTAAATTTCACGATTATAAATCTTAATAAATACAAACGATAAATATTTGAAGCTATAAAACTGCTCAAATTTTCATTTTTTCTGTTTTGCTTATCACAGGCTAACCTACATCCAAATTCGCGAGTTTTGAGGAGGATAAACAACGATTCAGAAACGTAAAATACTATTTATCAACACTTTACACAAAAACAAGACTGTTTTCAAGCAATCTCCTTTTAAATCAGAAATAGGTCAAACAGAGGAGAAAAAGGGGCAATTTTGGCTATTTTTCTTGAATTTCACCCCATTTTTGCCCCTATTTTCATTCAACATACCCCCATATTTACTTTTTCTGGCCTCACTTCCGGCTCATTTTTCTGCAAGAGGAGTCCAGCTCCATACCGAAACACTCCCCAATGGGGCAACATAAGAAACAAGAAAAAGGGCAACCCCGGAAAGGATTGCCCATTGTATTTTTAGAAAACTCAATTACAAAACTGGAGATAAGACAGCCGCGCCAAAAGCAGAAAAACCAGACTGCCCGATCAGCTTAATGGAGGATGAAAAAGATGAGTTCCTGCATCAGTTCGCCAGCCGAAGTATTGGGGTTGTTGAAGCCCTTCATCTTGGCATCCACCTCCTTCATCTTGGCAATAATCTGCATCACCTTCATTCCATTATAGTTTCTCATTCCTGTCGTATAATCGCGCACACCCCAGGTAGATTTCAAATCCAGGAATTTTGCGAGCTCGGTTTCGTTCTGTTTATTGGGTGCATAATATGCCAACATCAAATTTTGGAAATAAGAAAAGAGCAACGGGAGAAGCGAGAAGGCTCCACCCGACTTTGGATTATTGTCAAAATATTGTACTATCTGATTTGCCTTGAAAACATCCTTGTTGATGATCGCATTTCTCAGCTCGAAGACATTGAAATCCTTGCTCACTCCGATTTCGCGTTCCACGATTTCGGGCGTCACTCTCCTGTCGTTTTCCGACAGCGAAATGAGTACCTTGTCCAGCTCGGAGGTAAGACGGTGCAAGTCGGGGCCGATGTGATCGGCAATCATCTGTGTGGCCTTCGGCTCGATGGTGGTGTTGCGCACTTTCAGATATTTCTCTATGAAACCCGCCAGTTGGTAATCTTTCATTTTTTTGCTCTCCAAGAGCACACCCGTCTGTGCCACCTTGGTGAGGAGCGTCTTCGGACTCTTCAAAGTTCCGTTTTTATAGCACACACATAAGATGGTCGATTTTACGGGATTTTCGAGATACTTGTCGAGTGCCTCGAAATTTTTCAAATTTTGAGCCTCTTTCAGAATCACCACCCGATGCTCTGCCATCATAGGATAACCCTTGCACTGGTCTACCACCTGGACTGCCGTCACAGAGGGAGACCCGAAAAGCACCACCTGGTTGAAATCTCGTTCTTCCGGCTGGAGCGCATGTTCCATCAGGTAATCACAAATTTTGTCGATATAGTACGACTCGTCACCCATCAGCAAGTAGACGGGTGAGAAGTTGCGAGCCTTCAGATCTTTCATGACCGACTCATAACTTACGCCTTGTTTTTTTTCTGCCATTACGATATTTTTTGTATCTTTGCATCAGCTTCGCCGATGTTGGGAATTTATTTCAGCCACAAAGATACGAAATATTTTTCTAACAATCTGCCAGAAAGGAAAGAAATCGGCGACTATATATATAAAAGGTAAAACAAACATGACAAGTCTCAACTTACCGCCCTTCGACGTACGCCTGAAAGGCACGAAGCAGGCGCCTCTGATTTTCGATTTTCTGAGAAGACGCTACGTCCGGCTCACTCCCGAAGAGTGGGTGCGACAGCACTTCGTCCACTTCATGGTGGAGCACCGCCACTACCCTGCCTCACTGCTTGCCAACGAGGTTTCGCTGCATGTGGGCGACAAGGCTCTCAGGGCCGACACCATCCTTTACAACAAGCAGCTGCAGCCGGTCATGATCGTTGAATACAAAGCTCCTCACATACCTATCACGCAGACTGTTTTCGACCAGATTGTCACCTACAATATGCTGCTGCATGTAGACTACTTGGTGGTGAGCAACGGGCTGCAGCACTATGTCTGCAAGATGGATTATGAAGGTAAAAAATATTTATATTTAGAAGAATTACCAGACTACTCAAATATTTTTACAGAATAAGGGCAGCGATATTCAGTCAATTACTACTCTCATCTACAGAGCCCGGACTGGTGTCCATTTACACTAATGACACCGCAAGAAGTGTAAAAAGACACACTTCAAAATAGTCATTAGTCATTAGTCATTAGTCATTAAGGAACTTTGAAAATGCGTTTTTTCTTTATTGCGTTTTTTCCATTTTTCTTAATGAATAATGACTAATGACTAAAATTTCACTGGCGTTTTTTGCAATAATCAACACCAGCAGTAAGCGGGCAAAGGAATCCAGAAGGTACAGTTGTTCTTTCGCCGCAAACAACAAAAGAGCTCAAGGAGCGCTCCACAAGGGTCATCTATTATGACCACGGGAGGTCACAATAGACGACCGGCGCCGGTCATCTATTAAGACCCAAAAGCAACGCTATCAAAGCAGGGAGGAAGAAAGCAAAAATGCTGAGAAGCACAAGATGATGAAGCTGAGAAGCACACAGAAACATAGCTGAGAAGCACACGGAACAATCCGGATTCATATATATGAAACTTCATGTTTACCCATTTCTTAACAGAATTGTAACATCTGTTTAAATCGGCTGTAATATTGCATGAGTACCTTTGCACCCGAAAAGGAAGGCGATAGCTGAACGAAAGCTTAGGAAAAGCAGACGGAAAGCTTAGGAAGAGCAGACGGAAAGCTTAGGAAAAGCCTCGTTTTCATTTCATCGGGAAACAATAATTTATCAAAAATAAATGGGTACAATTTATCTATGCATTGTGATCTTCCTGCTCTGTTTGGCAGTGTTCGATCTCTTCGTGGGAGTCAGCAACGATGCTGTCAACTTCCTGCAGTCAGCCATCGGAGCTAAGGTGGCAAAGTTTCGCACGGTTCTTATCATCGCCTCCTGTGGCGTAGTGCTCGGAGCCATCATGTCGTCGGGAATGATGGACATCGCACGCCACGGCATCATGAGTCCAGACCGCTTCACCTTTGAGGAAGTAATGACGCTCTTCCTCGCGGTTATGGTAACCGACGTCATCGTGCTGGACGTGTTCAACACGTTAGGTATGCCTACCTCCACCACCGTCTCGCTGGTGTTCGAGTTGTTGGGAGGTGCCTTCATCCTCGCCACCCTGAAGATGATAGGCGACGACAGCCTCAACTACGGTATGCTGCTCAACAGCAACAAGGCCTTGGAGGTGATTATGGGTATTTTCTCATCAGTCATCATCGCCTTTGTCTTCGGTGCTTTCGTGATGTGGCTCTCGCGTGTGGTTTTCACCTTCAACTATCGCAAGCACTCCCGCTATTCGATTGCCATTTTCGGCGGTATCGCTTTCACAGCCCTCTCCTACTTCATCTTCATGAAGGGCTTGGGCAAGAGCCCTTATCTGCCAGCAGAATGGCGCGATTTCATTGACCAGAACATCGGTTCGCTGCTCTGTGCCACCTTCGTAGTTTCAGCCATCGTGATGGAGTTCCTGCACCTCTGCCGCGTCAACATCTTCAAGTTCACTGTGCTGATGGGCACCTTTGCTCTGGCGATGGCCTTTGCCGGCAACGACCTGGTGAACTTCATCGGTGTGCCTCTCGCCGGACTCGATTCTTACAACGACTATATGGCCAATGCCAACGGCGTGGGTCCCGACAGCTTCATGATGACATCGCTGATGGAGAGTGCCAAGACCACTCCCGTCTATCTGCTCGCTGCAGGCTTCGTGATGATTGTCGCCATGGCCACCTCAAAGAAGGCACAGAACGTGATCAAGACCTCTGTAGACCTGAGCCGCCAGGACGAGGGAGACGAGATGTTTGGCAGCTCATCTGCAGCACGCGTCATCGTACGCAACTGCCAGAGTGCCGACTCATGGCTCAACCGCTTCATGCCCAAGTCGTTGAAGCAGTGGATCAACAGCCGCTTCGACAAGAACGATGTAGAGTTGGAGGAAAGCGCTGCCTTCGACGTGGTTCGCGCAGCCGTCAACCTGGTATTGGCTTCCATGCTCATCACCATCGGTACCAACCTCAAGTTGCCTCTCTCCACCACCTACGTAACCTTCATGGTAGCCATGGGTTCTTCGCTTGCCGACAAGGCTTGGAGCCGTGAGAGTGCCGTATTCCGCGTAACAGGTGTGCTGAGTGTCATCGGTGGATGGTTTATCACAGCCGGTGTGGCTTTCGCAGCCTGCGCCCTCGTCTGCCTCGCCATGCATTTTGGCGGCATCCTCGCGCAGACAGCCTTCATTGTTCTCGTTATCTTCATGCTCATACGCAGCAATATCCAGTACAACAAGAAGTCGAAGGAAGAGAGCAAGGGAAGCACCTTCCAGCTGATGATGCGCTCGCACGACCCAGAAATCGTATGGGATCTGCTTCGCCGTCATGTGTCACGCACACAGAGCTTCGTATGCCGCTTCGCCCTGAGTGAGTTCAACCTCATCATGGATGGTCTTGCCAACGAGAACACCCGCGAGCTGCGCCATGCCAACAAGGAGCTGAAGAAGGAGCAGGACATGCTGAAGAAGTTCCGCCGCCAGGAGATGTTAGGCTTGAAACGCTCGCCTTTGGAGATTGCCATCGAGCGCAACACATGGTTCCATCTGGGTGCCAACAGCAACCAGCAGTTCATCTACTCACTGCGCCGTATGCTCGACCCTATCAAGGAGCACGTAGACAACAATTTTAACCCGCTGCCCACTGAATACATCAACGAGTTTATGCCAATACGCCAAAAGATCAACGACTTGATGAAGATGAGCTGCGAACAGATAGAGACAAGTCGCTATGAGAACTACCGTGAGATTCTCGCCGAGGCTGATGCCTGCAAGGACGAGCTCTCAGTGCTCCGCAAGAAGCACATCGATCGCCTGCAAAACATGAAAGACAACACGCTGATGCAGATCTCACTCGTCTATCTGAACGTACTGCAGGAGAGCCAGGAGTTCCTCAGTGTGATGAGACACCAGCTCAGAGCAGCCAAGAAGTTCATGGAGAACTAATCCTCTCCTTTGCTTATTCGATATAAAAAAAAGAGCATCGCCTGCTGGTGATGCTCTTTTATTTTGATTTTTCGCTGGGTTCAGGAGTTATAGCGACTTCCTACAAGCTCTTGATGAGTTTCAGTATCTCAGCCCGCTTGCCATCATTGGTGCCATTGCCTACATAGCGTACAATGCCTTTCTCGTCGAGCACGAGGAAGAGCGGAAAGCCGCCTGTGCCCACAAAGCGCACGAAATACTTGTCGTCGTAGATGTGGTTCCAGTTGAACCCACGCTGCTGGGTGATGCGACGCACCTTGTCGGCCTTCTCGAAGTTGACCGAGAGAAACAGCACGTCGGGCAACTGCTCCTTCCATTCAGAGAGAATCGGCATCTCGCGCAGACAGGGTCCGCAGCCCGAGAACCAGGCATTGACAACCACCTTTCGGCCCTTGATGAGTTCGTCGGTCCATGGATTGCCATCGATGTCATACTCGGCAAAATGACCTGGCAAAGATTTACCTACCTCAAGTTCTAAATATTTATAGCCTCCCTCTGGAAACATGCGCTTGTTCATCAGCTCACGGTTTTTTATCTCTTCGTCTATCTCGGCGATTCCTTTCACACGATTGCGGGGTATCTCATACTTGGCCCACGACTGGGGCACAGTAGCTCCCTTGCGAAGGGTGATGTTTACAATCATATAATCCTTGCTCAAGGTCACGAATCCCATCGACTGGGCATCAGCTGCATCAGTAGGGAGCTCCTTTGAATAATACTTACCGTCGACAAAGTAGGCGGCCTTGACCAAACTGTCTGTTGTTTGGGTTTCAGACTGCTGTGCAGATGCCGTGAGTGAGGCAAATGACAGCAGAGCCAGGAAAAAGCTTTTTGTTCTCATTGTTTTTTATGTTGATATTTTCTGTTTTCAATGCCACAAAAGTACATAAAAAAGGCAGAACTCCATCATCGAAGTCCTGCCTTTTTTCTTTGTTCAATAAGTTTAACGGTGCTTAAAACGTTTTTTGAATGTCTCAACTTTCGCAAGTAAGTTCCACACGCCCTGAACCAATACTTATTCGTGCGTAGCAAAACGCCGCTCGGCCAATTTCTCGTACTTGGTGCCGGGCTTGCCATAGTTGGCATAAGGCCAGATGCTGATGCCGCCACGGGGTGTAAAGATGCCTGTCACCTCGATGTACTTAGGATCCATCAGGGCGATAAGGTCCTTCATGATGATGTTGACACAGTCCTCATGAAAGTCGCCGTGGTTGCGGAAACTGAAGAGATAGAGCTTCAGACTCTTGCTCTCCACCATCTTGACATCAGGAATGTAGCTGATGCGAATCTCGGCAAAGTCGGGCTGTCCTGTGATAGGACACAGCGATGTGAACTCGGGGCAGTTGAAACGCACCCAGTAGTCGTTGCCCTGATGCTTGTTGACGAAAGTCTCGAGCACCTCGGGCGCATAATCCATTCTGTATTGGGTCTTGGCACCTAATGCCTTCAGACCGTCTTCTTTTCTATCCATATCTTTGTTTATTGTTTCTTTTGTGAAGGAGTTATTTTAAGGAGTTAAGAAGTTAAGGAGTTAAGGAGTTAAGGAGTTAAGGAGTTAAGGAGTTAAGGAGTTAAGACAACAGTCTTATTGCTTGAATTCAAACCCACAAAGGCATTTGTCTTAACTTCTCAGCGACCGCAGGGAGCGATAACTCCTTAACTCCTTTAACTCCGAAGAATAGCTCCTTAGAATCAATTCAGGCTGAAAATCTTAAACACGTTATAAGAGATGTTTTTATCGTACACATCCTCGCCTTCGTGACGCTTCAGGAACCTGACCACGCGAATGGTGACAGGCAGCACGATGATTTCGTACACCGTCTTGAGCACCACCTGCCAAATCATCAACTTAGGCAACTCGGCAGCAGGCACCACTCCACCCAATGCCAAGGGGAAGAATATCAGACTGTCGCAGCTCTCACCAGCCACCGTACTCCAAATGGCACGAGCCGAGAAACGCTTTCCGCCATCACGAATCTTCATCACACTCATCACGTAGGCATTAGCAAAAGAACCTACGATGAAAGCCACAAACGAGGCAGCGGCAATGCGGGGAGCCAAGCCGAAGATGGCATGAAAGCCCTCCTGATTGTGCCAGTAGGGAGCTGCGGGAATCATGTCGCAGATGGCTCCTAATGCCACGAAGAAGAAGTTCATGGCAAAACCCGTCCATATCAGCAGACGAGCCTTCTGATAGCCCCACACCTCGCACACACAATCGTTGATGATGTAGCTCACGGGGAAAACGATGAGACCTCCAGTAAGAGAAACCGAACCTACTGCAATTTGCTTTGTTTCGAGCACGTTTGCCGCTATGAGGCAAACGCAAAAGAGAATGCTGAAAAGCATGAACAGCACACTCACTTGAGTTTTTTCTTTTTTCATTTTTCTTGTTTTTTACGAGGTTTACCAAGCACTCGAGTTCATAAATATAAAGGTGGAACTACCCATCCTTTGCAAAATCGGCTGCAAAATTACGATTATTCTTTCTATTTACAAAATATTAAGGGCAATATCTCACCATATTTGAGGGAAAATATGTACTTTTGCATGGAATTTGACAGAATAATAAAACAGATAAATAATAATAAAACAGATAAATAAAGAAAGAAACAACATGAAGAAAATCTTATCTATGGCCCTGACTGCCATGATGGCTGTCAGTTGTGCCGAAGCGCAAGACGTCGCCTTCACAGTAGAAGGCACTGCACCACAGGGTGTTGACACTCTCTACGTGTTCTATAACGGACAGATGAACGAGGCTCAGCCCATTGCTGCCAAGGAGGGCAAGTTCGAGGTGAAAGGCAATCAGACTGCCGAAACCTTCATCACAGTGGCTGCAAGCAACCAGCTGATGGTGGCTGCCGTTATCGACGGTACAAAAACCATCAACATCGACCTGGTAAACAAGAAGGTTGGCGGTTCGGAACTCAACGAAAAGCTGAACACATATTACGCCAAGATGAGCGTAATAGAGAAGAAGATGAACGATCTGGCTCCTGAATGGCAGAAGCTCCGTGGCGACAAGACCGAGGAGGGCAAGACCAAGATGAAGGCCCTGGAACAGAAGATAGACGCAGTGGAGGCTGAGCAGAACGCCGAGATAGCCGCTTTCTGCAAGGAAAACAAGGACAATGTGCTGCCTGCCTACATCCTGTCGGACAGCTTCTATGGTTTCGAGTTTGCCAAGCTGAAGGAACTTTGCGATCCCAGCACCGCTTACTACAACCACCCCATGATGCGCCGCCCAAAGATGCAGATAGAATCGCTTGCCAAGCGTCAGCCAGGCATCAAGTACACCGACCTGAACATGCAGGACATGAACGGTGCCAAGGTGAAGCTGAGCCAGTTTGTTGGCAACGGAAAGTATGTATTGGTGGATTTCTGGGCTTCATGGTGCGGACCTTGCCGCATGGAAATGCCTAACGTGAAGAAGGCCTACGAAATGTATCACGGCAAAGGCTTCGAGGTGGTAGGCGTGAGTTTCGACAACAAGTTGGAAGCCTGGAAGAAGGGTGTCAACGACTTAGGTCTGGCATGGCCTCAGATGAGCGACCTGAAGGGCTGGCAGTGCGCTGCACATGATGCCTATGGCGTAAACAGCATCCCAAGCAACGTGCTCCTCGACCCTAATGGCGTTATCGTAGCCTGCGACCTGCGTGCCGAGGATCTGCTCGAGAAGTTGGCCGAAATCTACAAGTAATTCTGCATCAAGCAAGTACAGAGGCTCATACAGCCTACGTCATAAAAAAAATGAGAAGCTATTTTCACAGCTTCTCATTTTTTTATTGTCTATATTGAACTTTCGTTATTCTGCGCTTTCCTCCTGACGGTCGTCTACGTTATCGCCCTCAGTAGGAGCCAAGATGGCCTTGAAGTCGGTGTAGCCGTTCTTAACGAGGATATTGTACCACTGCAACAGCTTCTTGATATCGCTGTCGTGAACACGGTCGCGGTCGTAGTTGGGCAACACCTCAGCAAAGTAGTCGTGCAACTCCTGTGCAGAAGCCTTCTTATAGTTCAGGCTGCTCTCCTTGCTGTCCTCTTTCTTGCCTACGTTTTCGAACACCTTCCAGAGTGCTATCTCGTCAGCATCAGTATACATAGCGATATCGCCAAGACTTGTCACACGATCGGTGGCAAAGGCAGGAATACGCTTGTGTGTCTCGTCGATAGTCTCGACGATAAGATTGCGGTTACCACGTGAAACCAGTTTGTAAAGGCCTGGCTTGCCTGCAATAGATAAAATTGTTTCCATTTGGTTATATTTTCTTTAATTTTTCACTGATTATTTTTCTCTTTTTGGTGCAGTCTTACTCTGCTTCAGTCTTTCTCTGCTGCTTTTCGCCACTCTTCCACCCTTTCGAGCAAAAGATTCACTTGCCGCGCCACATCAGCCTTGCCGTCGTTGACGATTTCGAAGTCGCAGCGGGCTGCAACCTCTGCCTGTGACATCTGGGCATGAATCCACTTCAAGGTTCTGCTGCGGTCTATATGGTCGCGCGCCATTACTCGCTGAATGCGAACCTCCTCTGGAGCCGTGACACAGACCACAAAGTCGAAATGAGTGCGATGGATAAATCCACTTTCGAAGAGGATGGCACTCTCGAGCCAGTCGAAGTCGCTCTGCTCGAAATCTCGCGCCACGGCAGGATGAACCACATCGTTGACAGCCAACTTGTTGGCCTCGCTTGCCAACAGAAAACGTGCCAAGACGGGTTTCTGCAGCACGCCCTCAGCATCGTACACATCCTCGCCTACCAGCGAGCAAAGACTCTGCTGCAACGGCTTGTCGCTTCGCATGAGCCGCTTGGCTGCCGCATCGCTGTCGTAGACACGAATGCCATGTCTTTCCAGTTCGCGACAAACAAAACTCTTGCCGCTGCCAATGCCTCCTGTTATCGCTATTTTCATCTCTTCTTCCCGATTGTCAAAGATTTCTTCACTTTTTGCTCTTCCAAGAGTTCCTCTTATTACTCAAGTTTCGCAAGTAAGTTCCTCACTCTCCTTACTCCACTTGCTGTTCGAGCAAATAATCCACTCGTTGGAAGTCGAGTCTGGCCTTGCTCACACTATGCGGAACGCCGATGAGCTGCAGCGTACACTTGTCGGAAGGATTCTGAGAGAGTTCATTATAGTCGACCACTACCTTGAACATATCCGGACGGATGGTGCGGAACAGGCTTGCGCCAATCGTAAACCGCACAGTCACCTTCGACGGGAATGTACGAAGCACAAATCCCTCGGGCATGTTGATGGCTGTGATGGGCACATCGATGGTTTCCTCGGTGAGCACATCGGGATAGACAGACAGGCGAACCGTGCCTGGAACCATCTTCAGTCCGCGAATCTTGCGAAGGCGAACCGTCGTATGGATCGTGTCCTGCAGGTTGCGCATGTTGAAAGGTTCTATCTCCACATAATTCACCTTGTCGAGCTGATCCTTGTTGGCATAGACCGTCACCTCGGCTGGCAGGAAGTCGGTATGGGCAAGATAGTAGCTCTTGCTGGCTGTCACCTTTCCCTTGAAGACTACAGGCACCTGCTTGGAGGCACCATAGGTGAAGTAGAAATCATACTCGCCAGGCTTTACGGAGAGCAACTTGCTGGAGCCATAAAGCTGTGCCTGCAACTGTCGCTGCACATCGGTCAATGGCACTACGCCCTTGCCCTTTTCCTCGTCGGCATAAGCCGAGAACTTGAAGGAGAGCGGACGCAGCACGTGTCCATACTCGTAGGTTACGAGCGTGAATCCCTTGTCGCGCACGGTAATCCGCACCGTATCGGGAAGATCGCCCGTCACCACGACATTGCGGGGCACGTCTGTCAGGCGCACAGGCACACAAAGTTCCTTCTCGTAGGTCTCGTTGAGCGTCATCATCAACCAGAAGATGCCGCTGAGAGCGAGAAAGAACAAGAATATCAGCAACTCCTTGTTGACGGTGCCAAAAAGGAGTTTGCTGAGTGTACTGAATAAGCTATACCGGGGCCTATGCATTAGGAGTCTGCGATGTGGCATCGGCGAACACATAGCCCTTGGCTACAGTGATAACCACGCCACGTGCCACCTCGATATCGATAGTGTTCTCCTGGGCATTGACACGCTTTACTGTGCCATATATACCGCCACCAGTCACTACCTTGTCGCCTTCCTTCAGCGCATTCTGAAACTCGCGAATCTTCTTCTGTTTCTTCTGCTGTGGACGAATCATAAACAACCACATGATAGCGAAGATAGCTACCATCATAATGAGCATAGGCAAGCCACTCTGGCCGCTACCGCTCTGCAAAAACAAATTTGTCATATTTCTAAAGTTTTATTTTTTCTGTTAATATAATCAAGATATGAACCTATATATATAATCAAGATATGAACCTATATATATAATAAGGTGTAAATCTCACTTTCCCAGTCTTACTTCTCCTCCTCGACAGCATTGTCCTGAGCTGTTGGCTCTGCAGGCTGATCGTAGGAAGGCTGATCGTAGGAAGGCTGATCATACTGATAGCCGTTATTGTCATTCCAGTCATTACCATTGTTGTTGCGATAACGTGGCTGACCAATGCGCTGACGGCGCTGCTGTCCTTCGCGGGCACCACTATGAACTCCGAATCCTCCACGGCCTGCACGGCGCTGAACGTTCTGCTCACGATGAGGACGCTCGGGCAATTCTTTCATGATGACACCGGTCTCGATCAGCGAACGGGCGATGGCGTCGAGCATTCCGTTCACATAGCCGCCACTGCGTGGTGTGCTGTAGATCTTGCTCAGTTCCACATACTCGTTGATGGTTACTGTGGCAGGAATGCCAGGGAAGTTGACCAACTCGGCGATAGCAATCTGCATGATGACCATATCCATATATGCCAGACGCGAGAAATCCCAGTTGCGTGAAATCCGTCCCATATATTTCTGATACTCGTCGGCGTTGAGAATCGTGGCACGGAACAGCTTGCGGGCAAACTCACGGTCTTCCATGTCCTTGTATTCGGGCAGAAGCTCCTGGTTGGCCTTGTTGGCAGGGTCGAATCGCTTGATGGTTTTCAGCACGAAAGTATCAATGATGTCCTTGTCGTCGTTCCAGTAGAGGCTCTTCTCCTCGAGCATGGCTTCGATGTCCTCGCTGTTCATCACGATGTTCTTGTACAACTTGCGCCACACCTCACGGTCGGCATCATAACTGTCTTCCTCGGCATTCATATACTCCTGATAGATGTCGCTCTCCACAACAGCAGTGTACACACGGCGCACCACCTCAATATCGTCATCCCATGAAGAGTTCTTGGCTTCTATCCATTCGCCAAGCATCTTGTTCTCCTCGAGCTGCACGGCAAAGCGGTTGAAAGCAAACTTCTGCGATGGAGCATCGCCTCCCTCACGCTGCACACGTGTCACCTCCAAGTCGTAACGCTTGCGCGCTTCCTTGGTGATTTCTACAATAAGTTGTAATTGATAATTGTATAAATCGTAAGCCTTGGACAGGCTGAAGAACAACTCCTTCTCGGCGTTGTCCATGTTACGATTGCCGTTTTGATAGTACGCATAGGTTAACTGCACAATCTTTCTGCGAATCAAGTCCCTGTTAATCATTCTCTAATAATTTACGGATTAAATGTATTTTGCTGCAAAAGTAAGTATTTATCTCCTAATAAACAAGAAAAAACAGAGTTATTTCTCATTTTTTAATGATAAAATCTCTTTTTTTCAAATTTCTGACCACTAAATTTGGAAATTCCAAAGAAAAGTAGTAATTTTGCATCCGTTTTGTAAAAAACCGCTTTTTCAAAGCTAATCCGTGTGATGGCGAGTTAAGGCACATTTTTATTAATTAATACTTAATTTAGAGTAACACAATGAAAGAGATTAACGTAACAGGTCAGAAGCGCACAGACCTTGGCAAGAAAGCTTCTAAAACATTGCGCAAAGAGGGTTTGATTCCATGTAACTTGTATGGCGAGAAGAAGGACGCTAACGGCGCTCCTGAGGCTTTGTCTTTCGCAGTTCCATTCGCTGAGCTCCGCAAGATCATCTACACTCCTCACGTATATGTTATCAACCTCATCATCGACGGTGAGAGCCACACAGCTATCATGAAGGAGATTCAGTTCCACCCAACAACAGACGCTCCTCTGCACGTAGACTTCTACGAGGTGAACGACCAGAAGCCTATCACTATCGGCATCCCAGTGAAGTTGGTAGGTTTGGCACAGGGTGTTCGCGATGGTGGTCGTATGAACCTCTCTATCCGCAAGATCGACGTTACTGCTCCTTACCAGGTTATCCCTGAGCACCTCGATATCGACGTTACTGCGTTGAAGATCGGTAAGAGCATCAAGGTAGGCGACCTCTCATTCGAGGGTCTCGAGCTCGCTACAAGCAAGGCTGTAGTAGTTTGCTCTATCAAGATGACACGTAATGCTGCTGCCGCTGCCGCTGCTGCTGCCGCTGAAGAGGAGGCATAATTATCAATTAGAAGTACATTCGGAAATTGGATAAATTTTTGATTTGTGGTCTCGGGAATCCTGGCGACGAATACGCCGGAACCCGACACAACACAGGATTCATGGTATTGGACGCTTTTGCTAAGGCGTCCAATATTCATTTTGAGGATAAGCGTTACGGCTTTGTTGCCGAGACAAGCATCAAGGGACGAAAGGTGTTCCTGCTCAAGCCCACCACGTTTATGAACCTCAGCGGAAACGCTGTGCGCTACTGGCTGCAGCAGGAGAAAATAGATCAGAAGCGACTGCTCGTCATCAGCGATGAACTTGCCCTGCCATTGGGCGCGTTCCGACTGAAAGCTGGCGGAAGCAACGGCGGACACAACGGACTGGGACACATCCAGCAACTCATCGGACAAGACTATGCCCGTCTGCGTATGGGCATCGGAAACGATTATCCCCGTGGAGGACAGGTGGACTGGGTACTGGGACACTACACCGAGGAGGACATGCGCCAACTGCAGCCTGCACTCGACCTGGGCGTGGAAATCATCAAGAGTTTCGTGTTGCAAGGCATCGACGCCACTATGAACCAATACAATAAATTGGGGAAAAAGTAAGAACGAGTTTAACATTCCCTCCAAGGCTGTTGGCTATAACTTCTAACGACCAAAGGGAGTGACAACTTCTTTAACTTCTATAACTTCTGAACTTGCAAAAGTTCAATAAACACTAATACAGCTATGAAGGAAAGTGCCAGAATAGACAAGTGGCTCTGGGCTGCCCGCATATACAAGACACGCAGCATCGCAGCAGATGCCTGCAAGAACGGGCGCGTCACCGTGGGAGGCATCTCGCGCAAGCCTTCGTTCATCATCAAGCGAGGCGATGTGGTGAGCGTGAAGAAAGCGCCCATCACCTATTCCTTCGAAGTGCTCGACTGTATCGAACAGCGCGTGGGAGCCAAGATGCTCTTTGCCGTTTACAAGAACGTCACCGATCCACGACAGTATGAACTGCTGGAAATGAGCCGTATCAGCGGATTCGTTGACCGTGCCCGCGGAACAGGACGTCCTACCAAGAAAGAGCGCCGTGCCCTCGATGCTTTCATCGATCCTGCCCTCTTTGGCTTCGACGACGATGACGACATAGAATAAATGTTCTCTTTAACCTATAAAATCTATGTTCTAAAGTATCGAACTTATGTTCCAAAGTTTAGAACTTATGTTCTAAAGTTTAGAACATAGATTTATCGCAAGAAACAAAACAAATTCATTATAAACATAAAACATTTTTAAATGTTTTCGACCTGTACGGTTGAAATTACCCAATACGCCCTGAAAGGGCAGAAGCTCTTAGCCCAGGGCAGCGCCCTGGGTTGTTTTGGACGCAAATCTGTCGCCCTGTAAGGTAGGGTGTTCAAAATCCGTTTAAAAAATGGCACGTTTTTTAGTCGAATAATCGGTTTAACTAACTGATATTTCAATAATTATCGACACGAATATTGCGCAGAACTAAAAAAAGTCACATTTTTGAATTCTTAACACGTTGATTTCGTGTGAATTAACTTGTATTTCGACGCAAAAAATGTGTCGAAAAATTGATAGATTTTGAACACCCTACCTGTAAGGGCAAAAGCTTTAAAAATCAAGGCAATACATAAAGCTTTTGCCCTTACAGGGCGCCTTGCCAATTGCTATAATACCCAGGGCGCTGCCCTGGGCTAAGAGCTTCTGCCCCTTCAGGGCGTGTGGAGCTAACATTCGAACTTCTGTTAAATAAGTGTGAAGAAAAACCGTATCATGTCGGCCGTTTAACGGCTTTTCGCACGATTTTTAATTGTTTTCGGTCGATTTTAAGACGTTTTCGGTCGATTTTAAGACGTTTTCAGCACTTGCAACCATCACTTTTTACTCTTAAGCACGTTTTTAGACTATTTATACACGAAATATAGCATTTTAGTCACAATTTTAGCCATTTCATGAAAATAATTAAAAAAATACTTGCATTTTAATAAAATTAATTATATCTTTGCCCCGTCTAAGAAGAAGTTTAAAACCTATCCTATTGGACGGCAGATTATCCATTAAGGAGATTTGCATAACATACTATTATTAACTTTTAATTTCAGAGAGTATGAAAAAATTATTGGTTATGGCAGCCATGGTGCTGTCTTCAGTAGGTGCTTTTGCACAGTATTCAGCAGGCGACATCACTATTCAGCCTAAGATTGGTTTGAACATTGCTTCTGTTGGTGGCGACGTTGACGGCGACTACAAGGCAGGTTTGGCTGTTGGTGCCGAGGCAGAATATCACGTTTCTCCATTGATTGGTGTTAGCGCTGGTCTTCTTTATTCTCAGCAGGGATGCAAGTGGTCAGTAGAAAATGTTGATGTCAAGTGGAAGCCAGCTTACCTCAACATCCCTATCCTTGCCAACTTCTATGTTGCCAACGGTTTGGCATTGAAGGCTGGTGTTCAGCCAGGTTTCATGGTTGCAAAAGACGATGCAGAAAATGTTAATACATTCGACTTCTCTGTACCAGTAGGTATTTCTTACGAGTACATGAACATCTGTCTCGATGCTCGTTACAACATCGGTTGCACCAAGGTAGACAAAGATGTTAAGGGTTGCAACTCTGTATTCCAGGTAACACTGGGTTACAAGTTCAAGCTCTAAGCTCAGAACAACAGGCTTTTCATAAGCCCATCCACCCTCTCGCTCCTTGCTGTGAGATGAAAACATAGCAAGGAGACAAAAGAAGAGGGCTGGATACTCGATAAAGTATCTTAGGATAGTTGCAAACTATTTTAAGATACTTTTTTTATACCCTTTATCGTGCTTTCATTTATGAGTAACAATTTTTATTTCATGACACTTTTCTCGCCATGGCTATTCCAAAGCAAGTTTAGTTCTGTTCATTTAGCTTAATGTAATTTCTCCACCGATTATATATTTCTATATTACTGACCTTATTTTTCCATAGAATAAAAAATATTATAAAATTTGTTTGCATCTAAAAAAAAATAATTATACCTTTGCCCCGTCTAAGAATAAGAAGTTTAAAACACATCCTATTGGACAGCAGAACATTCTTGTTAGTAAGTTTGTGCAACAATTATTATTAATTTATAAATTCAGAGAGTATGAAAAAATTATTGGTTATGGCAGCTATGGTGCTGTCTTCAGTAGGTGCATTCGCACAGTATTCAGCAGGCGACATCACTATTCAGCCTAAAGTCGGTTTGAACGTATCTTCCGTTACTGATGACGAAGCTGGTTACATAGCAGGCTTCGTTGGCGGTATAGAGGGAGAATATCACGTTTCACCCATGGTAGGAATCAGCGCCGGTCTCCTCTATTCTATGCAAGGAGCCTCAGTTAAGGACGCAGAAGGTGACCCAAAATTGGAGATGAACTATGTGAATATCCCTATTTTGGTAAACGCCTATGTTGCAAAAGGCCTGGCACTGAAAGCTGGTATTCAGCCTGCATTCAACGTAAGCAACAAAGTAAAAGTTGCCGGCATCAGTATCGACTACGACAAATACGCACCAGAAGGAGCAGAGATAAAAACTTTTGATTTCTCTATTCCTGTAGGAATTTCTTACGAGTACATGAACGTTTGCCTCGATGCTCGTTACAATATCGGTGTATCAAAAATTGCGGATGGTGATTCTGGCCGCAACTCTGTATTCCAGATTACTTTGGGTTACAAGTTCAAGCTCTAAGCTTTAGCGATGACCCATGACAGGCATTTACTGTAGAGAGCCTGTCGCTTATTCATAGAGATGCCCCCGCAGACTCTTCCCCACATCAAGGAAAGTCTGCGGGGGCTCTGTTTTTATAGCTCATTAAGAGAGCATTAGTAAACTTTAGCAATGAAGTCTTGGCTGTATCAACAGAAAGTAGTATTTTTGCAGAGCAAAAAACAACAACAAAACAAAAAAAAGGAAATGAATATATTAGTGACAGGAGCCAACGGACAGCTCGGCAACGAGATGAGAATCGTGAGCAAGAACACCACAGACCACTATCTCTTCACCGACGTGAACCAGGTGGAAGGCGTGGAAACCACATACCTCGACATTACAGACATGGACGCCATACGCAAGATGGTGAGCGAGAACCACATAGACGCCATCATCAACTGTGCGGCATGGACCAATGTGGATGCCTGCGAAAACGACGAGAAGTTGGCAGCACTTGCAGAGAAACTGAATGCCGATGCTCCAGAGAACCTTGCCTTGGCAATGAAGGAGACAGGCGGACTGCTCGTGCAGATTTCCACCGACTACGTCTTTGGCAAGGAACCATACAATGTACCTTGCGGACCCCAGCAGAAGGGAACTCCTACAGGCGTATATGGTACAACCAAGCTTCACGGCGAACAGAAAATCATGGCAAGCGGTTGCCAGTATGTCATCATCCGCACCGCATGGCTCTACTCTGAGTTTGGCAAGAACTTCTGCAAGACAATGCTCAACCTCACTGCCACAAAGCCACAACTCAAGGTGGTCTTCGACCAGTGCGGAACTCCTACCTATGCTCTCGACCTGGCCAACGCCATCCTCACTGTCATAGACAAGATAAAGTCGGCCGACGACAAGAGCAAATACACCGGCATCTATCATTTCTCCAACGAGGGAGTGTGCTCCTGGTACGACTTCACACAGATGATAGCCCGCATAGCCGGACACACACAGTGCGACATACAGCCCTGCTACAGCTCGGAATATCCTTCGCCAGTGGCCCGTCCTGCCTACTCCGTGCTCGACAAGCGAACCATCAAGGAAACCTTCGGCGTGAAAGTGCCCTACTGGATTGACTCGCTCGAAAAGTGCATTGCAAACCTCCTTAAGTAACATTTTAAATAATAAATATAATGAAGCGAACCATCATCATCACAGGCGGCGCCGGATTTATCGGCTCACACGTTGTCCGTCTGTTCGTGAACAAATATCCCGAGTATCACATCATCAACCTCGACAAGCTGACTTATGCAGGCAATCTGGCCAACCTCAAGGATATCGAGGACAAGCCCAATTACACCTTTGTGAGGGGCGACATCTGCGACTTCGAACTGATGCTCAAGTTGATGAACGACTATCAGGTAGACGGCATTATCCATCTGGCTGCAGAAAGCCACGTAGACCGCTCTATCAAGGATCCATTCACCTTTGCACAGACCAACGTGATGGGAACACTCTCGCTCCTGCAGGCAGCCAAGACCTACTGGGAGAGTCTGCCCGAAGGCTATGAGGGCAAGCGCTTCTACCACATTTCTACCGACGAGGTGTATGGCGCCTTGCAGATGACACATCCCGAGGGCGTGGCAGCACCATTCTCCACCAAGGCATCAAGTGGCAAGAACCACGAGGCTTATGGCGAGGAGTTCTTCGTAGAAACCACCAAGTACAATCCCCATTCTCCCTACTCGGCTTCCAAGGCCAGCAGCGACCACTTTGTACGTGCTTTCCACGATACTTACGGCATGCCTACCATCGTGACCAACTGCTCCAACAACTATGGTCCTTACCAGTTCCCAGAGAAGCTCATCCCTCTCTTCATCAACAACATACGCCATCGCAAGCCTCTGCCCGTCTATGGCAAGGGTGAGAACGTGCGCGACTGGCTCTACGTGGTAGACCATGCCCGTGCCATCGATGTCATCTTCCACGAAGGAAAGGTGGCTGAGACCTATAATATCGGAGGTTTCAACGAGTGGAAAAACATTGACATCATCAAAGTGGTTATCAAGACCGTAGACCGTCTTCTCGGTCGCAAGGAGGGCGAAGACCTCGACCTCATCACTTACGTCACCGACCGCAAGGGCCACGACATGCGTTACGCCATCGATTCACGCAAATTGCAGCGCGAATTGGGTTGGGAACCAAGTCTGCAGTTCGAAGAGGGCATCGAGAAAACCGTGAAATGGTATCTCGACAACCAGGAATGGATGGACAATGTAACCTCTGGCGACTATCAGAAATATTACGAGAACATGTACGGCAACAAATAAATTTGTCAAGCCAAGGCGTGAAAAATTTTGATTTTTTACGCATTAAGACATGAGCTTGAGCATTACGCATAAAAAAAATTGAGCTTTGAACATTGAATCATTATGAGAAAACAAATAACTCTCATAATGCTCAATATTCAAAGCTCAAAACTTTTGTGCTTTATAACGCTTTGGCTTTATCCTTCACGGAAGAAGTCGAAAGCCTCTTTGATTTCGTCGATGGTGGCACTTTGGTTGATGCGAATATCACCGATTCCACCCAATAAGGTAAAGTTGATGATGCCATCCTGATTTTTCTTGTCATGGCGCATCAGTTCTATCAGTTCGTCGTAGTCATCGCAGGTGATAGGAAGCGAGCCATAGTACTCCTTGATGAAGTTCACCGTCTGTCGCATCTTCTCCGTTGGGAATCCCGTCTTCATCACACTCAGATAGAGTTCCGGAATCAGACCGAACGCCACAGCATAGCCGTGCAGAACAGGCTTGCGTTTCAGTGCCCAGCTTTCAAAGGCATGACCGAAAGTATGTCCCAAGTTGAGCGCCTTGCGGATGCCGTGCTCATGAGGATCCTGCTCTACGATGCGCTCCTTTACCGCCACGCTATCACCCACCATGCGTTGCAACTGCTGCAAGTCGGGATGAGCCAAGTCGAAGCCAACCAACTCCGCCCACATCTTTTCGTCCGAAATCAAACCATGCTTCAGCATCTCTGCATAGCCCGAACAGATGTTCTCGGCATCGAGCGTGCGCAGGAACTCAGTATCGAGAATGACAAACTTGGAATCGCAGAACACGCCTATCTCGTTCTTCAGTCCACCGAAGTTGATGCCCGTCTTTCCTCCCACCGAAGCATCCACCATCGAGAGGAGCGTAGTAGGGATATTGATGAAGTTGATACCACGCTTGAAAGTTGCTGCGGCAAAGCCACCCAAGTCGGTAACCATTCCACCACCCAGGTTTATCATGCACGAATGGCGCGATGCACCGCCCTCGCCCAACGACTTCCATACGTGTACCATCGTGTCGAGGTCTTTGTGCGTATCGGTAGCACCAATGGTAATGACCTTCGCATCCCTGAGCGAGAAATAATTTTTCACAACAGGCCAGCACTTGACAACTGTGGTGTCGTCGGTAAGCACAAAAATCTTGTCGTGCTCGCACTCTGCCAAGGCTTCGGCTATCTCACTTTCGAGATTGGTAGAAATGATGACTCTCTGACTCATAAATTTATCAATATATTATAAATAATGTAATTCTTGCGTGCAAAGGTACGTATTTTTCTGCATTTTGATGCAAAAGAACACACTTTTAGCATTCTTTTCACACATTTTAGACTAAACCTTATCACAAAGGATGCGTCTAAACTATCAAGCGAACAAAAAAAACTATAAAATACAGAAATGAGAAAATCAGTACTCACCCTGCTCCTGCTATTCATCGCCATGATGATGCAGGCACAGCAACACCTCATCACGGGTGCCATTATCGACAAGGGAACCAACGACCCTGTCGAGGCATCGACCGTACAACTGCTACGCGCGGACAGCACCTATATATCAGGCGCCATCAGCGACGAGAATGGACTCTTCAGCCTTCAGGCTCCCGAAGACGGCAGTTATCTGCTCAAGATAACCAGCGTAGGATACAAGCCCACCGTAAGGCGCATCATGATGACCCAGGGCAAAGACCTCGCCATGGGCAAGATAAACATCAACGCAGAGGCCATCATGCTCAAGGCCGCCACCGTCACGGCCATGGCCAAGAAAGTGGTGCTCAAGGAAGACACCTTCGTGTACAACTCTGCGGCTTATCGCACACCCGAAGGCTCCACCATCGAAGAGCTCGTGAAGCGCCTGCCTGGTGCTGAGGTGAGCGACGACGGAAGCATCAAAATCAACGGAAAGGAAGTAAAGAAGATCCTCGTAGACGGCAAGGAGTTCATGACCGGCGACACCAAGACGGCCCTGAAGAACCTGCCCACCAGCATCATCGACAAGATCAAGGCCTACGACGAGAAGAGCGACCTGGCTAAGGTGACGGGCATCGACGACGGAGAAGAGGAAACCGTGCTCGATTTCGGCGTCAAGAGAGGCATGAACAAGGGACTCATCGCCAATATGGACCTCAGCATAGGCACCAAGCAACGATACAGCGAACGAGGCATGGCGGCTTATTTCAACGACCGCAACCGACTCATGATGTTCGCATCAGCCAACAACACCAACGACATGGGATTCCCCGGAGGTGGAGGCCCTGGCGGATGGGGACCCAACAAGCAGGGACTCAACGCCTCGAAGATGCTGGGTCTGAACTACAACTACGAGAACAAGGATAAGCTCAAGATGGACGCCTCGCTGAGATGGAACCACAGCGATGGAGACATCAGCAGCACGGTGGCTTCCGAGAACTTCGTGAGCCAGAACTCGTCTTTCTCGAACAGCCGTGCCAAGAACTTCTCGCGCAGCAACAGCTGGGACGGACGTTTCCGCCTGGAATGGAAACCCGACACGATGACCAATATCATGTTCCGTCCATCGTTCACCATCAAGAGCAGCGATGCACTGGCACGAAGCTTGTCGGCACAGTTTAATGCCGATCCTTACCAGATCACCAACGACCCGCTCGAGGACGCAGCACGTGCCGAGCTGGGACTTGAGGACGTAAGCACAAGCAAGAGTCTGTTGCAGCAGGCTGGAGCTCTCGTCAACCTGCAGTCGTCGAGCAGCATCAGCTATAGCGAGTCTGAAAATCTGAAAGGCATGTTGCAGTACAATCGCCGACTCAGTGCGATGGGACGCAACATCACCGTGCGCACCGATGCCAGCTACGGCAAGACCGATGCCAACAGCCTCTCACTCACCAATGCCTACATGTACCTTGTAGATGTGGCCAATGGCAACGAGACCGACCACTACAACACCTATCGTTACAACGTGACGCCTACCCGCAACTACAGCTACTCTCTGCAGGCCACCTATAGTGAGCCGCTCTGGCGTGCCACCTTCCTGCAACTGAGCTATAAGTTCACCTACAAATACTCGAAGACCGACCGTTCCACCTACAACTTCTCCGACTTCAGCGATGAGGAGGCAAACCAGTGGGCTTCCATCACTCCCGAGTATCGTGGATGGGGCAACTACTTGGGCACTCTGCGCTCGCCTCTCGACGAGTACTTCGACAGCGACCAGAGCCGATTCTCCGAGTACAAAAACTACATTCACGAGATGCAGCTCATGATGCGATTCATCCGACCAAAGTACAACCTCAGCTTCGGAGCCATGCTCCAGCCACAGAGGTCGAACTTCATCTACGACTATATGGGGCAGCACATCGAAACGACACGCAACGTCACCAACTTCTCACCAGCCCTCGACTTCCGTTATCGTTTCAGCAAGGTGAGCAACCTGCGCGTCAACTATCGCGGAACCACCTCGCAACCCTCCATGACCGACCTGCTCGACATCACCGACGACAGCAATCCGCTCAACATCAAGAAGGGAAATCCGGGACTGAAGCCATCGTTCACCCACAACTTCCGACTCTTCTACAACAACTATATAGAGAAGCACCAGCGAGCCCTGATGACCTTCGTCAACTTCTCGATGACACGCAACAGCATCAGCGACATGGTGACCTACGACGACAAGACCGGTGGACGAACCACACAGCCCGAAAACATCAACGGCAACTGGAACGCACGAGGCGCCTTCATGTTCAATACAGCCATCGACAGCGCTGGCGTATGGAACATCAACACCTTCACCACCCTTGCCTATACCAATGCCGTGGGCTATCTGAGCCTCGACGGGAAGACCTCGCAGAAGAACACCACCAAGCAGACTCAGGTGGGCGAGCGAATCGCCATGGGCTATCGCAACAACTGGCTTGAGGTCAACCTCAACGGAACCCTCAACTACAACCATGCCCGCAACAAGCTTCAGGCATCGAGCAACATGAACACCTGGCAGTTCTCTTACGGACCGAGCATCACAGCCACCATGCCCTGGGGCATGAGCCTGAGCACAGACCTGAGCCAGAGCAGCCGACGAGGATACAGCGACCAGTCGATGAACACCAACGAACTGGTTTGGAACGCCCAACTCTCGCAAGGCTTCCTCAAGGGCAAACCCCTCACCGTGATGATCCAGTTCTACGACCTGCTGCACCAGCAGAGCACCTTGAGCCGTGCCCTTACTGCCATGGCCCGTACCGATACCGAGTACAACAGCATCAACTCTTATGCCATGCTCCACGTCATCTACCGACTGAATATCATCGGAGGCAAGCAGGCACGCGAGACGATGAGGTATGGCGGACGCCCCGACTTCGGCGGACGACCCTTCAATGGCGGACGACCTCCCATGGGACCACCTCCAGGAGGCGGACATCGCCGCTTCTAAATTTAGAGAAGTTGAAACCCATATACATGATGCCCAGAACCATTCGTCATCGTTGGTTCTGGGCATATTTTGTCTCATTGGCTCTAACATCTCAACACCTTTCCACATCCGTCAGTTTTAATTTTTATAAAATAATCTTTAAATAACTATAATTATACAGTAAGAAAACTATAACGATACAAATATTTTCCTAACTTTGCAACCACTTTTTATTATAACAGAAATGAAACATCGTATTTTAAGCATGACAATGTCACTTTGCCTCGCCTGCACGATGGGAGCGCAAAGTGCCGAAAAGATTGTACCCATCAAGTATGGAAACATGGATAATTGGGTTATCAGAAACATCAAGGAATCAGGAATCATAGGCGGAAACAAGAAGGTGGTTTATGCCGTAGGTCCGTCGATGACCATCAATGGCAATACCCCCTACACCAACAAGGGCGGCTCGCCCTGGGGAACCTCCAATGTGCTTGCCCACGTGTCAGGCATCTATAAGACCAACAACTCGGTATATCGCGACAAGCACGAGAACGGCCATTGTGCCAAGCTCGTCACCCACATCGAGAAGGTGAAGGTATTGGGACTCATCAATATCAAGGTGCTTGCAGCAGGCTCGCTCTTCCTGGGCGACGTGCGCGAACCCATCACCGGAACCAAGGACGGTCCTAAGGCCATCAACTGGGGTATTCCTTTCACCCATCGTCCCAAGGCGGTGCGTTTCGACTATAAGACCCTGTTGCCCAACTCAGCCACCCGCATCAAGCAGAACGGCTTCAGCAGTGCATCGAAAGTGGCAGGACGCGACTATGCTGTCGCCATCCTCTATCTGCAGAAGCGTCACGAGGATGCCAATGGCAACATCACGGCCAAGCGTGTGGGCACCATGGTGGTGAAGTACAGCAAGAGCACCAATGGATGGGTGAACGACGCCACCTACACCATCCATTACGGAGATATTCGCCACATGGCTGGCTATGACGCCTCGCTCATGGGACTTCGTAATTGTGACTATGCTCGTAATAGCAAAGGCAAGAGCGTCATCATCAAGGAGACGGGATGGGCTTCGGCCAACGAGACCCCTACCCACCTCATCCTGCAGTTCTCTTCCAGTCATGGCGGAGCCTATATCGGAACGCCCGGCAACACGCTCTGGATAGACAACGTGGCACTCGTATACTAACTGTTTATCACATATTAACACCCCTACACATTATTATATACATAACACATGAAGCAGCTTCTACTCTCATGCCTTACATGCCTTCTCTTGCCTACTCTTGGTATGGCAGGGGAGGCTGACTCTACCTTCACGCCACATACCGGAATGGAAAAAGAGGAAGTAAAAATAGGAAAAAAGGTGGACGAAAATGTGGAAGTGAAGGTGGAAGCGAAGGCGGACGAAAAGGCGGAAGTGAAGGAGACGGAAGTGAAGAAGAAATCGATCATCACCCGTTTTCTTGACTACTTCAACGATGCCAACAAGAAGAACGACAAGCGGTTCGACTTCAGCATTATCGGAGGCCCACACTATGCCACCGACACCAAGTTGGGCTTAGGCTTAGTGGCAGCAGGCATCTATCGCTCCGACCCAGCCGACACGCTCCTCCTCCCCTCCAATGTGTCGCTCTTTGGCGATGTCAGCACGGTGGGCTTCTATCTGCTCGGTGTGCGCGGAACCCACATCTTCCCCCACGACCGTTACCGTGCCGTCTACACGCTCTACTTCTATTCCTTCCCCTGCAAGTTCTGGGGAATGGGATACGACATGGGCGACAACGACGACAACGAGAGCGACATGAAGCGATGGCAGGTGCACGTGAAGGGAAGCTTCCTGTGGAACCTTGGCAGCAACCTCTTCCTCGGTCCTTCCGTGGCCTACGACTACATCATCGGCAAGGACATAGAGCGCCCCGAGCTCTTGGCGGGAATGGACCGACATACCGACAACTATGGCGTGGGATTCACCTTCATGTTCGACAACCGTGACAACCTCACCTATCCCCACCGGGGTTATTACGTGAACCTCACCCAGATGTTCCGTCCGCGCTTCATGGGCAACGACTATGCCTTCAGCACCACCGAACTGCAGCTCAACGCCTACCAGCAACCCTGGCGAGGAGCCGTACTGGCCGAGGACCTTCGTTCCACACTCAACTTTGGCAATCCCTCGTGGGGCATGATGGCACAGACAGGAGGCAGCAATGCCCTGCGCGGATATTACGAGGGAAGATACCGCGACAAACACATGATAGAAGCCACTGTCGAACTTCGCCAGCACGTGTGGAAACGCAACTCGCTCACGGCCTGGATAGGCGCAGGAACCGTCTTCCCCAAGTTCAGCCAGATGAGAAGCCGACACATCCTGCACAACTATGGTGTGGGTTATCGATGGGAATTCAAGAAGAACGTCAACGTGCGTCTCGACTATGGCTTCGGCAAGGGCGGACAGAGAGGATTCCTCTTCAATATCAACGAGGCGTTCTAAAGGTAAAAAAGTAAAAAGGTAAAAAAGTAAAAAAGGTAAAAGGGGCACTATGACAAAATCTCTCAACAAACTGATATACACCTATGCCGTCGTGGCACTGACAGTACCCAACGTGGCACTCTGCTTCACCGAGCACCTCAGCACATGGGCAGCCCTTGCCAACACCGTGCTGCCCTTTGGTGTCTACATGGCTCTGATGAGCATCTGTCGCAAGCCGGGCAAGATGGTGTGGTGGCTCTTCCCCATCATCTTCTTTGCGGCTTTCCAGATCGTGTTGCTCTATCTCTTCGGCAAGGGCGTCATAGCCGTGGATATGTTCCTCAACCTCGTAACCACCAATCCTGGCGAGGCCATGGAGTTGCTCGACAACCTCATTCCTGGCGTGGCGAGTGTCTTCATCCTCTATCTGCCCCTGCTCATTCTGGGCGTGGTGTCCATACGGAGCAAGAAGGCACCCGTGCTGTCGAATGGATTCAGAAAGCGTTGTCGTCAGTGGGCAGCAGGCATAGCCGTGGTAGGCTGTGGCTGTATGGCTATGGCCTATCTCTCTGATACACAGCACGACAAAGGCGAGCACGATGTAACATCCGACGACCATCACGCCCCACAATATAGCGTGCTCAATGACCTCTACCCCGTCAACGTGTTCTATAACCTCTACCTTGCCGTGAAGCGCAACAACGCCTCCATCCACTACAAGGAGGCATCTGCCCGTTTCCGCTTCGATGCCAGGTCGTCCCATCCCGAGGACTCCTGCGAGGTCTACGTCATGGTGATAGGCGAGACGGCACGAGCCATGAACTTCAGTCTCTATGGTTATCAGCGCGACACCAATCCACGGCTCAGCAAGACCCCGGGACTGGTGACGTTCAGCGATGTCACCACCCAGTCGAACACCACCCACAAGAGTGTGCCCATGCTGCTCTCGCAGGCTTCGGCCTCCGACTTCGAGCGTCTCTTCCACGAGAAAGGCATCCTGCAGGCCTTCCGTGAGGCAGGCTTCCACACCGTGTTTCTGAGCAATCAGCGCCCCAACCACTCATTCATCGACTTCCTGGGCGAACAGGCCGACCAGTGGCTCTTCCTCAAGACGGACGATGCCAACCCGGCTGGACGTGAGCTGGCCGAAGCCCCGGGCAAGGACGGCAACTACTATGACGCCGACCTGCTGCCCATCCTCGACAAGATACTGAGTCAGAAGCGCAAGAAGGAGTTCATCGTGCTCCACACCTATGGCTCTCACTTCAACTACATGGACCGCTATCCCCGACAGATGGCGCATTTCCAGCCCGACACGCATTGCGAGGCCAAGAAGGAGAACCGTCCCGACCTCATCAACGCCTACGACAACACCATCCGCTATACCGACCTTGTGCTCAGTGGGGTGATAGAGCGCCTGAGAGCACACGGAGGCATGAGCGCCATGCTCTATACGAGCGACCATGGCGAGAACATCTTCGACGACAGTCACAAGCTCTTCCTTCATGCTTCGCCCCGAGCTTCGGAGTACGAGTTGCATGTGCCCTTCCTGGTATGGACATCGCAGAGCTTCCAGCATCAGGAGCCAGCCGTGGCACAGGCCCTCTCCGCAAACCGTCACAAGCAGGCACAGAGCAGCCGTTCCGCCTTCCACACCATGCTCAATATCGGGGGCATCAGTACGCGCTTCCGCCAAGAGCACGAGTCGTTGGCGAGCCCTGCCTATCGTCCCGCCCCTCTGCTCTACCTCAACGACCACAACGAGGCTATCCCACAGGCAGAATGTGGATTTTAGGCTAACTTCCCCACATGCGAAAGTTGAGTTAGATTATAAAAACTTTCTCTTTTCTTTCTCTATATCAGTTTTTTGCTGTAATTTTGCACCCGAATAAGTCAATAACAGTAGAAAACAATGGACTCAACACGCAAAATCGAAAAAGTAAGTTTGCGCAACCTCCACATGGAGGATTACGACCAACTGGCGAAATCGTTCAAGCGCATTTATGCCGACTCGGACGTTTTCTGGACACGTTCTCAAATCAAAAAGCTCATTACCATCTTTCCCGAAGGTCAGGTAGTCATCATCGTCGACGACAAGATCGTGGGCTGCGCCCTCTCTATCATCGTCAACTACAACATGGTGAAGGGCGACCACACCTATGCCCAGGTGACAGGCAATGAAACCTTCAACACCCACGATGCCAACGGCAACATCCTCTATGGCATCGAGGTCTTTATCCACCCCGACTATCGTGGCCTCCGACTGGCCCGACGCATGTACGAATACCGCAAGGAGCTGTGCGAGAAGCTCAACCTCAAGGCCATTATGTTTGGCGGACGCATACCCAACTATCACAAGTATGCCGACCAGATGCGCCCCAAGGAGTACATCGAGAAAGTGCGCAGTCGTGAAATCTACGACCCCGTGCTCACCTTCCAGCTGTCCAACGACTTCCACGTGCGCCGTGTGATACGCAACTATCTGCCCAGCGACGAGGAGAGCGAACACTGCGCCACCCTGTTGCAGTGGGACAACATCTACTATCAGCCACCTACGGACTCCTATGTAGACCGCAAGCCCACCGTGCGCATCGGTCTCGTGCAGTGGCAGATGCGCCCCTATGCCTCCGTCGACGATCTCTTCGAGCAGGTGGAGTTCTTCGTCGATTCGGTGAGCGACTATAAGAGCGACTTCATCCTCTTCCCCGAATACTTCAATGCCCCTCTGATGGCTAAGTTCAACAATATGGGCGAGGCACAGAGCATCCGACAGATGGCACAGTACACCGAGCAGATACGCGACCGGTTCCGTGAGCTTGCCATCAGCTACAACATCAACATCATCACGGGCAGCATGCCTTACGTCAAGGACGACGGCGCCCTCTACAACGTGGGCTTCCTGTGCCGTAGAGACGGAAGCGTGGACATGTACGAGAAGATTCATGTCACCCCCGACGAGCAGAAGTGCTGGGGTCTTACCGGTGGAAGCCACATCCAGACCTTCGACACCGACTGTGGCAAGATAGGCATCGTGATCTGTTACGACGTGGAGTTCCCCGAGCTCTCACGCCTCATGGCTCAAGACGGCATGCAGATACTCTTCGTGCCCTTCATGACCGATACCCAGAACGCCTACTCCCGTGTGCGTGTATGCGCCCAGGCCCGTGCCATCGAGAATGAGTGCTATGTGGCCATTGCGGGCAGTGTGGGAAACCTGCCCCGTGTGCACAACATGGACATACAGTATGCTCAGAGTGCCGTGTTCACGCCTTGCGACTTCGCCTTCCCCAACGACGGCAAGCGATCGGAGGCTACGCCCAACACCGAGATGATTCTCGTATCCGACGTTGACCTCAACCTGCTCAACGAGCTCCACACCTATGGTGCCGTGCGCAACCTGCGCGACCGCCGCAAGGACCTCTATGAGCTGAAGAAAAAGTAAAGATGTACAAGATCGACATATCGGAGCGCACGCTCCACTTCAAGCAGCCTGCCGGAACCTCACGGGGTGTCTACACCACCCGGCACAGTTATTACCTCACCCTCACCTCGGCAGAACATCCGGGCATCAGGGGCGTGGGCGAATGTGCCACCCTGCCCGACCTGAGCTGTGACGCCAAGCCCGAATACGAGCTCACGCTCCGACAGGTGTGCCAGATGGTGGAACAGATGGGGCGCATACCCTACGACATGATACGTGCCTACCCCAGCATCACTTTCGGACTGGAGACCGCCTTTGCCGATTTCTTCCGTCAGTGCCCCGCTATCGATGTGCCGGCATGGGCGACGTACCTGGCAAGCCTCTACGACACGCCCTTCGCACGGGGCGAGGAGGGCATCACCATCAACGGACTGGTATGGATGGGCACCTACGACGAGATGCTCGCCCGACTGGAGGAGAAGCTGAAGAGCGGATTCCACTGCGTGAAACTGAAGATTGGCGCCATCGACTTCTTCAAGGAGCTCGACCTCATCAAGCGCATACGCCAGGTGTACAGCAAGGAGCAGATAGAGTTGCGCGTGGATGCCAACGGTGGCTTCACGCCCGAAAATGCCATGAGCCGACTGGAAGCCCTGGCACAGTACGACATCCACTCCATAGAGCAGCCCATACGCCAGCACCAGTGGCCCAAGATGGCAGCCCTGTGCCGTGAGTCACCCCTGCCCATCGCCCTCGACGAGGAGCTCATCGGCGTGAACGTGCGATCGATGAAGCAGGCATTGCTCGACACCATACACCCTCAATACATCGTGCTGAAGCCTTCGCTCCACGGAGGTATGTATGGTTGCAGAGAGTGGATAGAACTGGCTCAAGAGCGGGGCATCGGAAGCTGGATCACATCGGCCTTGGAGAGCAACGTGGGGCTCAGTGCCATCGCCCATTTCTGCGCCAAGACCTATGGTCCAGGTATCTCCATGCCTCAGGGCCTTGGCACCGGACAACTCTTCACCGACAACATCCCCATGCCTTTGGAAATCAAGGGAGAAAAAATCTTTGTCATTCAAGTTTAGCAAGTTCAGGAGTTAAGGAGTTAAAGGAGTTAAGACAATAGTCTTTGTGGGTGTATTCATTAAGCTTTTGTCTTAACTCCTTTAACTCCTTAACTCCTTTAACTCCTGAAACTTAACTCCTGAAAAAATAACATTCCCCTTATGGAACTGAACGATTTTCTTGCCGAATGGCACAACGACACCCCCCGCATTCTGGTACACACCAGCGGCTCTACGGGCAAACCCAAGCCCCTGATGGTGGAGAAGAGGCGGATGCTCAACTCAGCCCGCATCACCTGCGACTTCTTAGGACTGAAGCCGGGCGACACCGCCCTGCTCTGCATGCCCCTCGACTATATCGCGGGCAAGATGATGGTGGTGCGAAGTCTCCAGCGGGACCTTCGGCTCACCACCGTGCGCCCGAGCAGCCATCCCCTGGCCGACGATGCCCTGCCCAGCTTCACCTTTGCCGCCATGGTGCCCATGCAGGTGTACAACACCCTGAAAGTGCCCTGCGAGCGCGAACGGCTCATGCATATCCGTCACCTCATCATAGGCGGAGGAGCCATCAGCGACGAGTTGGCACAGATGATCAAGCCCCTGCCCAATGCCGTATGGAGCACCTATGGCATGACCGAGACCCTGTCGCACATCGCCCTGCGCCGCCTCAACGGTCTTGACGCCAGCCTCTGGTACACCCCCTTCGACGGCGTAGGCATAAGCCTCAATGCCGACGGATGCCTTGTCATCGACGCCCCCGAGGTATGTGCCGAACCCCTTGCCACCAACGACATCGCCCGTCTACGCACCGATGACCGCACGGGCAAGACGCTCTTCCGCATCAAGGGCCGCAAGGACAACGTGGTGTGCAGTGGCGGCATCAAGATTCAGATAGAGGAGGTGGAGGAAACCTTGCGTCCGCATCTGTCGGCGCCCTTCATGATCGTCAAGAAACAAGATGAGATGCTGGGCGAAAAGGCCATCCTCCTCACCGAGTCGGCCGACCTGACCCACATAGAAGAAATATGCAGAAACACCCTGCCCAAATACTGGGTGCCACGGGAGTTTCTGCACATCGACCACCTGCCTCTCACCGAGACAGGCAAGCCTAAACGCACCCTCCCCTTCACACCACGGTGATCCAGATGCTCTCTTCGTTCTGCTGAGCCTGGGTGATAAGGTCGATGAGTTGGCGCAACCACTGTTGCGAGTTCACCACCATGCCCACCATCTTGTTTTCGCCCACCAGGATGCAGCCCTGCGTGTCGTCAGGATAGTTGCCAGCATGGATGCGTATGCCCTCAAAGAGGGGCACGCCCACGAGTAGGGGCAACCATCTCTTGAATCGTGGCGACTTGCTCACCACTACGGTGTAAGAGCCTTCGGGGATAGCCGTCTTGCCCTGCACCTTGCGGGCCATCTTGCCCGACACCCTGCCGTGGCGAGCATCCACCTCCCTCGGGGCAAGCGGAATGCCCAGCAGGTTGCGCCATGTAGGCTCCAGGGTGTCGCAGAAGTAATGCTCTGTGGTGAGCAGGCTCTCGTCCACACGGCAGCGCACAGTGCGCTTGTCGTCCCTCCTCCTGCCGGGTATCAACTCTCGTTCCACACTTCCATCGGGCAGGATATACAGTCGGCCGATGGTGTAAGTAGCTCTCTTGGCTATGCGTTTCAATATGATTTCCATTTCTAAGATAACGTTTAATGTTTAGTGTTTTTATGAAAAACTCTCATCCTTTCAAGAACTTCACCTTGCGGAAAATCGGACTGTCAGTGTCAGCACCTTCCACCTTAGCCACATATCCACGGTGCACCCATTGGTGTATGGCATCCCTGATGCGCCTGGCATTGTCGTTGTCGAAGCCTTGAGCACGCCGCACCTTCACGTAGTCGTCAATGGTAAACTCGTCGGGTAAGAGCGACAGCAGGTTCTTAGGACCGTTGGGTGCTGTGCGGCTCACCTTGTCTTGCTCGCCATCGGCATCGTAGATCATTTGTCCGAAGAGTTTCAGCTTGCACCACAGGTCGTAACGCTCGCTCCAGCGCACGAAGTCCTCTATCGACTTCTCCCACTTCATGCCGTTGGCGACATACAGCACACAGGCCTTGAGGTAGGCGATGACGTTGGCACGGAAGGAAAGGTTCTCGAACACATAGTTCTGCGACAGACGGGCAAACTCAGCGTTCTCCTCCATCAGCTTGCGGGCGAGCCGGAGAGCCTGTGGGCAGTCCACCAGTCCGCGGGCCTTCAACAGGTTGTCGATGTAGGGTTTCAGTTCCTCGTCGAAGGAGGCATCGTAGGAGCCATAGACGGGAATCTCCGAACCGCACGGGCGTCGCTCGATGGTGGCAAACGAGATGCGGCTCACGGGTCCGTCGGTCACCACCCTTCGGAAGTAGTCACGACACTTCTTCGGTGTGCAACAGGCATTCCAGTTGAAGCGCACCTTCACAGTCTCGGTCACCGACTGCACGCCCACTCGGTCCTGTCCATAGTTGCCCAGGTCGAATGCCAGCTCCATGATGCGGAAGTGCTGGTTGGTCTTGCCCTTGAGGGCGTCGAAGAGGTTCAGTTCATTCACTTTGGCATAGAGGAAGTGCCGTTCAGCCTCCTTCATACGCAGCACGAAGGCAGGGTTGGTCATGTCGATGTTCACCTCCTGGATGACGAGTCCCTCGGGTCGCTCACGCTTGTCCTTGTTGGAGCCCTTGCGGTTGCATTCGTCCTTCCATGCCCTCTCCCGTTCACGTTGCTGGGCGTCGCGTGCCCTGATGTCCGCCATGATGCGGTTGATGGGCTGGGTGATGCTCTCCTTGCCGCTTCCTGTGGGAGCACAGAGGATGTTCATCAGCGTGGCCTCATGCTCCACGTTGTCGATGTAGCGGAAGCGGGTGTCGCACAGATGGCTTGCCAGTGCAGGGAAGACGGCTTGCGACACGGCAGGCTGATAGATGCCAGGTGTCTTGCTCACGAGCAGACGGATGAGACGGGGCAGTTTCTGAGGCATCTCGTGTATGCGATAGAAGTAGGAGTCGGGGTTCAGGATGTCGCCAAACTCGTCGGCATCATAGTCGGCGGCTTTCCCCCTTGCCTGCTCTTGCTGGCACAGGCTGATGGCCTTGCGCACAATCATCGGCATGCGGTGCGACTGCTTTCTCTGACAAGCACTGTCGACGGTGGTGAAGGCCCGCTTCTTCTCCTCGCCGAAGGTGGGTATCACCTGCTTGATCCACGTGGCATTGTCGTCGCACAGATAGCGCAAATAGCAGCTCAGCGTGAAGATAAACGAGTTGCGCGAACCGTGCTGTGGCTCCCCTCCGAGCAGTTCTACGAGCTTGCTTGTTATCGCCTCGTAGGGGATTCCGTCGTATTCTTGGGCGAAGTCTTGTCGCCTCTCCTCTCCGCCATGATCTTGATCCACTCCATGATTGCCGAGATGATGATCATCAGCACAATCATGATTAGCAGACTGGGCATACTCAACAGCAGTGCCAGCAGGAAGAGCAGCAGAGCTATTGTCGCTCTCAGGTCGATGTTCTTGATTCGTTGCAACTTGGGGTTTAGGGTCATGTTCGGGTTCATGTTCGTTAAGTTTAGGATTAGAGTTGATATTTACGCTGGTATTCGCCTGAGAAGCAGCATCACCGTTGGAGCCTCTCTCGTCCATGCCGGAAGAGCTTCGCAAGGGGGCGAAGAGCCGTGCCTCGTCGATGAAGAGGATGTAGTCTTCGGGCACGATGAACGACGGCCGTGCCAGGTCTTTCACACACACGTCGTACTCCTCATCGCCGAGCTGTTGCGACATCCACTTCTGAGCCTCTGCCAGGTTCATGCCCTCTGGCATGACGAAGACGAGCCTGAGGCCCTCCAACGACGGTGTGACGTGCACGAGCAGTATTCTCGCCAGCACCTGAGGATTCTTCACTCTCAGTTCTTCGCTCTTTGCTTTCCACCATCCCGTAGGGTCGGCGATGTGGTCCTTGTCGTAGATGCTGAGTCCGCTGGGTATGGCGTCGGCATTGAGTCGTCGGCCATTGCGAAAGGTGGCGTGGGGCGTGAGTATGGGCAACTGGCTCTTGAGCCGTGTCTTCATCGTGTCGTAGTCTTCCTGCCCTATCTCTCCCCGGCGTTTGCGCTCCAGTGCATCCTCTATCTGTGCGCATACGTCCTTCACCCTGCTGCTCTTAGTAGCCTGGTGGAAGAGCTCGGGGGTGCATACTTGCACCTCCCTGCTCCTTACGCTTTGTGATATTCCAAAAGCCATATTGGTTTCGTATTTAATGTTTAATTATTTTTTCGATGTCCTGCACCAGGATGTCCTGATACACCTGTCCCTGATACTCATGGGTCTGAAAACGCAGTTTCACCACGACCACCTCTCCGGCATAGAACCTAAGTTGTGCGTCCTTGCCAAGCATCACCGCGGCAAACTGGTTTTCGAACTTTCCGCCAAACTCCTGCAACACGATGTTGCACTTGGCGAGTTTCCCGTTCTCACTCTTCTGCGAATCGACGAGGGAAGTCTCTCCCTGCATCACGACTTTCATGATCATTGTTTCCATGTTTTTTTAATGTTTAGTTTGTAATTGAAGTTTCGTATTTTCGGAAGTTAAGGGAAGTTTGTGTAATGAAACACCCACAAGGACTGTTGTCTTAACTCCTTTAACTCCTTAACTCCCTAACTCCTTTAGCCCTCAGATGAATAAACTCCCGTCCCTTCTCCGTCCACACGAGGTACATGCGGGTTAGCACGGTGTCTCTTCCCACAAAGAGGTCGTAGTGGGTTCGGCTCTTCGCCAGTCCGCGGTGGGCATAGTCGGCATAGAGCATATACTGCCCGCTCTGGTAGTACTGAATCCGTTCAGCGCAAAGCCAGCGGTTCAGTTCCTGCGCCGTCATCCCCAATTCCTTGGCTATCTGCGTGGTGGTGTAGCACGAGATGCTGTCGAGCACGCTGTCGGTGTAGAGAGCCTTGGGCAGCAGCCGATCGATTTCCACATCCTGCTCAGCGATCCGTCTGTTCTTTTGCTCCAGAAGCACTTTCTGCTCGCTGATGAGCTTGTCTTTCTGCTCCAGGGTGGTTCTCAGCACCTCCTCTGCCCTTCGGCGGATGTCCTCCTCGGTGTCTCCCTCGTGGGTGAGGATGTATCCACCATGCTTGCGGATGGAAGGAAGCACCTCTCCACATACCCAGTCTTGGAATGGCTCAGCCATCGGTTTGGTGGAGCGCATAATCAAGCGATAGAGGTTTTGCTCGGAGATGAAGGTGAGGTTGTCCATGAAAGCTATGGTCTTGCCATGTTTGTTGGTGAGTTCTGAACGTACCTCAAAAATTTTGATGCCCGTTGCTTTCAGCTTTCTCTTCGCCATGCTCGTGTTGTTGAGTTCCAAAACCTTGCAGATGTCCACGAGGCAGAAGAGAGGTTCATCACTCGTCCCCGTCACTCGGATTTCGCCGAACTGAGGATGCCCGAACACTTGAATTTTTAAATTTTTTGATATCATATTCCTATTTTTAAAAAATTTAATATTGTTCTTTATAGGAATGCTCATTGTGTCTTCTCATGTTCCTCCATCCCTGCGCGCTGATATATATAGGAGTCGGCCATAGGAAACAAAAAAGCACCCGAAACCAAGAAACTCACACATGGATGAGTACTTGTTTCGAGTGCAAAAGTAGGGTGAAATCATGGGGGTATTCGTAAACCCTATGTAAACCCCATGAAAAAAAATTATTAATAGCAATTACTCCAGTCAATATGAGTAACCAAATTCATCCAGTCTTTTATTTCCATTTTAAGACCTGAATATTTATTCTGGTAGAAATCCCTAACGATGTTCATCGCTGGTATAGTCGTTTTATATTCGGTATTAAGGTATGGCTCTATTTGGTGAAGAAGTTCCTGGTCAGTGATTTTTGTGATTTTACCATTCTTCTGGCATAATTCTTCATTTTGCTTTTGGACGGCATTTTTCTTAGCTTCGTCTGCCGGTTTATCATCGTGTATCTCATTCATCTTATCTATCAGAAACAAGACATAGGCATCAAGCACGTCTTCAGCATTGACATCAGTCACATAGATGGAAGCCTGTACATCTTCTTCCTCCAAGAAACGCCTTACAGCATCCTCATATTGATGAATCGAGTCGCAGGCAAGAAATATCTTACGATGGCACGAGAAGATATTCTGATTGATGAATGTTTTAATCATCTTGCAATATTCTGCTATATCATTACATCCATTCTGTTCTAAGTATTTAGCAAAACTTGCAATATGTTTACTATCGTTGAATAGACGATATGCATCATTGGCTTCTTTTCTTCGCTTGCTTCCTATGGCTACATAATCCGTATTATCAGGGAAATATGCAACAAAGTTCACCAGATAAGAATTGAGTTTGGAGCGGGGAAATATTAGCACTTCACCATCATTGTTGAGCTGCTTGCGAACGAACTTGTCTTCATCATGTGCCTCTTGCTGACCTGACAGTCGAGAATAGAATGACACATACTTTGCCTCGTTCAATCTTTGCTTGACAACATGAGGATTCCATGTGGCGTACACATCGTTATCTGTATCATAGCCCAAGAAGATAATGGGTGTGGAAGCTGTCTTTATTTTCTCGAAGTCCTCGTGCCTTGGAAGTTGTGCCCTCCAAACATCGTCACTTCCCTTTAGGTGAGCGCTGGACAGAGTCTTCACATAGACATAGAAGCAGAAACCATCCACCATGATTTGGCACGGCATGGTTCCTTCCAGTAATTTGAACGTTACGTTTTCCGCAAGAGTATCCTCAAGCAGTTTCTTATGGTCGTTTGCTGATAATTTTGCTACCATCACATAATACTTTTAAATAACGGGCTTTCTCGATAATCATTTATTCTTTCAGGTGAGAAGGCTTGTGGTAAGCCGTCAAGCGAACTGGCAAACTTCACCTCTGTTACACCTGTTGGCACATCCGATTTCTTAATGTGCGGAATGTCCTTGGCACAGAAGTAAGCCAATGTGTCGACAGCCTCGACATAATCAAAGTATACGGCATCCAACTTGCTAATACTGCTACCTATCGTGGCAGCCATAATCTGATACAATCGAAACTTTTCTTGCGCACCCACTTTTTGACTGATAGAGTCAAAGAGATTGCGAACCGACTTGCCTCCGTTCCCCTCCCCCGATTCTCTCACCGTCATAGAGGCGATGAGCAAGCGAGAACTCGGTGAAGGATTCAGCTGGTCGATGGAGAAATGATGAATGCGATTCTCGCTCGAAGTAGCTTTTACCTCTATCTTGTCTCTGCCCATGGTAAAGTCAAACTTGGCAGTTGGCGAAGAATGCCAGGCATTGATCAATATCTCTGGGTAATCGCTTTGCTCTATGACCAAAAGTTCTCCCCAAAGTCCTTGAATCTTCTTGACAGGTGGATTCACCAATGCCGAGAAAATTGTTATCAGTTTCTCTACCTCTACGGAGAGAGTCTTACATAATGGTACAGGCTGCAACTTTTGTAGCATGAGCACCACTATATCGATGAACGAGGACTGCAAAGCCCATTCGACAGAGCGAAGGGTAATAATGGCATACGATTTCTCCACGTCACCCTCCTCTGACAATAAACGACATAGCTGGTTGTACTCTACTAACAGGAGTTCACGGGTGATATTCTTGACCTGAGAAACTGTGTTGTTGACACTAATGAAAAACATAGGATATCCCTCATTCGACTTCCCCAATTTATGAGGCAGGCCTGCCAGAGAAAGCACCTTGTAGACATCATCGCCATTGCCATGACAGCCCAATTGTTTGAATTGTTCCTTTATTGTATGTTCCATCTTATTAATCTCCATTACTATCTGTTCTATCATCGTCTTCTTGATTCTTCTCCTCGTTAGAGCAGTAGGTTGTCGCCAACTTGTCAGGGTAATTAATAGCCAAAGTATATGCCGTTGTTGGAAAGCCGAGTTCTATGCTACCCTTGAAAGCTATATGATGCAACTGAATCGTTACAGAATCTTCTAATACGATTTTAGCATCTCCCGGATAATTGGTAGAGTCGGTTGCCGATGATGGTCCTGCAAACAACCGCGTATTGGGAGCAAATCGTTTGTTATCAAAATCAAAGCTACGTTCACGTGGTGCAGAATCCCATGCCATCTGAATAAAATACACGTCTTTCAGAGGATTGGCTTCCAAACTTGCCAAATACCTCAGATACCTGATGGTTGCACTCTTTCGTGATGCATCTGGATAGTTCTTGAAACGGAAATCATTCAAGAATGCAATGGCATCTTCTACTGGCAAGAGCAACCCTCTATGCGTTCTATCCTTAGTAGAATACTCATAAGACAAAGTAAAGTTATTTTCATGTTTCGCCAGGAAATCGCTGACCACTTGGTCGTTATGCAGTATCGTCTCCTTGCTCTCAAAGGCTTGCATCGCACAGTTGCCACGAAGTTTTGTATTGACGACGGAGATGGGAAGTACATTGAACCTTGTGGGACGAAGGTCAGGTGACAACAATATCTGCCGCTCGGCTGCTTCGAGCGTGTCACAATGTGAAAGTGTCGACCGAAGTTCTTCCTCGTGATCAACATAATCCATGTAGTTGTCTATGGAACATTGAGGCAAGAACACACGACAACTCTTGATATAACTTTCCTTATAGCCAAAGAATCGGCACCGCTGCTGTATGGTGTCGGCATTAGTTGCGCCTACCGTATAGCGAGGCATATAGGTGGTGGCAAGTTTCTCTACGGTAAAACCACGGTTCAGCATTTCGGCACCCACCAATATGTGCATGCTATACTTGTCCCAATCTATCTCTTTATCGGCATCTTTGTCCGAATTGACCAAATAAACCTTCTTGTCGTTAAGGATATCCTTCAGGTACGGCTGGATGTCATCGAATGTAGGACGTTCATCGGGAGAATAGAACTCTACCGCTTGAGGGAACAGCCTGCGGAAATCATTCAGCAAGTCCTCCCTGTCCTCATGTCCGCTGGGCTTGGCAAGCAACTTGCGCCATTGGGTTAAATCCGACTCTATCCAACGTTTGAATTTCTTGTTGTTAGCCTTGCTCACATCGGGGTGAACCATCATGGACAGGTAGTTGATACCATCTACCTCCATCCATTTCACAACAATGGCAACTGCCAATATATGAAACTTTACAGCATCCCTCAACGACTGAGGGCATTTGGACAACCTGTTCTTTTTGTTGTGGAATACTTGTTCTTCAGGTATGGTAACTATCAATCCCCCACTAAACAAATCATGATTAGGGCCATCCATACCAAAGTATTTCTTGCCGCCAATATACCCCTCTCCAGGAGTCAGCAAAGTGTGGCTTTTGGGTGAGAGGATATCCTGCATACTGATGAGAATATTGGCTTGTGGAGTGGCAGTGTACTGCACGTATGTATTGCCAGGCAAGATGGCACGCAGTTTAAGAATGGCATCGTATGTCGCTGTGGTTTCATCCTCCTCATTCACATTCTTGCTATTGGAACGACCATAACCATTGAGCGAGGCTTGGTCAGCCTCGTCGTCTATAATCATGACGGTCTCTCCTGCCATAGCTTGCCTGAAGTCATCAGTCTCGAAGATCTCTTTCAGATGTTTGATGTGGTCATGATGCTTCAAGACTGGAATCAATATGGTGGGTTTGCTCGTCATACTCAGGTGACCTATGATGTCTTCTGCCTCTCCGGTGGTAGGGTCTTTATGAATTTTGTAAGCCACATTGCCAAAAGAGTTGGATTTGACCAAATCTTTCTCCAAGCGGTCGGAGGTTTGCTTCAAAAGGTTCAGTTTGGTACCTGCAAAATAAATAACTACTCTATAACCATTGTCATGTGCCAGGGCTGTGAGTCCTGTGAACGACATGGTCTTGCCACTCTGCACGTATCCTACCACGAGATGGGTAGTCTCGTCGTTTCCTACTGCATCGTGAGGATTGCAATGAGCTAATATATCTATTGTCTCCGAACGAAGATTGAAGGCACCTTGTGCCGTGACTCCCTTTTTTTTCTGTTGATCCACAAAAGTGTCAAAGCACTTACCCGACTGAACACCATTATTCAGAATATGTCCATGCCGAATGCCTGATAACGATTCGTCCGTGGGACGCATGATTTTGATACTTTCCTCCATAAGCTATACCTTTGTGTGTTTAATATATTCATTGAAATATTCCAACATATTTGTCGCATCGTTATCTGCCTCTATCTTGGCGGTATATTTGGCGATTGCCAAAGTCTTCAGTACGGCGATGATTGCTTCATTAGGTTTACCGAAATGCTCAAAAAAGACATGTCCTGTATTGATATGACAAATGATAATATTTTCAGCCTCTCGACTTACATCAACCCAAAACAGATCACTGTCGCCTCCTTCCAACTTCACTTGCAGCGTGAACTCCTTGCCGTTGATTTTGTAACTATCCTCATATTCTCCAAATACCATAGGCGTTCCTACAGGCTTAGGCTCTGGCTTTGGTTCCATTTCGGGAAAGAGAGTTGGCGCAGACTGGGGTTTCTCTGTGGAGAACTCGATGGTCTTGCGGGCTTTTTGTGAAGAGGTGTTGTGCTTAGTAACAAGTTTCTTGGCTATCTTTTTGCGCTCGTCCAAACGGTAGCCCTCTGCCTGCGCATAAAGGTCGAATTCCTTGGTGTGTATCTCACATTTCAGAGCCTCCATCAAGGCATCAAGGTTTCCTTTGTCAAGGATGTCATTCTTGTTGAACGACACCTTGAAACCTTCTAACTCCAGTTCTCCAAATATGCGTTTAAAGCGAGGCGAGCCCACGTTGCCGCAGAGTGACTTGGGAAAATAACGCTGCCCATTCTCAGCGCCTTTTACCACACGTCCACGACGAAGCAACACAAAGCCATTGTTCTGACTGCTCATTTCCTTCAATACACCAATATAACCATGTGCCTTGTATTGTTCAAACTCAAAGTCAATCTCTTGCTTCCAATATACTGCCGGACCGTCTGGATCCTTGTAAAATGGAGCTGTAAGAATTTCAGGATCTTTAAACTCCAGCAACTCTTCATCAACAACAAGACGCATCTCTCCGCTTCTGAGCGACATACGATAGATGCTTGCCAAATCTTTCTTTATCTTGCCGATGCCCTGTGGCCTGGGTGCATTCTTATTGAGCTGGCATATTGTAAAAATGGTGTAATGCTCCGTGACGGGGCGAGCCATATGCCCCACAGGGAGCGAGTTCAGGTCATTGGTGGTCACTTGGTTGAGGTCGAAGTGTATGGTGCGCTCCTCAGCCTCGCCAAGAGCCTTGGTCTTCACCTCCCATACTTCTCCCAACCAGCAAGCTGCCGTCTTGAACCCCATGCCAAACTCATTGAGACCCATGTTGTTCTCTGGGGTCTTGGCTGGCATGAAAGCCGTTTGGTAACGCTGCAAACTGATGCCACAAGCATTGTCCGACACCCGTATCTCCTGAATTTCCTTGCCAGCAGCATCACGTATGAACTCGATGCTCACCGTGAAACGATAGTCACTGTTCAAGGAATGCAACTCTTCTTTGTTGTCACGATACGACTGCAAGGCATTATCCACAAACTCTGCCAACACGTTGGAAGGCGTGTTGGTTAAGTCCTCAAAGCGACCATACATATTGGCGCCTATACTGATGTTTACTGCTTCTATTGACTGAATCATCTGTTTATCATCCTCCCTGCTATAAGTTGAACTATCGTAACGTTGACTGCATTTCCCAAGGCTTCATAACATCGTGAGATGGGCAGGCTGAACCCATCGCCCGAAAAACGCAAGTCTTGCATACCTTGTATCTTGGAAGCCTCATGCACAGTCATATATCGGCCCATCTTCTCATTGCCCAGCCTTGACTCCTTCGGAAGTTTGATCCATGGGAAAATAGGTATCTGCGTACCCACCAAATTGAGAGCTGGCGAGAAAGTAGGCAACTTGATGCGTATGCCCGAAGCTCGGAACTGAATGATTTTGTCATCCAATGTAGGTGCAACAGCTCCGCAGTTCCATTCCATCTTCTGGTGGCTTGGTGCAAAGTCTTTGATTTTCTCCTTCCACGGATCAAGCCACTCCTTGTTTGCCTCGTAGAAATCACGATTTTGCTGTATGTACTTTTGCTTCCATGAGGGGAACTTGTCCACATCTTGCCTCGAATAAGGGGGTATGCAGGCCAGACAGCGCTTTCTTGTCCTTCCTGTTATCGGCATTCCAAGCGTGCCCTTGGCTCCACGCAGTTGCTCCAACGAACTGCAACTTGGAGTCCTGCCGTCTTCGTAGTCGTAGGTAGCTCCGAACTCCATCGCCCAAATAGGAAAAGAAGGCACCTTCACGTGGTGGTCGACGCAAAGCCCCAAGAACTCTCGCCACACATCAAGTTGGTGACGAGTGTCTGTCTTCAAGTGCTGGTACTCCGTCTCATCAGGATCGATGATACTTCTGATATTGCATTCCTCTCCGTCTTGCTCTTTTGGAAACTCAAAGCCATCCAAACAGCCGAAATCCTCATTCTCGCACACGATATAGATGCGACGTCGGTGCTGAGGTATATTAAACTGATGGGGCGAGAGCAATGCTTCCATGACCTTGTATCGGCGAGACTCGAGAGCCTCCTTGATAGTCTTCCAGGTATTACCCTCATCATGACCTTTCAGATTGGACACATTCTCAAGGAGGACATATCTTGGACGATGAGCATCTATGATGTCGCAAATGTTATAAAACAGGTTGCCACGGTCTTTGTCGTCATTAAATCCCAATCGCTTGCCAGCCTGGCTGAAAGGCTGACAGGGAAATCCAGCACACAGGATGTCATGGTCAGGAATATCGCGAGGGGCGACTGTTGTTATGTCGCCCTCTATCTTGTTGATGCCACTATCGGTCTTGCCATTCATCTCTGGGAAATTGATGGCATAGAGCCTGCGCAGGTCTTCACGTAGTTCGGAAGCAAATACGCATTCACAGCCCATCTGCCCTAATGCCAAATGAAAGCCTCCCAAGCCAGCAAACAAATCTATAAACTTCAATGGGGTTTTATCTTTCTTTTTTCTCATTTTCAGTGCCTGTTAAAAATATCCGTCATCTTCTGGAGCATATCCTCAAATACCTTTTGGTGCTTTTCCAGTTTGGTGCTGTCGGAAAGCGACCGTGACAGGTCTTTGTCGTAGCCACTCAAATCAATATTCATCGCTTGCCCCATCGCTATCATTACATCCTTCTTTCGAATCTTCTTGCCATTTTCTCCCGTAAACGTCCCCATTTCATAGAGAACATTAAGAATTCGGATGATGTCTATCCTGATGCCTGTACGATCTGCAAGATGGACAGGACTCATGCCTTGAGAAACAGGCTGCAATATGACTTTTCCCCGTAGAGGTTCTATTTCCCTTGCCAGTTGCACCTTGCATCTGCCAAGGCTTTCGTCCTTCTGTTTGGAAGCCTCTATGAGCGTAATGATAAAGGCATAAACCCAGTATTTTTCTACGTCATTGTCAAACAATTGTTCTTTGAGATATTTTTTCACTTCCAACATACTGCTACGGCGAAGTCGCAACTCATCATAGATTTCATATACCCGATTGAAATAATTTAAGTACAAGGTGTCATCATCTTCCCAATACTTGCCATCCTGCAAGGTGCAATATTGGCGATAATTCAATTCTTCGTTAATGAAACTATCCAGTTCCTTCTTAGGATAGTCATCCCTGCTGTCTATGATGCTCCGTAGAATTTGCTCACTGTCGGGAACACAGTCGATAGGCTCATCACAATGATGGGTGTTATACTCTGTTCCAAGGATATAGTACAAGTAGCCGAAGGAATCATCTTCTCTGATGACGCAGAAAAGTTCTTTTCTCACTTCTATGGAAATATCCTTACTGATATCATCTTCTAACTCTTCAAAAACAGGTTGTTCTGGTTGCAAAGCATGCCCTCTCTCAAAGAGCTCTTTCTTCAAGAGGTAATGCTGGTAACGGATATCGGCAGAAAGCCGTTGGTTCATGTATGCAGCGGTTGCTTTTGGGTCTTTTCTAAGAGGCAACAAGTCATTTATAATTTTGCCTACGACCTCTGCATACTTCAACTCATGCTTATGCTGGTTAAAGTATTCTTTTGCTCGCATTTGCGCCTGATTAAGTTAGTCGGTTTCTTTGATGGTATAGGTGGCAAAAACGGAATTCTCACCCAAATTAGAATATTCTGCCTTCAAAACAAACGGCCCATTTCCGTTGCATACGGACAAGCGGGCACTATTATTGCCTCGGCCATTCACCCTGTCACAAAAAGCACTGACTTCTACTGTCGTTCCGGGCTTAAAAGGTCCAAAAATACCTTCCCAAGACAAAGCGTGTTGGGACACTGAACTATATCCGTTTTCACTGGTGTACCCAATGGATACATTATGGGTATAATAACTTCCTATACCACTAAAACTAACCTCGTACTTGACGTAATAATGCGCAGTATTAGCTTCCTCCTTCAGATTGTCACCATCAGAAGAAGAACAACTGTTCAAGATAAAAAAGTTGGAAATTAAAAAAAGTATAGCAATGGCTATACTAAGTACATGATTTCTACTATGAGACTTTTTTGAAGCCTCATTCTTAACTAATCGTAATCCTGTCCCCAGCAAAATGGGGGGGTAAATCGTCTGATAATCATATTGTTACGTTGTTTAGTATTCTTATACAAAACTAATATCTCCTCAAAGGTACAAAAAAAAACTGAAAAAAGAAAAAATCCTTTTTAAAAAACGACAATAAAACATTAACCACGAAAACCATTGTTTTATGAGTTTAGGGAAACAAAGACGATTCCTTCCACATGGTCTTTCTGTAATCGGAGGAAATAAAAGACAAAAAGTTAAGATATAAGACCAATCATAAACCAAAAAAAGGGCACGATTGCTCGTGCCCTAATTACTTGATCTATCATTATATTGCGTTCGTTAGCCGAAACTATTGAACAACAACTTTCTTCACACTTCCATCACTATACTTCACGATGTTCAAGCCCTTGGCTGGAGCAGATAATCGCTGGCCATTTGCTGAATAGCGAGAGACTTCCTTGGCATTGGTAGAGATTGCAACCTTATCAATGCCCGTCGCATCGAACTCTACTATATTATAGAAATAGCCAAATTCTGCTGACCTAAAATAAGCATCACCAGTTCCTTTTGGTACATAAACCGTACAATTCTTTTCGTCACATCCAAGAAATAGATTTGACCCCGTCTCTGGTAATTTTTCCATATATGCATAAATGGAGGTCAATCCACTGCAATGCTTAAAAGCTTCAGAACCTATCGCAGTAACACTGGAAGGGAGGGTCAAGCTAATCAATCCATAGCAGCAGAAAAAAGCTGCTCCACCTATCTTAGTAACACCGGAAGGGATGGTAAAGTTAGTCAACCCTCTGCAACTCAAAAAAGCATGCTCGCCTATCTCAGTAACACTGGAAGGGAGGGTCAAGCTTGTCAATCCAATGCAACTTGACAAAGCATAACAGCCTATCTTAGTAACACTGGAAGGGAGGGTCAAGCTTGTTAAACCACTGCAACCATAAAAAGCAAAATCGCCCAACTTATCATTAGAGGTATAAATGAAGCCATCATCGCGGTCCGAATAATAAGCAGATCCACCTTCTACAATTTTAGCATCAGACAAGTCTAATATAGATAGTTTTCCGTCGGTTTCTTTCCCATTAAAATCACAACCAGCCATCTCACGGATAAATTTCAAATCCGTGCCATTAATTTTACCAACAATCTTCAGATTGGTAATCAGATTCTTCTCGTTTGCACTAATCTTATAAGGTAAAGTACCAGCCTCATCCAACTTGATTGTTACTTGTGTGGTTAACAAGCCATCATCTGCAGCCAGAATTGCCGTGCTCCCAAGCAACATAAATATCACTGTTAAAAACAGACTTTTAAAAGTAAATGTTCTCATATTCATTTTAGTTATTTTATTCCGCAGCACTATAGTTTATTATACTTTTGATATCCTGAGCAACAAAAGCGGCCCAGGGTCTTGCCATGTCGAAAAATTCAACGTATCTTCGTGTTGCAAAAAGAAACAAAAAATCCAACGACAGGGCAAAGTTACAAATAAAATCTGAGAAACCACTTCTTTTGGAGGATTTTTTTTCGGGTCGTGGAGCAAATCCGCTGACACTGACACTGACAGTCCAAAATTCCGCAACTACCCCTTGAGGGAAAAAGGTGAAAGAGAAAGTTTATATTTATATATATATATAAAT
>ERZ791912.138-NODE-138-length-51321-cov-41.893224_pt1 | contig 51321 bp, 40 predicted proteins | sample MGYA00510141_ERZ791912 | MGnify/ENA primary metagenome ERZ791912 (study PRJEB30046, sample SAMN00792082) | human gut metagenome | study: EMG produced TPA metagenomics assembly of the A metagenome-wide association study of gut microbiota in type 2... | reverse complement strand
CCGCAGGTTCCATTCCCTTCGGTCATTCCACCAGCGGTTATTCACATTCGCCCCCCTCGGGGACGGAGGAAACTGATGTGATGAATCAGTCTTTCAGAAAGTAGTTGAAATCTATTGTTATGCCATTGGCTTGGAGCAAGGCAAGATATTCATCTCGAAATGATACCTTCTTATGATGTTCTTTTTGAGATTTGATGTAATTCACGATTTTGTCTTTTTCGTTGATAGAATAGGTTAGGGCGCAATAAGATTTTGCCCAGCCCTTGAAATGAGGAAACTTTTCCTTTTCTTCTTGCAGAAATTTGTTGGAAGCAGTTTTGAGGTCTCTCATAAAGTCGGCAACAGACAGTGTTGCTGGCAATGAAACAAACATGTGGATATGATCGGGCATACCCCCAATTCGATAAAGTACTGCGCCCTTATCTTTGATGAATCCCCAGATGTAGCGATATAATGCTTCCTCGTAATCTTGTACTATTACGGGTTCGCTGTTTTTGGGTCTTATCACGATGTGATAGAATAATTGTCTGTAGCTCATAAGCTTTCTTGTTTAGTTCACGCAAAGATATATATATTATATGATACCAGCAAAGATTTCTTTTAGTTTTAATATTTTTTGGATATAGGAGCTTGATTTTCTATTGTTCGCCCCCTTCGGGGACGGTAAGAGAGTATCTGTCACTATCCGCAGGTTCCATTCCCTTCGGTCATTCCACCTGCGGTTATTGGGAGTTCGCCCCCTTCGGGGACGGAAGGATGCTACTTGCGAAACTTCAGTAGAATTATAAATATTTTCCCGGAATCTGCTGCAAGGCAAAATTCCTGGAAAGTATAAGCCCCCAGCCCGCTTGAGAAAGTAGGTTGGGGGCTTCTTTATAGGATAATATAAGTAACGTCTGCTGTGCCCAGACCGCAAATGTTTTTGTACTTTTCACAAAAAGTGTTTCCGTAATTAATACACTGTGGAAAAATTACAGAGAAAATAGTTAAAACTCTATAAAATAAGCATTTAAGTTTTGTAGTTTAAAAATATTATAGTATATTTGTAGCAAGTAAAACAATCCCGTATAAGTCAATATATGGGTAATACAATAGTGTATGATAATAAGTGATAAATAATTATAGTAGTAACTCTGAAATTTAAATTGAAACGACATGAAGAGAACTTTTTTAGCGACAGTTTTGTCGATTGTTTTTGCGATGGTAGCCATAGCTTGCCACAGCAGCGATGAGAAAGAGATAGGTTATGCTGAGTTGCCAGTACAGGCACAGCAGTTTGTAAAGCAGTATTTCCCTTCTGCAACCTATTCCCATGTAGAGAAGGAGAAGGATCACGGAAAGTGGGAATATGAAGTGTTGCTGAGCGACGGAACCAAAATTGATTTCAACAATAAGGGAGAATGGAAAAGCGTGGACTGCAAATACTCCACATTGCCTGCCGGCATCATCCCGGATGCTATCGTTGCCGATATTGCACAGCGATATCCTTCGCAGCAACCACATAAGATAGAGAAAGAAACGGGAGGATATGAAATCGATATCCCTGGCTTAGACCTGTATTACAGCAGTAACGGAAAATTCATCCGTGCTGAAATTGACAGATAATAAACGTGAATCGGTCGGAATGGAAACCAAGTTGTTTTCCTTCTGACCGATTCTTTTAATATATAAATCTTTCAACGGAAATCTCTCTCTCCTTTTAATTAAATAAGGCGTATTATGGTAAATAGAGGATTACGGAAGAAGGATTAGGGATATTCCCCCGCTAGTTTAGGGAAAATCCTTACCCTGGCTGAGACTTTTGCCGTACCTTTGCAGCAGAAAAAAGAAACGGAAGTAAAACTTTTAATTAAGATACGATTATGAAGAAGTTGATTATAGCACTTGTAGCAATGTTCTGCATGACATTTACTACAGCTTCGGCAATGAGTTATGAGCAGGCTCGCCAGCAGGCTTTGTTCCTTACTGACAAGATGGCTTACGAACTTAATCTGACAGACGATCAGTATGAGGCTGCCTACGAGGTTAACCTGGATTATCTCATGGGTGTTGATACTTACGATGATCTCTACGGCGTTTACTGGCGCCAACGTAACCTCGACTTGAGCTACATCCTCCTGGATTGGCAATATCGTAATTTCTGCGCGGCAAGCTATTTCTATCGTCCTCTATATTGGGACGGCGGATTTTTCCATTTCGGTATCTATGCTCGTTATCCTCGCAGAGACTACTTCTTCTTCGGTCGCCCGCATTTCTATACCGTTTATTGCGGCGGACATAGCTGGAGAATGAATGGCGGCAGAAGCTGGTATCATGGACGCCAGTTTGGCGCTCCTCGCCCAGAAAGCCGTGAACCGCATTTCGGAATGCGCGACAGCTTTAACCGGGGTGACTACGGACGCGGCAAGACTTTCGGCAACATGAACCGACAGAGCAGTACACGCACCACCGTGACTCGTGACCACCAGTTTGGCAATGTCAATCGCCCGAACAATGGCGGCGGTTCGTTCGGAACCTTCGGAGGTTCTAGCCGCAGTGGATTCGGAAATAGTAATCGCAGTGGATTCGGTAGCGGTTCTACCACAAACAGCCGACCATCCAATGGCTTCACCCCTCGTTCTTCTACTCCAAGCAGCAGTTCGTTTGGCGGAAAACGTGGCGGCGGTTCTTTCGGAGGCGGAAGTCGCTCGAATACCAGCGTGCGCAGCTCATTTGGCAGCGGAAGCCACTTCGGTGGAAGAAGATAGGTTCAATCTCAGGAAGTAAGAAAGAATTCCAATTTAAAACCAAAAGTATATACCAAAAAAGAAGGGACATTCCAAGTGATTTGGAGTGTCCCTTTGCTTTTTTTGTTCTTTATCATTGGCTTGAAACCATGATGCAGATTTATATTCGAAAAAGATATTCTATGGAGCTATAAAGCTGATTTGCAAGGATATAGATAACGAAATAGGGAGCTGCCATCCGGATGCCTTCCGACAGGGACTCCCCCATGGCTTCTATCCCCTGCAACCTGTTGCTTACGGCTCCGAAACTCAGACTCATCACGATGACGGCAAAGCAGATATAGGGCAGGATGCTGCGGCTGAAACTGCTTGCCTCTATCCCACCCATCACATTGAGCAGGATGGCATGGGGAACGACGGTGAGCAGCAGGATGACGGCGACGAACAGAACCAGTTCTATCAATACCAATCTCAAGGCGTTGCGATGGCGATAGATGGTGCGGTCGAAATGCAGCAAACCGCTGGTTTGAAGCGTTCCCCAGGCAATGCAGATGAGCAGCAGCCCCACGAGCCAGGGAGATTCCATATTTTCTGTGAAGGATCCAAAGAACCAGCGGATTCCCTCAGGACTGAGCATAGAACGGGGAAAAGCTTCGGGCATTGCTGCCGTGATGAGCCATGACAGCAACACCAGCACTATCTGCGCCAAAGCCAGCAGGAGCATGGCGTAAGCGCAAATCTTACTCTTCATCGGGCTGCAGATTATCGATGTCGATGATGCGGAGCTCGCAGGCACGGACCACCAGGCGGGTGGCATTGACGCTCATGCCGTTGTTGCCATCAGGAAAGAGTTTCTGAACCAGTTCGTTCTGACGTTTCTCCAGACTCTTCACGCCGAAAGGCATTCCACGGAGATTGGTAATCTGCTCCTTGGTGTAACCCAAGGCAAGATGGCGCAGAAAACGCTCGTCGTATTCATCAATCTCGTAGTTGACCAAGGCTTCCTGGCGCATCAGCTGGCTGCTCACACTCTTCTTGAATCTTTCTACTATCTTCTGGAGGATAGGCTGGTTGAAAACCAACTTCTTTCCGCCCATGCACGAAGCCACATCGCCACGGGTGAGCAGTTCCCCACTCTTCAGGATAATGCCGTCGCAGCCTGCATCGAGCACATCTACCCACAGCTTCTCGTTCAATATCTCGCCCGTGAAGATGAGTACTTTCACGTCGGGATACTGCTCCTTGGTGTTGCGGCAGATTTCCACGCCCACGGTGGTGGAACCGCCCAGGCCCAGGTCGAGCAGAACGAGGTGGGGCTTCTGCTGCTTGATGAGTTTCCAATAAGCTATTTCGCTATCCGCCGTGCCGATAATCTCGGCTTCCGGGATATCGTTCTTGAAGATTCCTTCCGTGCCCTTCAACTCCAGAGGCACGTCTTCTACTATGATTACTTTAAAGTTTTCCATTACCTTTATTTATATCTATCTAATATTTATATCTATTATTTATATCTATCTAATTAAATCAATTATTTTTCCTGGTAATACTATCTCTATCATCAGTTTGCCATCTTCCGAAGACTTGGCCTGAATGCCGCAGCCACGAAGGTTGGTGGTCTCTCCTATCTCTCTCACGATTTGGCGGGTCACCAGATACTTCATGTCGGAAGTGAGCGGCGTGAAGAGATGCGGATGCTTCTTCTCGTCGTAGTCCACATCCTGCAGGATATACTGGCAGATGGCGTAGATGGACTTTCTGTTGCCGCCCCTGTTATCTGCTGCCGGGTGATGGTATTCGTCTTCTTCCTTGATGCGGGAGGTGTAATTCTTCACTCCTCCTACTAGCAGGATCTTGAGATAGTTCAGTAAATCACGGTCACACTTCACGGTGCTCTCCACCTGCTCCATCGCCTGCGCACTCAGCATGTTGTAGATGGATTTATAATAATCCACCAGTTCGTGGAGCGAAGTGACGTCGTCGGGTGTGGTGTCAATGAGCTGTCGGATGCGCGACGGATAGTACATCGTTTCGTGCTTCAGGGTGGAGAGACAGTTGTCGAGCACCGAGTTGGCGATGTGCAGCTTGTCGTTCTCATATTCAGCACGATGCAAATCATCTTCGGCCATCTCGATGTTCATTGCCTCGTTCTTTCGCATATCTATGCTTTTTCTCAGAGCCTGGAGAATCTGCTCTACCACCTTGTTGAGCTGCGGGAAGAGCTGCGAGTTGCGCATCTTATCTGCATCCTGCGGATTCCAGAGCAGGTTGATGCGTTGCAGTTTGCTTTCCTCATTTTCATCACTCAACAACACCTTGTTGATGCCGTTGATTTTATCCACTGCATAACGGTAGCGCAGAATGTGACGATAGTAAAGCAAATAATATGCCAGCGGCAACTGGAGCAGGAGGATGATGAGCAGGACGATGGCCACCGCCTTGGAGTTTTCTGATACCTGCATGGTGCGCACGTAGTCGTCCAGCGAGTTGTCGGCACTGCGCTCCCTGAAGAGCTGGGTATAGACCTTGTTGTTGCTTTCGTACAGTTCCCATTTGTGCAGGGCAAGCGCAGCCACGGCACTCTCGTTGCGGATGTCGAGAATCACATCGTAGTTGGTAGGCAGACCGTCGTGCAGCCATTGAATCTCTGCCGCCGTTCCCTTCTTGGGATGGCTTACCATCAGGTATTTGCCATCGGGATGAACCGAGAGATAGAAACGGTTGAGATAGCTTCTTGCCGAATCGGCCATTTCCAATGTGCGCTGATACTTTCCATTGATATTGCAGAAGTAGGCGCTGTCAGCGTAGGCATCAGCCCGTTTCAGCAAATTGCCGGTTGCTGCACTCGCTTGGGAAATCATCAGGGCGAGCACCAGCATCATCTGCATTCTGCGAATACCGCAAGGCAAACGGAAGGAGAACCTGCTGGCCTTTCCCTTCTCGCTTTCGGCATGGATTTGGCAGACGGAGAAGAGAGAGCTCATCTTCCTGTATTTGTCGATGATGCCCTTGCAATTGAGCAATCCGAAACCATGACCGCCCGTATAGGTGCGGTCGAAGACATGAGACAGAGTTGTTCCGTCCATTCCCTTGCCCGTATCGGCGATGGAAATCTCAACGTAACTATCCTTGGAAGCTGCCATCTGGGCGCTAATCATCACCTTTCCGCCGCTTGGTGTAAACTTACGGGCGTTATCGGCAATGGTGTTGATCATGAAGAGCGTCAGGGTGCGGTCGGCCTTCACCACAGCATCTGTCGGGCGCACCTCCAGGTTTATGCCCCGCATCTGGAAACTCATCTTTCCTTTCGCCACAATGTCGAAGAGCGGCTGCAGCGGGAAGCTCTCGATGCGGAGGCTGATGGAGCCTTGGCGCATCTGAATCCAATCGGTGAGCACGCCGTTGTACTGGTTAATCTGGTCGGCCAACTCAGAAATATACTGGTATCTTTCCTGTCGGATTGCTTCCGGTTCACCGCCCTCTTCCAGTCTATCCACCTCGTGAATCATGCGGTCGATAAACGGCGTGATGCTGTTAACCAGCGAAACCTTGGCGCGCTGCTCCATGTTTCTTCTTCTATTTTCCGAGATGTGGAACTGAACCATGTCGCGGGCTTCGTTCACTTCTTCAAATCTTTCGGATAAAGCATTGATAGCTTGCTTGTTATCATCTTCCCATTCATGTAAGGGAATAAGTAAGTCCTCCACCGAATTATTCCTGGCCTTGCGGCGCTTCATGCAGTCGAAGAGATAAAGCAGGAAGATGACGAGGATGATGACGAAGATGACGGCGGCAATCATGGAGTTAAGCTGCACGGCATTGTCATCCAGCTGGGCAGCACGTGCCTCCAACTGCTTATCCTGTCGGGCCTGTTCCTGCAAATCCAGGTAGATGTTGCGGTTGTAGTCGCTCTGCGGTTTCTTGTCGATGGCGGAATACACCAGGCAGAGTCGCTCCCTGATGGAAGCCACCAGGTCGGGAGCCTGAAGGATTGCCTTGTTCTGCGTGAGAGCCTGAGTCAGGCAATTGCCAGCCGAATTATAGTCCCTGATTTGCCAATAGCATTCTGCCAGGGTGCGATAGGCACCGGCAGTCTGGTATACGTCACCATACTCCGAGAAGAGATTCAGTGCTCTCTGGGCAAAGTTGCCCGCCAGCAGCTCGGTAGGCATCTGTTCCACATTGAGGTATTGAAATGCGGGGAGATTGTTCTTTACCAGAAAATCCCTGCGATCGGCATCCTGGATGTGTTCGCTGATGGCCTGCAGGGCATTCGCCTGCCAGTAAGGATACGGATTGCTGCCGCTCGCCATCATGTAGAGACGGATGAGATAGTCGAATTCAGCTTGGCTGATTTCATTGGCAGTTCCCTGCGTGATGGCTCCTCCCGAACCATAGTTATAAAGATAGTTGAGATATTGGGCCGTATCCTGTTCCAGTTCATCGGGATCAAGCAGGGCAAGTGCCTGCTGCATGGGCCGTTCCTGCTGCACATAATAGAAATAGGTGGCAGCCACGATGTCGAACTCGCTCTTGGCATAGATGGTACGGCGGTGTTCACGTAGCGGCAGATTGCTTGCCTCCTCGCCTATTCTGCGAAGGCGGCGCATCGCCTTTTCGCGATGGCTATAGAAATCCTTGTTGCGGGCTTCACGCTGACAGATTCTCATATTCTGAACGTCTGCAATCAGGAGTTCTATCTGGTTGTCGCTGCGGTCTTCCACCTTCTCCAACCATCTTTTGGCAGCCTTATAATCCATCTTGGCAATGGCTACGAACGCCAGGTTGTTGCAAGCCTCCGCATAGCCCGCAGGATAGTCTTCGGCAAGAGCCAATGCTCTCGTTGCCAGCACCTTAGTGGAATCAAGATTACGATAGTGAAACGCATAAGAAAGGCTATTCAACCTATCAACTTCGCCCTTATGCGACGGCGAACAGGCTGAAAAAACAAGCATCGCCACCATCACGCAGACGATGGCGATGCCATGATTATGATGAAAAATTTTATGCAAAGGCATAAAGTTTTATTTTCATGAAGCTAATTGAATCACAAAAGATGATTACAGGGCTTAGGCGCGAGCCTTAGCGATATAACCCAGAGCCTCCTGGCACTTAGCTGTGATAGCTGCCCAATCGCCGGCAGCAACAGTCTCCTTAGGGAAGAGCTTAGAACCCATACCTACGCAGAGAACGCCAGCCTTAATCCATGGAGTAAGGTTCTCTTCTGTTGGCTCAACAGCACCTGTTACCATGATGTTGCTCCAGCGCAAAGGTGCCATTACGTTCTTAACGAATGAAGGACCACCTACATTGCCTGCAGGGAATACCTTGGTTACATCGCAACCAGCAGCCTGTGCATTGTTGATTTCTGTAACAGAACCACAACCTGGTGAATATGGAACCAGGCGGCGGTTGCAGACAGGAGCAATCTCTGGGTTGAAGTTAGGACCCACGATGAAGTTTGCACCCAACTGGAGATAGAGAGCAGCAGTGCCAGCGTCAACCACTGTACCAGCGCCCAGAATCATCTCAGGGCAAGCCTTGTCGGCCCACTTCACCAACTCACCGAAGATTTCGTGAGCGAAGTCACCACGGTTAGTAAACTCGAATACGCGAACGCCACCCTCGTAGCAAGCCTTGATTACATTCTTGCAGATTTCAACGTCCTTATTGAAGAATACAGGAACCATACCAGTCTCTTTCATGGCTGCCATGACCTGCATTTTGCTAAACTTTGCCATTATTTTAAAATTAATAATTTATAATTAATAGTTTATAGGGGGGCTACGCCATAAGCAAGTCTGCCTTATAAACTATAAACTTTAAACTCTAAACTATATTCTATCGCTGAACGCGACCATTAGCGTTACCACCTGCGAGGCTCTCTACCTCGTCAACAGAAACCAGGTTGAAGTCGCCAGGGACAGTGTGCTTCAATGCAGAAGCAGCCACAGCGAACTCCAAAGCCTCACCCTGAGTAGCCTTAGTCAGGAGACCGTGGATCAAACCGCCAGAGAAAGAGTCACCACCACCTACTCGGTCGATGATAGGGTTGATATCGTAGTGCTTGCTCTGGTAGAACTCCTTACCATCATAGATAAGAGCCTTCCATCCGTTGTGGGTAGCAGAAAGAGACTCACGGAGAGTAGAAACAACATACTTGAATCCGAACTCCTTCATCATACCCTGGAAGATGCCGTAGTAACCCTCAGCATCAGTCTTGCCGCCTTCTACGTCAGCATCTGGCTTGAAGCCCAGGCAAAGCTGTGCATCCTCCTCGTTACCGATGCAAACATCAACATACTTCATCAATGGGCGCATCACGGAGATAGCCTTCTCTGAAGTCCAGAGCTTCTTGCGGAAGTTGAGGTCAACAGAAACTGTTACGCCATGACGCTTAGCAGCCTCGCAAGCCAATTTAGTCAACTCTGCAGCCTTGTCGCTGATAGCAGGAGTAATACCGCTCCAGTGGAACCACTGAGCACCCTCCATAATCTTGTCGAAGTCGAAATCTGAAGCATCAGCCTCTGCGATAGCGCTGTGAGCACGGTCGTAGATAACCTTTGATGGGCGCATAGAAGCACCAGTCTCAGCATAGTAAAGACCCACACGGTCACCGCCACGAGCGATGAACTCAGTGTTTACGCCATAACGACGGAGAGCGTTTACTGCAATCTGACCGATTTCGTGCTTTGGCAACTTAGATACGAAGTAAGCCTCATGACCATAGTTAGCCAGGCTTACAGCTACGTTAGCCTCACCACCGCCAGGGATGATGCGGAATGATTCACTCTGAATGAAGCGATCGTTAGCCTCTGGAGACAAACGAAGCATAATCTCACCTAATGTTACAATTTTAGCCATTTGATGTTTTAATTCTTTTATGTTTTTATTGTTTGTTATTGATTGACAAATTTTAAAGTAGTTGCCTTTTCTTGCCGATTTTGTGCCTTTGGCAGTCAGCCGGCAGACAAATAACAATACATTGTCGTTTATCGTTGGCAAAAATAGCTATAATTTCTCGAATAACGAAATAAAATCGCGTTTTTTTTCACTTTCACCCCAATTTTTCTTGTTTTTCCTCCTATTTTTGTATGTTTCTTTCTTTTTTTTCCATTTTTCGTGCAAAAAAAGTGCTGTGCATTCGCACAATTCAAAAAAATGTTGTATATTTGTGCCCGAAAGTCGATGTGTGGTCGCACACAGCCGATTTGAGAGTTAGTAAAATGCAAAAAAGCACAGATTTCGCACAGGATGGGATGAGACGAAAAAGCGACAAGTTATCACCCGATGACTATCGGAGGTTGCCGATTCCCTATCATATATAATGTACGCGTGAGAAGTGCCCTTAAGTACAAACTTAAAAACAATGGCCGAAAAAATCAGAATCAAGGATATTGCCGAGAGAGCCGGCGTATCTGTTGGAACAGTAGACAGAGTTCTACACGACCGCCCTAACGTGTCGAAACCCGCACGGGAGAAGGTGGAGAGAGCCCTCAAGGAAATGAATTACCAGCCAAACATGTATGCTAGTGCTTTGGCTTACAACAAGGAGTACACCTTCTATCTCCTCCTCCCGAAGCACGAGTCTGAGGCTTACTGGGAAGAGATTGAGGAAGGTGCGAGAAAATGTGAAGACCAGCGCCGTGATTTCCATATCAACCTGGAGATCAAGTTCTACGAGCGTTCGAACGAAGCCTCTTTCCGCGAGGTTGCCAACGAGATTCTGGAAGCCAGACCCGAGGGAGTGGTCGTGGTGCCTGCATCGCTTGCCGTGACACGCGAGTTCACCGAGCAGCTGCATCATCTCAGCATTCCATTCATCCTGCTCGACTCCTACATGCCCGACCTGCGTCCGCTTTCCTTCTTCGGACAGGATTCCTTCTGCTCGGGCTACTTTGCTGCCAAGATGCTCTGCATGATTGCCGGCGGCGAGAAAGAAGTGATGCTGATGCGCCAGACCAAGGACGGACAGGTGATGAGTAAGCAGCAGGACAACCGCGAGGTGGGATTCCGCCACTACATGCACGACCATTTCCCGCAGATGCAGATCCATACGCTCGACCTGCCGCTCAACGGCACCCGAAACGAGTTTGTCAAGATGCTGGAGAAATACTTCGCCGAGCATTCCGACACCCACCACTGCATCACCATGACATCGAAGGCGCACATCGTGGGCGACTATCTTCTGAAGTCCAACCGCCGCGACATTCAGATTATGGGTTACGACATGGTAGAGAAGAATGCCAGATGCCTTCGCGAGGGAAGCATCTCCTTCCTCATCGCCCAGCACGCCTTCATGCAGGGCTATTACTGCGTAGACACTCTCTTCCAGGCCATCGTGCTGAAGAAGAAGGTCAATCCCGTGAACTACATGCCTATCGAGCTGCTGATGAAGGAGAACGTGGATTTCTATCGCAGAACGCAGATCTGATTTTCTGTAAGATGAGAAAAGTCTGCTTTAAATAGAATCTGCATTAAAAATAGAAGTAGAATAACATTCATAATAAACAAAAACAAGACTACAGAATGAAACTATCAAGCTTTATCAAGATTAACCCTGCTGATTCAGTAGTGGTTTGCTTGCGCCCTATGAAGCAGGGCGAAGCTATTGAGGTAGATGGCAAGACCATCACCCTTTTGCAGGATACTCCTGCCGGTCACAAGGTGCTCATCAATGATGCTGCCGAAGGACAGGACATCATCAAGTACGGCTACCCTATCGGTCACGCAAAGAAAGACCTGAAGCAGGGCGAGTGGGTTAACGAGAACAATCTCAAGACCAATCTTGCCGGTACTTTGGAGTACACCTACAATCCGGTGGAGGAAAAGCTGAACATCGCCGATGAGGGCAGAACCTTCAAGGGTTATGTGCGTAAAAACGGCGAAGTGGGTACACGCAACGAGGTTTGGGTAGTCCCTACCGTGGGTTGCGTAAACGGTGTTGCAGAGAAGCTCGTTGAGCTTCTGAAGCAGGAAACAGGCTGCGAGGGTATTGACGCCATCCACGCCTGGCACCATAACTTTGGTTGTTCACAGCTCTCGGGCGACCACGAGAACACCCGCAAGGTGTTGCGCGACATCTGTCTCCATCCTAACGCTGGTGCCGTGCTCGTTCTCTCATTGGGATGCGAGAACAACCAGCCAGACGATTTCATGGCGATGCTGGGCGATTACGACAAGGACCGCATCAAGCTGCTCGTTACCCAGAAGGTGGAAGGCGATGAGATTGAGGAAGGCATGAAGATTCTCCGCGACCTCTATGCCAAGGCCAAGGAGGATGAGCGCGAGGAAGTTTCCGTAAGCAAGCTCCGCGTGGGATTGAAGTGCGGCGGATCTGACGGATTCAGCGGCATTACCGCCAACCCATTGGTGGGCGAGTTCTCTGATTGGCTCGTGGCACAGGGCGGTACAAGCATCCTCACCGAGGTGCCTGAGATGTTCGGTGCTGAGACCATCCTGATGAACCGTTGCGAGAACAAGGAACTCTTCGACAAGACTGTTCACCTGATCAACGACTTCAAGGAGTACTTCCTGAGCCATGGCGAGCCTGTGGGTGAGAATCCTTCTCCGGGCAACAAGGCGGGTGGTATTTCTACCTTGGAGGATAAGGCACTCGGTTGCACCCAGAAGTGCGGTCATGCTCCGGTGAGCGGCGTATTGCAGTATGGTGAGCGTCTGGAGACAAATGGTTTGAACCTCCTGTCAGCTCCGGGCAACGACCTCGTAGCAGCCACAGCCTTGGCTTCATCAGGTTGCCAGTTGGTTCTCTTCACCACCGGCCGTGGAACCCCATTCGGCACCTTCGTTCCAACCATGAAGATTTCAACCAACAGCAATCTGGCCAAGAACAAGCCAAACTGGATTGACTTCAACGCTGGCGCCCTGGTAGAAGGCACCGACATGAAGGAGTTGGTAAAGCAGTTTATCGATAAGATTATTGCCGTGGCCAGTGGCGAGGAGGCTCGCAACGAGCGCAACGGCTATCGTGAAATTTCCATTTTCAAGAATGGAGTAACATTGTAAAACATGGAGTGAGAAGTCGGGAACCGGGATTCTGATAGAGTCCTGTTTCCCTGCTTCTCTCTTCTCATTGAATAATTATGAGTAACAAGAAAGGTTTGTTGGCATTATCGCCATTAATTTTGTTGATTGTCCTCATCGTGGCTTACACCCTCTATTCGGCGGATGCGAGTCATAAGGACACGAATCTGTCACTCACGGTGGCATTCATGATAGCCAGCATCTATGCGGTGGCCATCTCGGGCGGAATGCCCATCAAGAAGCGTGTAGACACCTACAGTCGCGGAGCCGGTGCCAACAACCTGATGCTCATGCTCTGGATTTACGTTTTGGCAGGCGCCTTCGCTGCTTCTGCCAAGGCGATGGGAGCGGTGGACGCTACGGTGAACCTGGCGTTGAGCGCCCTGCCTGCCAGCATGATTTTGCCGGGGCTCTTCCTGGCAGCCTGTTTCATCTCCGTATCCATCGGAACAAGCGTCGGCACAGTGGTGGCTCTTGTTCCGATAGCTGCGGGCCTGGCGCACTCCATGGGGGTGAACGTGGGCATGATGACGGCTATCATCGTGGGCGGCGCCTACTTCGGCGACAACCTCTCGTTCATTTCCGACACCACGGTAGTGGCTACGCAGACCCAGAACTGCAAGATGAGCGATAAGTTCAGGGTCAACTCCCTCATCGTGGTTCCTGCCGCCGTCCTCGTACTCGCCGTCTATGGCGTGATGGGCTTCGGCTTGCAGGCGCCTACCCATATTCCTGAGGTGGAATATATGAAGGTAATACCTTATATAATAGTACTCGTTACAGCCATTGCCGGCATGAACGTGATGGCTGTGCTCACCATGGGCACCATCCTCTGCGGAGTCATCGGCATCGGAAGTCATCTCTTGGGATCCACTTCCTCCTACGACCTCTTCGGCTGGTTCTCGGCGATGGGCAACGGAATCGTGGGCATGGGCGAACTGGTAATCATCGCCATGATGGCGGGCGGAATGCTCGAAATCATCCGCGAGAATGGCGGAATCAACTACATCATCGATAAGATTACCGCCCACGTCAACAGCAAGCGTGGCGCCGAGCTCTCCATCGCCGCCCTGGTGTCGATGGTGAACATCTGCACCGCCAACAATACGGTGGCGATTCTCACGGTGGGCAACATCGCCAAGAAGATAGGCGACAAGTTTGGCGTGGACAACCGCAAGGCGGCAAGCATCCTCGACACCTTCTCCTGCACCGTGCAGGGCCTGATTCCTTACGGAGTTCAGATGCTTCTGGCTGCGGGACTAGCCAATCTCAGTCCGATGGACATCCTGCCCTATCTCTACTATCCGATGGCCATCGGCGTAGCGGCACTGCTCTCCATCCTGCTGAGATATCCTAAGAGATACAGTTAATAAAGCTCCAGCCTTAGGCAGATTTCTTTCTGCCTAAGGACTAGAGCCAGAAAAAACAAGATAAATCAATTCATTTAAAACTTTAATACGATGGACTTCTTACAGAGGAACCTTTTTATCAAGTTGCGTTCCGCCCACTTCGGCATTGAAGAGGAGATGGAACCCATGACTACATTCAAGCAACAGAAGATTGCCCAGATGATGAAGAATCTCAACGATGTTCCTGCGGGCGAAGTACGCATGAACAATGGTTTCCTGAACCGACGACTCGCCAACATCCAGGAAAATGAGCGTCACGCCATCGATACTTCCATCGAGACCCTGCATCTGCTGCGCATCATCGTGTCGAACATCAATGGCATTCTTGCCTACGGCATCAACCTGAGCGGCATCATCGAGATGGGCAATTACCTGCGCACCAAGGGCGACAAGGTGGATTTCGTGAAGCTCGACAAGTGGCTCAGCAAGCTGCGCATCCAGCGCATGGCACAGTTGCAGGGCAGCGTACTCATCCTCTTCTTCGATTTCGAACAGGATGAAATTCCCTACGTGCGCCATGTGGAGCGGGGAGCCTACAAGCTCACCCTGCGATCGCTGTATTACAACGAGCAGGACATGCAGGACATCCACTTCAACGAGACGCAGGCAGGATTCGTGCACGTTACGGGTGGCACCATGCGCAAGAACCTGCGCCGCAGCATGAGGTATCTGGAGTATGCTCCCATCGAAACCATCAGCAACTTCTGCAACAACTTCTTCAAGTCGCTCTCCGAGATTGAGGAGTAGAATCATTTTACGAAGATGATTCTTTAGAAGAAGATTCTTTAGAAGAAGATTCCTTTGATGAAGATTCCTAGAAGATGATTCTTCTAGAAGAAGTTTACGATAATATAAAATATTAAAAAAATAAGCCCTTAACGCTACGAATATCGCATGATTTTCGTACCTTTGCACGTATGAAACGAATTTTTATAACAATTATATCGACAATACTCACACTTTGCAGTCACGCCCAGGTGCAATGCGAAGATACCTGTAGCCACGTTCATGGCATTGACATGAGCCATTATCAGGGAAAAGTGTTCTGGGAAACCATCGGCGACAACAGCAAGATGGCTTACGTCTATCTGAAGGCAACTGAAGGAGGAACCAATGTAGACAGCAGATACAAGCAGAATATCGACCTGGCGCATCGGTATGGAATGAAGGTAGGTTCCTACCACTTCTATCGTGCCCGTATTCCCCAGCAAACCCAGTTGGAGAACTTCATGGCGCAATGCCGCCCGGGCGACCAGGATCTGCTCCCGATGATTGATGTGGAAACCAAGAGCGGAATGGAAACGGAAGAATTCTGCGACTCCCTCTTCAAGTTCCTCCATCTCGTGGAGAAAGCCTATAGGCAGAAGCCCCTCATCTACACCGGAGCCAATTTCTACGATAATTACCTGTTGGGCAAACTGGACAGCTACAAGCTGATGATTGCCCAATACTCCAAGCGAGAGCCTGTGCTCAGAGACGGCAGGGATTTCGAAATGTGGCAATACACGGGTAAGGGAAAGCTCAACGGCGTGAACGGATACGTGGATAAGAGCCGATTCATGGGTAGACACAGATTGCGAGAAATCAGATTCAGACACAGATAAAATAAGTAAATCAATAAACATTAAATAAAACTATGGCAATTATAAAATGTCCGGAATGTGGACGTCAAATCAGTGACAAAGCCCCTACATGTCCTAACTGCGGTGTGGAAATCGCAGGAAAGATTATCAAATGCCCTCACTGTGGAGAGATTTATTTCAGCAGTCAGGAAATGTGCCCTAACTGCCATGAAATAGCTTCAGCCGGTCCAGCAGCTCCTGTTACTCCAGCAGCTCCTGTTAATCCTCCGACTCCCCCTACTCCTCCTACCCCTCCTGTTCCTCCGGTAAGACAGACTCCGATGGCAGCAGGAAACGGCGGAAACGGAAATAATGGAAACGGAAGAAACGGAAATAATCCTGAAAATGAAGCCCAGCAGAAAGCCAAGAAGATGAGTGCCCGAAGCATTCTGATTATCTCGTTGGTCTTCTCTGTTCTGGTTTGCGGAATCCTGTATTATTTCTACGATAATGCCAACCGCAACAAGGAGAAGGAAGCTTACGAGTATGCAATGCAGAGCAGCGACCCGATGGTGCTGCAGAGTTATCTCGACAACTATAAGGACGCAGAAGAGGCACATCGTGACTCCATCATGGCGCATCTGGAAATGCTCAAGAGCATAGACCAGGATTGGACCAACGCCCTGGTAAGCGGTTCGAAACAGGCTCTGGAGGATTATCTCCAGAAGTATCCTAACAGTCCGCATAAGCAGGAGGCATGGAACAAGATTGATTCCATCGACTGGAATGTTGCGAAGGCTGCCGACAACGTGCAGGCTTATCAGGCTTATCTCGACGCCCACGCCGACGGAGCACATATCGAGGAGGCTGAGAATGCGATGAAGAAGGCAAAGAGCCGCGACTTGCAGCCAGAAGAGAAGCAGATGGTTAGCGGACTGTTCAGGCAGTTCTTCCAGAGCATCAACTCTCATAATGCCGACGGACTTTCTGCCACGTGCGAAGACATCCTCTCTTCTCTCTTGGGCAAGACTTCTGCCACCAAGGCCGATGTGGTTACCTTTATGGACAAGCTCTATAAGGATAATGTAGCTAATATGAACTGGCACATTAACAATGATTACCAGATTAAGAAGCGCGAGGTGGGAGAAGAAGATTACGAATATCAGGTGCAGTTCTCTGCCGTCCAGAATTTGGACCTCACGGATGGAAGCAAGAAACAGAACAACTTCAAGATCAATGCCGTGGTTTCACCAGCCGGCAAGGTTTCTTCCTTCAACATGAATCAGGTTACAACAGAATAATGAATAATGTACAATAGAATATAAAAGAGGGTGTGTCATTATTCATCGGATTACGCGGAATAAACGGAACCTTAACCGCCTTCCTCGGATTACTCACGGATTTTAAACGGAAACTCGACCTGACGGTCGTGGCGATACCCCCTAAAGCTGGAATGCGAATGCGCTAGCCCAATGGCCGTAAGGCCAAATCCGTTTAAATTCCGTGCGTAATCCGTGAAGCAAGAATGTTCCGTTAACTCAGTGTAATCCGATGAAGAAAAACGATGAAGCAACAAAGAAGAGGGTGTGTCTTGGACTTTTGACACACCCTCTTCTTATATTTTACTGCGCCTCCTTCATCTGTCGCAACAACTCCTTCTGCTTTTCGTTCAAGCCGGTAGGCAACTTCACGTTATAGGTAATCATCAGATCACCGAAGGTGCCGTCGCCCCTGTCGTAACCCTTGCCGCGCACACGAACCTTCGTGCCGTTCTGGGTCTCTGGCTTAATCTTCAGCTTAATCTTCGAACCATTGCTCAGCGTGATGATTCCTTCGCCGCCAAGCAAGGCTGTGTACATGTCGATGTTCACGTTCATGTTCATCTCGCCTGTATTGGTTCGGGCACCCTGGCTGCCGCAGCCACTATTGCAGCCACCACCACAGCCGCCAGTTCCGAAATCAGCACCAGCACCATAGCCGGCATTGGCTCCTCCGCCGAAGCCTCCGAAACCGCCAAAGCCACCGGCACCTCCACCAAAGCCGCCGAAACCAGCGCCTTGCTGACCGCCACGGGCACGGCCTCCTCCGAAGAGATTTTCGAAGAAGCTGGAGAATCCGCCTCCGCCATTTCCGAAACTGCTGAAGTCGAAGCCCTCGAAAGGATTTCCTCCGGCTCCGCCAGCACCACCGGCTCCACCACCGAAGCCGCCACCACCAAAGCCACCGGCGTTCTTCCAGTTCTCGCCAAACTGATCGTATTTGGCGCGCTTATCAGGGTCGGAAATCACCTCGTATGCCTCGTTCAGCGCCTGGAACTTAGCCTTCGCCTTCGGGTCATTCGGGTGCAAATCCGGATGGAATTGTTTTGCACGTTTACGATATGCTGCCCTCACATCCTTCTGGGGGATGTTCTTGTCAACACCGAGAATCTTGTAATAATCTACAAATGCCATATTATAAAACCTCCTATTTTTATGTTTTTAATAAGAATCCAACAAAAAGTATGCCGTAATTGGCAACTTTTTTGTAATTTTGCACATGAATTTAAATAATAAATAAAAAATAGTATGAAACAACTGTTCGCAGCGCTCCTCATGGCGCTCACCTTTAATTCGCAGGCAATGGCACAACAGCGTACCGTAAAACTGAGAGTGGTTCAGACGAGTGATGTTCATGGAGCTTTCTTTCCATACGACTTCATTACCCGCAAGCCCAAGGCTGGAACCCTGGCGCGCGTCTCCTCTTACGTCAACGGGTTGCGCAAAACCTACAAGGACAACGTCATCCTCCTGGAGAACGGCGACATCCTGCAGGGCCAGCCTACCTGCTACTATTATAATTATGTGAACACCCAGGCACGCAATGTGGCTGCCGACGTAGTCAACTATATGAAGTATGACGCCCAGGCGTTCGGAAACCACGATGTGGAAACGGGTCATGCTGTGTATGATAAATGGATTAAGGAACTGAACTGTCCGGTGCTCGGCGCCAACATCATCGACACCAAGACCGGCCAGCCCTACGTGAAGCCTTACATCATCCTGAACCGTGAGGGCGTGAAGATTGCCGTGCTCGGAATGCTGACACCAGCCATTCCAAACTGGCTGACAGAAAACCTCTGGAGCGGACTTAAGTTTGAAAACATGGTAACCTGTGCCCGTAAATGGATGAAGCACATCCAGGAGACGGAGAAGCCCGACGTGGTGATTGGCGTTTTCCACAGCGGCAAGGACGGTGGCATTGTCACCCCGGAATACGAGGAGGATGCCTCCCTGCGTGTAGCAAAGGAAGTGCCAGGTTTCGACATGGTGCTCTTCGGCCACGACCACACCCGCTGCAACGAGACCATCACCAACGTGGAAGGCAAGCCAGTGGTCTGTCTCGACCCTGCCAACAACGCCCTCAACGTGGCTGACGCCGAGGTAACGCTCACCTTAAATAAAAAGAAGGTGAATGGCAAGAAGCAGTATGTGGTGACTGACAAGAAGGTGACGGGCTCCCTGCCCGATGTGACAAAATGTCCTATCGACGAAGACTTCATGAAGGCGTTCGAGCCTCAGATAGCCGAAATCAACCAGTTTGTGAGCAAGAAGATCGGTACATTCAAGAACACCATCCACAGCCGCGAGTCGTTCTTCGGCAGTTGCGCGTTCAATGATTTCATCCTCAACCTGCAGCTCGACATTACCAAGGCCGACATCGCCTTCAACGCCCCATTGCAGTTCAACGCCACCATCCAGGCGGGTCCTATCTGCGTAGGCGACATGTTCAACCTCTATAAATATGAGAACCAGCTCTACGTGATGCGCCTCACCGGCGAGGAAATCCGCAAGCATCTGGAGATGAGCTACGACCTCTGGGTGAACACGATGAAGAGTCCTGACGACCATCTCCTCTTGCTCGACACCCACACCAAGGGCGACCAGCAGCGCCTGGGATTCAAGAACCTCTCGTTCAATTTCGACAGTGCTGCCGGCATTGATTACGAGGTGGATGTTACGAAGCCAGACGGCGAGAAGGTGAAGATTCTGCGCATGAGCAACGGCGAACCTTTCGACGAGAAGAAGTGGTACAAGGTGGCAGTGAACAGCTATCGAGGCAATGGCGGAGGCGAGCTCCTCACCCATGGTGCAGGCATTCCGAAGGACAGTTTGGAGAGCCGCATCATCTACCGCAGCGAGCGCGACCAGCGTTACTATCTGATGGAGGCGATAGAAAAGATGGGAACCGTAGAGGCAAAGGCCAACAACAACTGGAAGTTCGTGCCGGAAGCATGGACCAAGCCTGCTGCCCAGCGCGACTATGACTTGCTTTTCGGAAAGAAAAAATAAGATATTATGAAGTATTGGTTTATATTTTGCAAGACAGATATCTTGCTTGAGAAGAGAGAAGACGGAACCTATACGATTCCATGTAGCGAGGAGAGTCCGATAGAGCTCAAGCCCTGGACTCACGTCCTCAACATCACCCCGATGAGCGACGGCACGGAGGTGAAAACCTTCACCATTCCAGAGCCGGTGACCGACCATCCGAAATACGAGATGTGCGGTCTGCGCCCCAGCTTCTACAAGCTCACCCCCGAGCTTTACCAGAAGGCAGGAAAGTGCCAGGAGCTGAACTATTGGGATATGAACACGAAGTTCTGCGGCGTTTGCGGCGCTCCGATGAAGATGGATACAGACATCAGCAAGAAGTGCACTGAATGCGGCAAGACGGTGTGGCCATCCCTAGCCACAGCCATCATCGTGCTCATCAGGAAGGGTGACCAGGTACTCCTGGTTCATGCCCGCAATTTCAAGGGCAACTTCGATTCGCTCGTGGCTGGTTTCGTAGAGACCGGCGAGAGCTTGGAAGAAGCCGTTCATCGCGAAGTAATGGAGGAAACCGGCTTGACTATCAAGAACTTGAAGTATTTCAGTTCCCAGCCATGGCCTTATCCTAGCGGACTGATGGTAGGCTTCACTGCCGAGTACGTGGATGGCGAGATTCATCTTCAGAAAGAAGAGCTCTCCCGTGGCAAATGGTTCAGCAAGGATGCTCTGCCGATTCTCCCCGAGAAACTTTCCATCGCCCGCAGATTGATTGACGCCTGGCTGGAGGATAAGATTTAACGAGGATTAAAAGCGTTGAATGAAAAACGTTAAAAGAGAAACGTTGAAAGAGAAATGATAAAAGAAAAACTTTGGAATGCGAATTACATCAAGGTGATGACCACCAACTTCCTGCTCTACTTCGCCTTCTACCTCCTCACCCCACTCCTCCCGCTCTATCTGAGCGAGACTTTCGGGGCAACGAAGGATGTGATAGGCGTCGTACTGAGCGGATATACGGTGGCGGCACTCATCATCCGTCCGTTCAGCGGATATGTGGTGGATAGCTTTTCGCGCAAGAAGGTGCTGATGGTCTGCCTGTCAGCCTTCGCCATCTTCTTTGCAGGCTACATCGCCGCCGGCACCATCCTGATGTTCGCCATCTGCCGCACCCTGCATGGCGGTCCCTTCGGAGCCGTCACCGTGGCCAACAGCACCTGTGCCATCGACGTACTGCCAGCCAGCCGCCGCAACGAAGGCATCGGTCTCTATGGCTTGAGCAACAACTTTGCCATGGCGATAGCCCCATCCATCGGCATCTATCTTCACAACATCGTGGGCAGTTACATGGTGCTGTTCTGGATAGCCTTCGTGGTGGCAATAGCCTCCGTGGTGATTGCCGGAACCATCAAACTCCCTGAGAAAGAGATTGTCAAGAACAAGGAGAAACTTTCTCTGGACAGGTTCTTCCTCACCCGAGCCTGGCTGCTCGCCATCAACATCTGCATGTTCGGCTTCTGCTGGGGCGTGCTGAGCAACTACCTCGCCATCTACAGCAAGGAAGAACTGGGCATTACGGGCGGCACGGGCACCTATTTCGCCATCCTCTCTATGGGACTCTTCATGAGCCGCCTACAGGGCAGGAAGGCACTGAGCCAGGGCAAGCTGACGCAGAATGCAGCCGAGGGAATGCTGATTTCGCTGGTGGGATTCACCATCTTCGTTGCCGTGAAGCACCCGATAGCCTACTATCTTTCGGCAGCGCTGATAGGATTGGGCAACGGCCATCTCTACCCTGCCTTCCTGAATATGTTTATAAATGTGGCGCGCCACGACCAGCGAGGCACGGCGAATAGCAGCATTCTTACGGGCTGGGACTTGGGATTCGGAATCGGCTGTCTGCTGGGTGGAATTGTTGCCGAGCATTTCGGCTACAGTGGAGCCTTCTGGATGGTAGCCATAGAGAATGCCGCCGCCGTGGTACTCTTCTTTGCCGCCTCCAGGACATTTTTTGAAAAAAGAAGACGAAAGGAATAGAAGCCTTCCGTCAGCATAAACCCCGTCTTAAGGCAAAATATATTTTCCCTTAAGGCTAAAAATATTTATCCTTAAGGCTAGGAATATTTTCCCTTAAGGGTAAATATACCACCCCATTTTGGCAGGTAAGCCAATGGTTACCAACAAGAAAGAGCATTCGTGAGGAAATCTTTAACAAATCCTCTCGAATGCTCTTGTTGTTTCTCTGCGATTCATTTCTGAATTTAGAATGGGAGATCGTCAGCGCTACCACCCTGTGCAGGAGCAGCTGGCTGAGAAGCAGGGAATGGAGCTGTAGCACCTGCTGCTGGCGCAGCTGCAGGAGCGGCACCCATTGGCGCAGCACCCATAGGAGGGAATGCGGCAGCACCTGGCTGCATACCGCCCATGGCACCAGCTACGGCGTTAGGGTCGATGCGCTGAACATTCCATGCACGAACGCTGTTGAACCAGCGGCCATTATACTCGTGAGCATCCAAATCGAAAGAAACCAGAAGTTCCTCGCCACTCTGGATGTTAAACTGTGCAAGACGATCAGCTCCGAACACATCGAAGCAAAGCTTCTTAGGATACTGCTCATGAGTCTCGATAACGAACGACTGAGCCTTCCACTCACCTCTTGCAGAAACGCCGCTTCTTTCAGGTAAAACGGCAATTACCTTTCCTTGTAATTCCATATTATTATTTTAAAAATTGTTTCAATCCTTCGCCTGCCGAGCCCCATTTTCATCGAGAATCAAAAGATGTATAGAGAGGCTCAAAAACGAGTGAATCTATCTACTATTTTTCTTTCTGACTGCGAAATTACTAAAAATAGTTTTAAAACCGAAACATTTCTTCGATTATTTTTGTCTATCCCCGATATTTTTTGTATTTTTGTACTCATAATTGCGAAAGGGCACCCAAACTGGGGGCGTACGCAAATAAAATAAGGAAAATAAACAATAATAAAAATAACGACTCATGAGATTTACAGTATCAAGTTCAGCATTGAGCAGCAAACTCAACATGCTTGTGAAGGTGATTGGCAGCAAAAACTCGTTGCCTATCCTCGAAAATTTCCTGTTCCAGATTGAAAGCGGTGAACTGAACATCACCGCCAGCGACAGTGACAACATCATCAAGAGTACTATCGCCCTGACCGAGTGCGAAGGCGAAGGTGAATTCTGCGTGCCTACACGCGTAGTCATCGATGCCCTCAAGGAACTCCCAGAGCAGCCTCTCAGCTTCGAGGTAGAAAAAAACTCCGACGCTTACGCCATCAAGATCGTATATCAGAATGGTCTTTATAACTTCACCGGTATCAATGCCGAGGACTATCCACGCTCTCAGCCTATGGGCGACGGATGCACCGTCATCACCCTTTCCACCGATATTCTGATTGACAACATCTCACGATCTCTCTTCGCTACAGCGTCAGACGAGTTGCGCCCTGTGATGAACGGTATCTATTTCGACCTGACTCCAGAGGCACTTGCCGTGGTTTCCAGCGATGGTCATAAACTGGTGAGAAGCAAGAACTTCAGCATCAAGAGTGAGACTCCTGCCAATTTCAACTTGCCTAAGAAGCCAGCCACCCTGCTCAAGAACATCCTGAGCAAGGAAGATGAGGCTACCATCAAGTTTGATGAGCGCAGCGCAGAAATCCAGTTCAGCGACGGCATGCTGAGATGCAGACTCATCGACGGCCGCTACCCTAACTACAACTCTGTGATTCCAACCAACAATCCTGCACAGATCACCGTAGACCGCAAGGCACTGCAGAGCGCATTGCGCCGCGTGCTGCCTTTCGCCAGCGAGAGCAGCCAGCTCATCCGTTTCCACATTGAGAACGGCCGATTCGAGGTTTCTTCCGAGGATATCGACTTCAGCACTTCTGCCAAGGAAGTTCTGGCTTGCGAATACTCAGGTTCAACCATCAACATCGGTTTCAAGGGAAGCAGCCTGATGGAAATCCTGAGCAATCTTAACAGCGAGCAGATCGTCTTCCAGCTCGCCGACCCAAGTCGCGCCGGAATCGTAATCCCATCAGAGCAGCCAGAGGACGAAGATGTCCTGATGCTCATCATGCCTATGCTCCTTAACGACTAAGGAGCCATAGGCTCTTTTACGTTTTGCCAGCCAAAAGGCAGAAAAATAATCAAGAACCAAAAATAAAAAAAATGAAATTAAATTTAACGAAGCCCCTCATCGTCTTCGACCTGGAGACCACGGGACTTGACATGGTAAAGGATAGAATCATTCAGATTTCATATATTAAGGTGAACCCGGATGGAACAGAGATTCGTAAGAACCTGTTTGTAAACCCGGAAAAGCAGATTCCTGAAGAGGTGGTTGCACTCACCGGAATCACCAACGAAGACGTGAAAGATGCGCCAACCTTCAAGCAGTTGGCTGCCACCCTGAGCCAGGAGTTCTCCGGCTGCGATTTTGCCGGCTACAACTCCAACCACTTCGACGTTCCGATGCTCGCCGAGGAATTCCTGCGTGCTGGAATCGACTTCGATTTCTCCAAGTGCCGTCTCATCGACGCCCAGACCATCTTCATGAAGATGGAGCGCCGCAACCTTGCCGCAGCCTACAAGTTCTACTGCGGCAGAAAGATGGAGGAGGATTTCGAGGCCCACCGTGCCGACCAGGATACCGAGGCCACCTATCGCGTGCTGATGGGCGAGCTCGACCGCTATGCGCCTGGCGTTCAGGAGGAAGCAGACCGCGTGCTCAACAACAACATGGACGAGCTTGCCGAATTCTCAAAGCACAATGACAATGTTGACTTTGCAGGCCGCATCGTATGGCAGGAACTGAAGGATGCCCAGGGCAACGTGATTCTCAATGAGAAGGGCGAACCGCAGAAGCACGAAGTGTTCAACTTCGGCAAGTACAAAGGCTGGGATGTTGCAGAGGTTCTCACCAAGGACCCGGGCTACTTCACCTGGATTCTGGGCAGCGAGTTCACCAACAATACCAAGCAGGTACTCACCCGCATCCGTCTGCGCGAGTATAACAAGAGAATGGGAAAATAATTATGCTGAAAGGAAAGAAAATCGTATTGGGCATTACGGGCTCCATTGCAGCCTATAAATCATGCCTCATCATACGCGGACTGATTAAGCGAGGTGCCGAGGTGCAGGTGGTCATCACCCCTGCGGGCAAGGAGTTCATCACCCCTATCACCCTCTCGGCACTCACCCACAAGCCCGTGGTGAGCGAGTTCTTCTCGCAGCGCGACGGCACCTGGAATTCGCACGTTGACCTCGGTCTCTGGGCGGATGCCATGCTCATCGCTCCCTGCACCGCCTCTACCATGGGCAAGATGGCACACGGCATTGCCGACAACATGCTCATCACCACCTATCTCTCCATGAAGGCTCCCGTCTTCATCGCTCCAGCCATGGATCTCGACATGTACAAGCATCCGTCTACCCAGGCAAACATGAAGACACTCATCAGCTACGGCAACCATATCATCGAGCCGGAGGTGGGATTCCTCGCCAGCGGACTCGAAGGCAAGGGACGCATGGAGGAACCCGATGTCATCGTGGATTATCTCGACAGATATTTCAAGATGGAAGCAGATTCTGAGAAAGAAACCAATGCTGAAGCTGAAGTGAAGGCTGAGGCTTCGCTCGATTTATCCGGCAAGAAGGTGATGATCACGGCGGGACCTACCTACGAGAAGATAGACCCCGTTCGCTTCATCGGCAACTATTCGTCGGGAAAGATGGGATTCGCACTCGCCGAAGAATGTCTGCGCCGTGGTGCTGACGTCACCCTCATCGCCGGTCCGGTAGCCCTCAGCTGCAGTCCCGCCATCCACCGCATCAACGTGGAGAGCTGCGAGGAAATGTATCAGGCTTCAACCCAGGCGTTCGGGCAAAGCGATGCAGCCATCCTCTGTGCCGCCGTTGCCGACTTCAAGCCGAGCACCGTGGCCGACAAGAAAATCAAGCGCGAGAAGGATGACCTGGAACTCACCCTGGTGCCTACCCACGACATTGCGGCAGCTCTGGGAGGGATGAAACAAAAACATCAGCGAATCGTAGCTTTCGCCCTGGAAACCAACGACGAAGAGAACAATGCACAGAAGAAGAGAGTGAAGAAAAACGCCGACTTCATCGTGCTCAACTCTACCCGCAACCCGGGCACTACCTTCCGCACCGACGACAACCAGATTACCATCATCTCGGAAAAAGGAAAGAAAGAATATGAAAAGAAACCGAAGACTGAAGTGGCTCGCGACATCATTGATGAGCTGGCTCTTCTGCTGTAATCCTGCAACCCTCGCGGCACAGGAACTGCAGGCAAAGATTACCATCAACCATGCCCAGATCTCGGGCACGGAGAAAAGCGTGTTTGACAATCTGCAACAAACCCTGGAGCAGTTTGTCAACGACCGCCAATGGACTCATCTTCAGTTTCAGAAGAACGAGCGCATCGTGTGCAACTTCAACCTGCAGGTAACCAAGTATGATAAAGACCAAGGCATCTTTACCTGCAAGGCTACCATCCAGGCCAACCGCCCGGTGTATAATTCGGCCTACACCTCCACCTTATATAATAATGTGGATGAAAACTTCACGTTCAAGTTTGCCGAGTTCGACCAGCTGGAGTTCAACGAGGAGCAGATAGACAACCAGCTTACTGCCCTCTTCGCCTACTATGCGTATCTTCTCATCGGTTTAGACCTCGACAGTTTTTCACCCAAGGGCGGCGAGGACGTGCTGCAGCGTTGCATGAATCTCACCAACAATGCGCAGAACCTCGACTACCCGGGCTGGAAGGCTTTCGACAACGACCGCAACCGCTTCGCCATCATCAACGACTATCTTGACGGCTCGATGGAGCCCTTCCGCCAGTTGCAGTACGACTACTACCGCAAGGGACTCGACGAGATGGCGAACAATGCGGAACGAGGCAGAACCGAGATAACCACAGCCCTGGAAACAGGACTGAAGAAAGCCAAGGAGAATCGCCCGCTCAGTATGTTGCCACAAATCTGGACGGATTACAAGAAGGATGAACTTGCCAACATCTACAAGGGCAAGGGCACCCAGAAAGAGAAGGAAGCCGTGTTCGAAATCCTCACCTCCATCAATCCGTCGCAAAACAAATATTGGGACCAGATAAAGGAATAATATAACCAATTATGCTCAAGCAATTATATATCAAGAACTTCACACTCATCGACGAGCTGAATATCGCCCTCTATCCGGGCTTCTCCGTCATCACCGGAGAAACGGGAGCCGGAAAGAGTATCATCCTCGGCGCCATCGGTCTGCTCCTGGGTAACAGAGCCGATACCAAGGCCATCAAGGCAGGCAGAGACCGCTGCGTGATAGAAGCCCATTTCGACCTTTCGAGATACGGAATGCAGGCGTTCTTCGATGACAACGACATCGACTACGATGGCAACGACACCATCATCAGAAGAGAGTTGACGGCGGCAGGCAAAAGCCGTGCCTTCATCAACGATACTCCTGTGCCCCTCACCCGGATGAGAGAATTGGGCGAACAGCTCGTAGACATCCATTCGCAGCACCAGAACCTGCTGCTGCAGAAGGAAGACTTCCAGCTGAACGTGGTGGATATCATCGCCCAGGACAATAGGCTACTCGCTGCCTATCAGAAGGATTACAAAGCCTACCATCAAGCAAAGGTTCAACTGGAAAATCTGAAGGAAGAGATTCTCAAAAACCGAGAGAACGAGGAGTTCATGCGATTCCAGCTGAAGGAACTGGAAGATGCACAGCTGAAGGAAGGAGAACTTGAGCAGCTGGAACAGGAAGCCGAAACCCTCAGCCACAGCGAGGACATCAAGACCGCCCTCTACGAGGCAGACAACGCCCTGAGCGGCGACGACAACAGCATACTCGACAAACTGAAGACCGCTACTGACCAACTGGAAAATATTCGTGAGGTGTATCCGAGCATGGCCGAGATTTCCGACCGCATGCAGAGCAGTTATATCGAACTGAAAGACATCGCCCAGGAAATCAGCCACAGCGTGGATGGTGTTGACTTCGACCCCAACAGTCTGGAAACCATCAACACCCGTCTCGACCAGCTCTACACCCTGCAGCAGAAATTCCGTGTAGAATCCGTGGCAGACCTCATTGCCACCCGCGACCATATTGCCGGTCAGCTCTCCAGCATCGATGGTGGCGACGAGCAGGTGGAAGCCCTGGAGAAGCAGGTAGCCATCCTGCTCGAAAAAGCCAGGAAGCAAGCCGCCCTGCTCACCGCCGTGCGCCAGAAATCGGCAAAGACGATAGAGGCAGAGATGAAGCAGCGCCTGGTTCCGCTGGGCATTCCGAACGTAAGATTCGAGATTGCCTTCGCCGACAAGGGATTGAGCAGCAACGGAACCGACAAGGTTAGCTTCCTCTTCAGTGCCAACAAGAGCACGCCGCTGCAGCCTGTCACCCAGGTAGCGTCTGGTGGAGAAATCGCCCGCGTCATGCTCTCGCTCAAGGCAATGATCAGCGGCGCCGTGAAGTTGCCAACCATCATCTTCGACGAAATCGATACGGGCGTGAGCGGCAAGATAGCCGAAAAGATGGCAGACATCATGGCAGAGATGGGCCATCTGGAACGACAGGTCATCTCCATCACCCACCTGCCGCAGATAGCAGCCAAGGGAAGCCATCACTACAAGGTGCTGAAGGAGGAAACCGAACAGGGCACCATCTCGCAGATGAAGGAACTCAACAGCGAGCAGCGCGTGGAGGAAATCGCCCAGATGCTCAGCGGCAGCGACATTACGCAGGCGGCACTCGCCAACGCCAGGGAACTGCTGAGGTCCAACCGCCCATAAAAACGACTGTTTTTGAAATATGAAGAAAATATATATGATTATGTTGGGACTGATGCTGGGTGCATCGTCCCTCTTCGCTCAACCGGGAGCTGTGCAGAAATCAGCCAAGAGCGTATTTACTCTCACCACCTTCAACAAGGATGGAAACATCATTTCATCCACGCAGGGTGTATTTATTGACAACAAGGGAACTGCCATCAGTACCTTCAAGCCATTCATCGGAGCCGTCAAGGCAAGCATCGTGGATGCTTCGGGCAAGTCGATGGAGGTAGACGCCCTCCTCGGAGCCGACGAGCTTTACGATGTGGCGAAGTTCAGAGTGGTGGGCAACACCGCAGCCGCCCGCATCGCAGCCAAGGAATCGGAGGCAGGCAGCAAGGTGTGGCTCGTTCCCTATTCCATCAAGAAGTCACCATTCCAGCAGGAGGAGATTTCAAGCGTAGAGAAGTTCAAGACCACCTACAATTACTACATCTTCTCCATCACCGTGCCCGATAATGCCGTGGGCTGTCCTTTCGTCAACAAAGACGGTCAGGTAATCGGAATCATGCATAGCAACGGTCAGGTTACGGCCATCGACGCCAACTATGCCAAGGAGCTGAAGGTAACGGGACTTTCCACCCTCGATGCAGCGCTTCGTCAGACGGGCATCCGCACCGCCCTGCCTGATGTGGAGCAGGACGCCATCACCATGATGACGCTCAACAAGGCGCAGCTGAGCCGTGAAGCCTACACCAAGTATGCAGACGAGTTCCTCGCCAGTTTCCCAACCTCCGCCTTCGGATACAAGGAGAAGGGAACGATTCTGGTAGAGCAGAACGAGTTTGAGGAGGCAGCCAAACTGATGGAAGAAGGTATTAAGAAGGCGAACGCCAAGGATGAGGCTCACTCCAACTATTCAGAGCTGATTTATCAGAAACTGGTTTATAAGGGTGATTCAGCTTTCAAGGCGTGGACTTACGACAAGGCGATTGAGGAGGCGCAGAAGGCTTATGCCATCAAGGCGAACCCGGTGTATAAGCACCAGGAAGCCCGCATCTGGTTTACCAAGGGTGACTTCCAGAAGGCGTACGATATGTTCATGGATTTAACCAAGACAGGCATCCGCAGCGGCGAGCTCTATCTGGAGGCTGCTCAGTCGAAGATCCGTCTGAAGGCGCCTGCATCAGAAATCAAGGTGCTTCTGGACAGTGCCATTGTTGCATCAAAGAATGCGGGAGTATTGGCAGGAAACTACTATCTGGCTCGTGGCCAGTTCCTGGACGAGCAGGGCGAGTATCGCAGTGCTTTGGCTGATTACAACCAGTATGATTCCATAGCCCGCCCCGTGAATCCGGAGTTTTTCTACACCCGCTACAAGTGTGAGACTCGATTGCGTATGTGGCAGCCTGCGCTCATCGACATAGCCCGTGCCTGCTATCTTTCACCAAAGGAGCCTACGTATTTTGCCGAGTGGGCAAGTCTGGATTTGCGTGTCAAGAGATTTGAGGAGGGTGTCAGTGCTGCCAAGCAGTGCATAGCCCTGGCTCCAGAATACGCCGACGGCTATCTTCTCCTCGGTTTGCTTCAGATAGAATTGAAGCAGAAGGACGAGGCATTGAAGAACCTGGCGAAGGCAAAGGAGCTGGGTGATGCTCGTGCAGAAGGATATATTAAGAAGTATAGTCGATAGTTTTATAAATCACTTTTCATAGATAAGCGAAATTCCCCCAGCCTGCTATCTTAAGCGGGGCTGGGGGAATTCGACTGTAAGGAAAGGATAATATTTTAAAAACGAAAAAAAGAGAAAAGTAGTAATATCGGCAATAGGGAATTTCGTTATATTGTTCTATTTTTACTCCTTTCTTCAATAGCATATCAAACTAAACCATTCTTCTTCAACAAATCTGTCAATTCTTTACCCTTTAAAGTACTCCGCTCCGATTTATCATAAACATAAAGCAAGCCGAGACCATCCTCTATATCGGCTAACACAACTGTTATAATACGGGCACCGCCACTTTTACCAGTTCCTTTCGATTTGATAGCCATACGAACCTTACGCAAGCCGCCACCTAAATCTGCACCCAAAGAGGGGGAAGAACTCAACTCATTCATCAATACCTTCAAATCAGATTTAAACGACTTATAGCGCTTATTCAATCGTTTAGCTTCCCTTTCAAAAGAAGGGAACGTATATATCTTACAACTCATTCAACACATCCTCCAATGGTTTAAGCTCTAGCTTTCCTTCACGATAGGATTTCAGTTCATGGAGGGCATTGTCAAAACCTGATAGAATTTCTTCTTTAGTCATACAAGGCTCTTCTTGAACCATACACGCCTCATTTGCCTCTTTATTTGCAAAGAGGTTTCTTATCCTATCCAAAAGATGGATATCTTGTGTATTAAGCACCTGACGAATAATTTCATTCTGTGCTGCTTGTATATTTAATGCTGTCATACAACTCCTTTTTAAAATTTGCTTTCAAAATACCGAATATCACTTATTTCCTGCAAAAATACACAGAAGTTTTCAAAATACCAAATATTTCCAGACAAATCTGCAAAAAGGTTATTGTTTTCTTTGATTTTCAGAGAATTATTCGTATTTTTTGCATTGTTATAGATATATAATGAATCCAGGAAAAGAATATCCCCCAGCCTGCTTTTTCAAGCGGGGCTGGGGGATATATTATAAACTCGTCCTTATGGCGTTCTTGACTTCTTTTTCAATTCCAATTTCGGGATCTTGACTTTCTGTCCGGCTTTCAACTTGCCGGAACCATTGAGAGCCTCAACGTAACACTCCATGCCCGGACCGAAATAACGCTTACTGATGGCTTCTATGGTCTGACCTTCTCGGGCAGTAACCACCTCAGCTACACCCACAATGCGATAGGCACCCGTGCGGACACGAGCATCCTGATCGTATTTGGCAGATGCATGGGCGGCAGCTTTTTCGGCTTGCAGCTTCTTAGCCTCAGCAGCTTTCTTTGCCTCAGCAGCTTTCTTTGCCTCTGCCAACTTCTTGGCATCAGCCCGCTTATTCAATTCAGCCTGCTTCTTAGCCTCAGCATCTTTCTGCTGCTTAGCGGCAAGAAGAGAATCCTTCTTATCAGCCTGCTTGCCATCAGCCTCAGCCATTTTCACGGCTTCGCTAGCCTGCGCCATTCTGATGCTATCTTCTATCGCCTTCTTTCTCATGATTTCTTCCTGCGAAAGAGGAGCCGGAGTTGGTTTAGCTGCCTTGTTGTCCTGATGGAAGTTATCCAGTTGAAGGGCTAGATGGTCGCGCTGCGCTGCCATCTTACCATAATTAAAGGCAAACCAACCGATGCCGCCAATCAAGGCTACGATGATGACGCAGGCAACTATTACCAGATAACGAGGAATCACTACACCCTTTTTGGTAGATTCAAAAGTATCGTAAGACTCTGAGTCTTCGGATGTTTCTGAATCGGATGCACAAGCTGATTCAACTACAGGTTCTGAATCTGGAGCTGATATTTGCTCAGGCTCAGGTGTTGGATCAAGGGTAGGCTCAGGTGTAGACTCAGGCTCAAGTGTTGGCTCAGCCTCATCCTCATCCTTCATTTCCTTAACCGACTTTTCTACGATATTTTCTGTTATGATTTCAGGAGAAGCATCATATTGAGGTTCAGATTCGCCTATTACAACGACCTTATCGCTCACGGATGGAGCTTCTGATTCATCCAGGAAATCAATCACATCTGAAGTTTCAGAAGTGTCTGATATTTCAGAAGTATCTGAGATTTCAGAAGTATCAGAGATTTCAGAAATACCAGTTGCTTCAGAAGTTTCCTCTGATGTTTCAGAACCATCCAATGGTTCTGGAATCTCCTCAGCCTCATCCATCTGCTGATTCTCAGCCAGCTGTTCTTCTGCCTCAAACTTCCTGTCGATTTCATCAAACTCTACCCCGTCGTTCACCACCACCGTCTCAAACTGTGCAAACGGCTTGTTGATGATTTCCTTGAGAATCGTATCCGGGGTAAAGGAAATCTTATCTCTTCCCTCAATGACGATACGCTCGCCGGTGTTGACATCCACGCTCTCACGATCCTTCACCGAAGTAACCTTGAAGGTTCCAAGCCATTTCATCTTTACCTGCTTGTCAGCCTGGAGCCCTTCATTAACTACATCAAACATCTTTCTGATGAACAACTCGGCATCCTGCTGACTGATACCCGTTTTCTCAGCCAGCTTCTGTGCCAAGACTGTCAAACTGTTCTTACTCATAAGCTTCTCCTCCATTCTTTAGCTTCTCCTTGACGGCAGCAACAGGACGAAAGCCGAGCACCAGTTTAGGCGGAACCAGCTGTCGCTTTCTGGTGGTAGGATTCACCACCACGCGCTCTAGGCGCTTCTTCACCTCGAACGTACCAAAGTTGGGGATGGAGACCATTTCCCCTTCCTCAAATTCAGCAATCATGGCGTCTATCACCTTGCGCACCATCTTCTGGGTGTCGTCTTGCGAATAACCCGTCTGCTGAGCCAGTTCTGCTATATAGTCCTTATTGTTCATCTTCTGATTCTTTAATTATAATTCTATCTCACTACTTCGCCATACAGGTCGAACTCCTCGCTGCTGGTCATCTTTACCTTGTAGAAACTGCCCACACGCAAGCGTTGGTCTGTTACCTTGATAAGCACCTCTGGGTCAACCTCTGGCGAACAGAACTCAGTTCTGCCGATATAGTAATCTCCTTCCTTGCGGTCGATAACCACCGGCATCGTGAGTCCCACCTTGCCTGCCTCAATCTCGGCACTGATGTCCTGCTGCAGAATCATCAGTTCGTCAAGACGGCGCTGCTTCACATCGGCAGGAACATCATCCTCGTAGTTCTTGGCACTGTAGGTTCCCTCCTCTTCTGAATAGGCAAAGGCACCCATACGCTCGAAACGCTGTTCACGCACAAAGTCGAGCAACTCGTGGAAATCCTCCTCGGTCTCGCCTGGGAAACCTACCATCAGCGTGGTGCGGATATGGATGCCCGGCACGCGGTTGCGGATGATGGTGAGCAGGTCGAGCGTCTCCTGCTTGGTTACGTGGCGATGCATGCGAGTGAGCATGTGGTCGCTGATGTGCTGTAGGGCGATGTCGAGATACTTGCATACGTTTGGCTTCTCGCGCATCACATCGAGCAGATCGAGCGGGAACTGGTTTGGATAAGCGTAATGCAGACGAATCCACTTAACGCCAGGGATGTCGGCCATCTCGCTGATGAGTTCGGTGATATGATGCTTGCCATCGATATCCATGCCATAGTAGGTAAGTTCCTGAGCGATGATCTGGAACTCCTTCACGCCGTCGGCTACCAGTTCGCGCACCTCGTTGAGGATATCTTCCTTGGGACGGGAAACGTGCTTGCCCGTGATGAGCGGAATGGCGCAATAGGCGCAGCGGCGGTCGCAGCCCTCTGAAATCTTGATGTATGCATAGTGGTGAGGGGTGGTAAGATGGCGGCGCTCGTTGCAGGCAGGCACTTCGGCCTTACCCAGCTCCTTGAGCAGTTCCTTGTAGTTGAACTTGCCGTAGAACTTATCCACCTCAGGCATCTCAGCCTCCAATTCCTTCTGATAACGCTGCGAGAGGCAGCCCATCACATAGAGTTTGTTCAGGCGTCCCTCTTCCTTAGCCTGGATAAATTCGAGGATGGTGTCGATGCTTTCCTGCTTGGCATCCTCGATGAAGCCGCATGTGTTGATGACGGCTATCTCGCCCTGAGGGCGCTTTGAATCGTGTACACAATGGTAGCCGTTCGCCTCAAACTGCTTCATCAACAGCTCGCTGTCGACCAGGTTTTTGGAACAGCCCAAAGTTATGATATCTATCTGGTTCTTTTTCATTCACCTATACCTTATTATATATACTAATCTGATTCCCGTTTCTTTTCACATAAATTGCATCCGAAATCTACTTTGATTTCTTGAACAGGGAATCCACGAATTCCTTCTTGTTGAAGAGCTGCATGTCTTCCATTCCCTCACCCAATCCGATGTATTTCACCGGCACCTTGAGCTGGTCGGAGATTCCGATGACCACGCCGCCCTTGGCTGTGCCGTCGAGCTTGGTGATGGCAAGAGAAGTGATATTGGTAACGGCAGCAAACTGCTTGGCCTGCTCGAAGGCGTTCTGACCCGTACTGCCATCCAATACGAGCATCACCTCGTCTGGCGCCTCAGGCATCACCTTCTTCATCACCTCCTTAATTTTCTTCAGCTCGTTCATCAGGTTCACCTTGTTATGCAATCTTCCTGCAGTATCGATGAGCACCACGTCGGCACCATTTGCCTTGGCACTCTGCAGGGTGTCGAAAGCCACGCTTGCAGGGTCGGAACCCATCTGCTGCTTCACCACCGGTACACCCACGCGGTCGCCCCAGATGGAAATCTGCTCCACGGCTGCGGCACGGAAGGTATCGGCAGCACCCAGATAAACCTTCTTGCCAGCCTTCTTAAACTGGTAGGCAAGCTTACCGATGGTAGTAGTCTTGCCTACTCCATTAACACCCACCACCAGGATAACGTATGGCTTGTGGTCGGAAGGCAAGTCCCAATTCTCATTGTCATCGCTATGGTTCTCTTCCAGGAGACTGGCGATTTCCTCTCTTAAGATTCTGTCGAGCTCTGAGGTAGAAACATACTTGTCGCGAGCCACGCGCTCCTCGATGCGATGAATGATCTTCACCGTAGTCTCTACGCCCACATCCGATGTGATGAGCACCTCTTCGAGGTCGTCGAGCACATCGTCATCTACGGTTGACTTACCAGCCACCGCACGAGCTAATTTGCTAAACACACTCTCCTTGGTTTTTTCAAGTCCTTTATCGAGAGTTTCTTTCTTTTTGTTGCTGAATAATCCGAATAATCCCATAATTATAGCTATATTTTTTGCAAAGATACAAAAAAAAACGAAAGCATCGGTACATTTTTTGGAAAAAACACCAAAAAAAGCACCGATGCATGCTATTTATTCCTTAATTGACTATTTTTACAGGCTATTATTGAGTGCCATTAAGGCAAGAACAGCCTCATTATATTCGTTGACCACCTCAGCCTGCTTCAACCGCATATCTATCGCCTCCTGCAAGGCGCTGGCGTATTCCACATAACTGATTTCACCATTCTCATACTCCAGGGTGCTGAGACGTTCTATGTCCTTCGCCTTCGCCATATTCTCGCCGTTGTAATATTCCATTCGCTTGATGGCATTCTGCAGGCGGTTATATCCCTGTTTGTAATCCCGCTCCTTTTCGCGCTGCTCCTGCTGCATCGCCAACAGAGCCACCTCGCGGTCTTTCTGCGCAGCCTTCACCTTTGCCTTGGTTGCGCCATAGAAGAGCGGAACCCCCACGGTTACTTCGAAACCGAAGAAATTGCCTTCGGTAAAGCGCTGGCGATTGATGTGATAGGGATCCCAGCTATCGATGAGAAGCTGCGAGCGCAAAGCCAGAGAGAGCGATGGCGCATAGCCCGTCTTGGCACACTTCACTTCTTTGTCGAGCACCGAGATGAGGTCTTTCTGATATTGCGCATCGGCAGTCTGCTGATAGTTGAAGGCTGCATTCATGGGCGAACGCTGCGAGATGACAAGGTTGTCGGCGGCAGGCACCACAGGCGTAGTGGTGTTGAGCAGCGCCATCAGGGCTGTCTGCAGATTCTCTGCCTCGTTCTTCACCTTCGTCATCTCCAGGCGGTTGTCGTTTCTCATGCGATCGGCAGAGAGGAACTCCAGCTGTCTCGCCTCGCCCGCCCTGTATCTCTTCCCGGCTACATCGCAATAGCGCTGGATGACGGAATCCTGCTGCAGCAGAATCTGAAGGCGATGGGTCTGGTAAAGCATCGCATAATAAACATTGGCTATTTCGAGTCTGAGCTGCTGGGATGTGACGTTCAATCTGCTTTTTTCTGCCTGGGTCTCCGCTTTCAGTTGCCCGCGACGGGCTGTATAGACCGTAGGAAACTCTATGCTCTGCGAGAAGGTGAGTCCATTATCGGTATCACCGCTGGAAGCCGGGTTCTGCGAGAAGGCGATTTCCGTCTTGTCCAGATCCCATGCTGTTCTCTGCATTACCTGAGCCTTTTCTACGGCTTTTCTGCCGGATTGCAAGGCGAGGTTCTGCCTATCAGCCAGTTGGAAACACTGCTGCAAGGTCATCTTCTCGCCGGGGATGCTTGCATCAAAACCCTGGACACCCGCTGCGGACGAAAGATGAGTAAGCAGCAACAGAGAAGCAAGCACTATATTATTCTTATCTAAAAACTTCTTCATAATTGTTCTATTCTAACGCTTGGTAAATCAATTCTAACGCTTGGTAAATGTCTTGTAGATGGCAGGGAGCACCAGCAGAGTGAGCAGGGTACTCGTGATGAGTCCGCCAATCACCACCGTGGCAAGTGGGCGCTGCACCTCGGCACCATCGCCCTGCGAGAGCGCCATCGGGAGGAATCCCATGGAAGCCACCAAAGCCGTCATCAGGACAGGACGCAGACGGAGCATGCAGCTATCGATGATGCGACGATGAATCATCTCACCCGCACTGGTTCCCGCTACTAACGGCAACTGGAGCTGTTCCTTCTGCATCCGGTTCATCTGACCGATGAGCACGATGCCGTTGAGCACCGCCACACCGAAGAGGGCGATGAACCCCACACCTGCCGAAATACTGAAAGGCATACCACGGAGCCACAAAGCCCAGACACCACCTATCGCAGCCAGAGGAATAGCCGAGAACACGAAGAGCGACTCTTTTACATTCTTCACCGTGGCATAGAGCAGCAGCAGGATGATGACCAGCGCTATCGGAATCACCACCATCAGTCGGCGGCTGGCACTCTGCAGATTCTCAAACTCACCACCATAATTATAATAGTAGCCTTCTGGGAGTTTCAGCTTTTCGTCGAGAATCTCCTGGATATCCTCCACCGTGCTTTGCACATCACGCCCCTTCACATTGAAGCCCACGTAGATGCGCCGGGCACCATTCTCATGCGACACCTGTGCCGGAGCAGGCGAATCATCGATATCCGCTACTTGCGAAAGCGGAATATTCGTGCCATCCTTCAGCGGAATACTCAACAGTTCAAGCTGCTCTACATTGCGCTGCGATGGATCCATGCGGAGCACGATGTCAAACTTCTTGTCACCCTCGTAGACGGAACCAGCCACGGCACCGGCAAAGGTAGTCTCCAGAACACTGCTGATATCATCCACGCTGATACCGTAAGCCGCCATCTTCTCGTGGTTGTATCTTACCTGGATTTGAGGCAAGCCGGCAACTTCTTCTACAAAGATGCCACTCACGCCCGGCACACCTTCTATCATCTTCTTCACCTTTCCTGCCTGCTGGGTAAGCACATCGAGGTCGTCACCGAAAATCTTGATAGCCACATCCTGCTTGATACCCGTAAGCAACTCGTTATTGCGCATCTGGATAGGCTGGGAAATCTCTGCCTCCAGACCAGGAATGGCGCTGAGGGTTTCCTCCATCTTCTCCATCAGTTCGGGAGTCGTCTTGGCAGAGGTCCATTCTGCCTTCGGCTTCAGGGCTATCATGATGTCGGCACGTTCCACAGGCATCGGGTCGGTAGGAATCTCGGCGCTTCCGATGCGGCTCACCACCTGCTTGATTTCAGGATATTCCTTCATGAGAAGTTTTTCAGCCTTGCTGCAGCTCTCCACCATCTGCGAGAGCGACGTTCCCTGCGACATACTCATTTCCACAGCGAAATCGCCTTCTTCCAGACTCGGGATAAACTCGCCTCCCAGATACTTGAAGCCCACCACGCTGACGCAGAACAAAGCCACGGCTCCCGTGATGACATCCCTGTTGCGGGCAAGCACCCAATCGAGAATAGGACGATACCAGCCCTGCAACTTCTCTATCATCTTATCAGAGAAAGTCTTTCTGTTGTGCACCTTGCGGCTCAACAGGAGCGAACTTGCCATCGGCACATAGGTGAGCGACAGGATGAAGGCACCGAGGATGGCGAAGAACACGGTGAGCGCCATCGGACGGAACATCTTTCCCTCGATGCCCACCAGGGTCATCAGCGGAATGTATACAATCATGATGATGATTTCGCCGAAGGCTGCACTCTGGCGGATGCGGGAAGCCGAGAAGTGAACCTCCTCGTCCATCTGCTTCTGGGTCAGGGCGAAAGGAACCGCATTTCCTTCCTTCTGGCATTGGGCAAGATAGGCCGCACGCACCTCGGGCTGCAAGAAATGACCTGTATTAATATGTGTAACCACCGCCTCGACGATGATGACGGCGGAATCGACAATCATACCGAAGTCGATGGCGCCCAATGACATCAGGTTGCCGTCGATGCCGAAGGTCTTCATCATGCCGAAGGCAAAGAGCATACTGAGCGGGATGACACTCGCCACCACCAGTCCTGCACGCCAGTTGCCCAGAAAGATGACAAGCACGAAGATAACGATGAGTCCACCTTCGATGAGGTTGCGGGCGATGGTGCCCTCTACTCTATCCACCAGGTTGGTACGGTCGATAAACGGTTCGATGACCACGCCTTCGGGCAGTGATTTCTGAATCTGGCTGATTCGCTCCTTCACGTTTTTGATTACCTCCTGGAAGTTCTCACCCTTGAGCATGATGGCGATACCTGCCACCACCTCGCCTTCACCATTGCGGGTAACGGCTCCGAAACGGGTGGCATGCCCCAACTGAACCTTTGCCACGTCGCCCACCTTGACTGGCGTTCCATCCACCGTCTTCACCGTGATGTTGGCAACATCCTCCAGATTCTTCACTACACCGATGCCTCGGATATAATACTGGTTGGAATTCTGCTCAATGTAGCTGCCGCCCGTATTGGCATTGTTGCGCTGCAAGGCATCAAACACCTCGCTTACGGAAACACCGCTGGCGTTGAGCTGGTCGGTATTGATAGCCACCTCATATTGCTTGACATAGCCGCCCCAACCGCTTACTTCGGCAACGCCCGGGGTTCCGGAAAGCTGTTTGCGCACAATCCAGTCCTGCATGGTTCGGAGCTGGGTGAGCGAGTATTTATGCTCGTATCCCTCCTTGGCACGAATGGTATAGTGGTAGATTTCGCCCAATCCGGTGGCGATAGGTCCCATCTCGGTTTCGGTGTTCTTTGGCAGTTCTTTCTCCAACTGTTCCACTACCTGACTCACCTGCGAACGTGCCCAATAGATATCGGCGGCATCGTCGAAGACAAGCGTGATGACCGAGAGTCCGCTTCTTGAAATGCTTCGGCGTTCCTGGATGCGGGGTATATTTGCAAGCGCCATCTCTACAGGAGTGGTTACGTATTGTTCCACTTCCTGAGCTCCCAGCGAAGGAGCCTGTGTGATGACCTGCACCTGATTATCTGTAATATCTGGGGTGGAATCGAATGGCAGATGCACAAGCGACCAGACACCCCATATCGCCAGGGCTATAGAGAGTACTCCAATCACCAGTTTGTGGCGAATGGAATAAGTAATAAGTTTCTGAAACATAAGCTTTAATCTAAAAATGATTCGTTGAAAACTATTAAAGCTTAATGCGCATGCTCACCATGTTCGCCTGTAAGCGAAGCCAGATAATAAGCGTTCGCAGTTACAATCTTCTTGCCGGCAGCTCCATTCTTGCCCTTCAGCAGATGGTCGCAAAGCTTCACCTCTGTATATTTACCATCCGAAGTGCCTGTGGTCACCTCATGACGGGAGAAGCTATAGTTGCCCTTGTTAGGCGCTCCATTGAGAGCAAAGACATACTGCTTTCCATCTGCGCTCACAATTGCCTGGGATGGCAAGGCGAGACACTGCTGGCTACCTGTAGCTATCTTTCCGCTTACATACATACCTGCGAAAAGCTTTCCGCCATGAGTGTTGCCTGAAGAAGAATGCAGATAACTCTTCACGCTAGCCGCATCCAGCTTTACGTGGACAGCAACGGATTTCGAGTTATCGTTAAAGTATTGATTCATACCATAAACAGTTCCTGAAAGTTTTACGCCAGGCTGATTGGTCAGGTTTATGGTCACCCGATTGCCCACCTTGACCTTCGCCAAATCCTTCTCGAAGACATTGAGGTCGCATTCCACTGCCTGGGTGTTTCTAATCTTCATCAGAGGAGTCTGCATATCAGCATAACTTCCCAGACTGGCAGTCATCTCGCTCACGATGCCGGAGATAGGCGCATGCAAAGGGAACGCTGTGGTAAACTTGCCTTTGGATACAGCGGAAGTAGAAATACCCATCTGGCTGAGTTGCCTGCCAATACCCAAAAGATTGGCATGAGCCACTTGGTAATCTTTCTGGGTCTGCTGCAAGGTACGCTTCACACCTGCTCCCTGCTTACTGAGCAGAAGTTGGCGCTCCAAATCAGCCTTGGCAAGTTCGCACTCCTTGGCAGCAGAGTAATACTCACGCTGAAGACTTACCACATCTGTATTTTCAACGGTAGCAACAACCTGTCCTTTATGAACAAGCTGCCCTTCTTTTACAAAAATAGATTTCACGATACCGCCCATCAAAGAGGCAACATCCCCCATCGCCTGTGCACGCAGTACGAGCGATCCTTTCGCTTCTATGGTGGCATCCATCTCGCGCTCCACAGCCTCACCCATCTTCAAATCTACGGTGCTGACCTGCTTGGCAGTCAACGGAATATGATCAAAATCTACTTCTTCTTCATGCTCATGCTCCTCGTGTGCATGAGCCTCTGAACCGGTCTGCTTCCCAAAGAAAGCGAATCCAGCCCAGGCAATCGCCGTAACGGCGACAATCAAAATTATTCTTTTCATGCTTGTTTTTTTCCTTCTATTTTATAATTCTACACTACAGTTTCACACAACGAATCTTATCAAAAATCCGTTGGCAAAAGTACACGAAAAATCTTGCAACTCAGTTGCATTCAAATCTTCAAATCGATTTTTGCAACCAAGTGGCAAACTTGTAAAATCATAAAATAGAAGGAGGTCCCCGTCTGCTATAGCCTGCCGCCACTTCTTCTGCAAGAGGAGAAGCTGCCACATGCTGCCATCTCACTGAAATGAGTGAGAGACGAGGGAGGATTAAAAGAGAAGAACAAGACAGGACTACAAACTGATGGCTCTCATCTACCAGCAACTTGCGGATGCCCTTCACCACCTTGGCATTGGTGACAAAATGGTGCATCTGATGCACACGGCAGTTGCCACGGTCGGTATTCGACTCCTGGTCATGATGCTCAGTATGCTCATCGTTGATGTTGCCATCTTCCTGACACTGTTCCTGAACCATACAGATACGGTCCATGTGGTGATGATGACTCACCACCGTGGATAGAAGCACCGTAATGGTGGCTATCCAAAGACTGAATATGTATAGGGTTCTCTTGTTCATTCTGGCTGCAAAGTTACGAGTTTTACGGAGAAAATCCAAAGAAATTATCGTAAAACGCCATATAATTTCTTAAAAAAGATAAAAGGTAGTACCCAAATACACTAACATGAACATTATTACTTTAAAATTTCGTAACTTTGCATCAAAATTACATTATAAAAACATGAGAAAAGTATTATTAGTTTTCCAACTACTCCTAGCAGTAGTCATGGCCAACGCTCAGATGCTGAACCCCGTGAAGGTGACCAGCACCTTGAAGACCAATGGGTCTGCGGAGGCAGAAATCGTATTTAGTTGTAAGATTCAACCTGGATGGCATGTCTATTCTACTGGCCTTGGCGCAGATGGCCCTATCTCCGCCAGTTTCAACGTCAACAAGATGGAGGGTGCCGAACCGGTTGGCAAGTTAAAGGCAAGGGGAAAAGAGATTTCCACCTTCGACCCGCTCTTCGAGATGAAGTTGCGCTATTTTGAAGGCAGCGCTACCTTCGTGCAGAAGATTAAGTTCACCAAGCCAACGTATGTCATTGATGCTTACTTGGAATATGGTGCCTGCAGCGAGCAGAACTGTCTGCCACCAAGCGAGGCTAGCATCAAGAAGAGCGGCACTTCTCCTGCCGTAGATGGCAAGGAGGCTGCAAAGGACAATGCTGCAGACGCCAACAAGGTTGACGCAGCAGCGCTGGCTAAGGCACAGGCCGACTCCCTGGCAAATCTTGCCAATGCAGAGAAAGTGGACAGCACAGCCACTATCGACCCTGCCTTCTCGGTAGAAGCCAACAGCGATGACGCCAAGGCATGGTGGAAACCTGTGGTGAAGGAGTTGCAGGCATTCGGCGGCAACAACGACATCGCAAGCCATGGCATCCTATATATCTTCATCATCGGATTCGTGGGCGGTTTGCTCGCACTCGTGATGCCTTGCATCTGGCCTATCATCCCGATGACCGTGAGCTTCTTCCTGAAACGTGCCAAGAACGACAAGAAGAAGGGTATCCGTGATGCCATCACCTACGGATTGAGCATCGTGATTATTTATCTGGTCCTCGGTCTTGCCGTTACAGCCATTGCCGGTCCAAGCACCCTGAATGCCTTGAGTACAAGTGCTGTATTCAACATCATTCTCTTCCTGCTCCTGGCTATATTTGCATTCTCCTTCTTCGGATGGTTCGAAATCAAGTTGCCAGACAGTTGGGGAAATGCTGTAGATAGCAAGGCTTCCAGCACCACAGGTTTGATATCCATCTTCCTGATGGCATTCACCCTCGTACTGGTCAGCTTCTCCTGCACCGCTCCTATCATCGGATTGCTGCTGGTTCAGACGGTAACATCCGGCGACTGGCTCGCTCCTACCGTGGGTATGTTTGGTTTCGCCCTGGCTCTCGCCCTTCCATTTACCCTCTTCGCCCTCTTCCCATCCTGGTTGAAGTCGGCTCCAAAGTCAGGTTCATGGATGGAGACCATCAAGATTGTGCTTGGTTTCATTGAGCTCGCCTTCTCGCTGAAGTTCCTGAGCGTTGCCGACCTGGCTTACGGCTGGCACATCATGGACCGCGAGGTGTTCCTCTCACTCTGGATTGTCATCTTCGGTCTCTTGGGTCTCTATCTCATCGGTAAGCTCAAGTTCCAGGTAGACGCCATCGGTGGCGACATCAACAAGCCAATGCCAGTGGCTTGCATCATGCTGGGTCTCTGCTCTCTGGCATTCTCAGTATATATGATTCCAGGTCTCTGGGGTGCACCATGCAAGGCAGTCAGCGCTTTCGCTCCACCAATCAATACCCAGGATTTCAACCTCAACAACAAGACCGTGGAATCTGAGTACAAGGACTACGAGACGGGTATGGCAGCAGCCAAGGCAGCAGGCAAGCCTGTGCTCATCGACTTCACCGGTTTCGGTTGCGTGAACTGCCGCAAGATGGAGGCTTCCGTATGGACAGACCCATCAGTGGCTGACAAACTGACAAAGGACTACGTGCTCATCTCACTCTATGTAGACGACAAGACCCCATTGCCACAGCCAATGGAAGTAGAGTTCAACGGCGAGAAGCGCACCCTTCGCACCATCGGTGACAAGTGGAGCTACTTGCAGGCAAGCAAGTTTGGCGCCAATGCCCAGCCTTTCTACGTAGCTGTAGACAACGAGGGAAACCCTCTTACCGGTTCGTTCGGCTTCAAGGAAGACGTAAGTGCTTACCTCGATTTCCTGAACAAGGGTTTGGATCAGTATCGTAAATAATATTAAAACAAGCATATCGGAAGCGAGGATGGCATATTATTTGCTACCTCGCTTTCGTCATTTTAATCAGAAAATGACATGCATTGAAAATATCAACTGCATTGAAAATATCAACAAATAATATAAGTATGAACACAAAAGAAGTTCCAGTCCTGCTTTTGACAGGCTATCTGGGCAGCGGCAAGACGACCCTGCTCAACAAGATTTTGGCAAATAAGAAAGGTATCAAGTTCGCTGTCATCGTAAATGATATCGGCGAGGTGAACATTGATGCGGCACTGATAGAGAAAGGTGGCGTGGTAGGTCAGAAAGACGATTCGCTCGTTTCCCTGCAGAACGGTTGCATCTGCTGCACTTTGAAGATGGACCTCGTGGAGCAGTTGAAGGAAATCGTAGACATGAAGCGCTTCGACTATATCGTAATTGAGGCAAGCGGTATCTGCGAGCCAGCTCCTATCGCCCAGACCATCTGCACCATCCCATCTCTCGGTCCTCAATACATCAAGAACGGCATCCTGCGCCTCGACAGCATCGTTACCGTGGTAGATGCCCTCCGCATGAAGGATGAATTTGCCAACGGTTCCGACCTGATGAAGCAGGATATCGACGAGGAAGATCTGGCTTCACTCGTTATCCAGCAGATGGAGTTCTGCAACATCATCCTGCTGAACAAGGCGGCAGAAGTAGAGCCTAAGGAGTTGGAGCATCTGAAGCAGATTATCCGCGCCATCCAGCCTAAGGCAGAAATCTTTGAGTGCAACTACGGAGATGTAGACCTCGACCTCATCGTCAATACCCATAAGTTTGATTGGCAGACCGTAGCTACCTCTGCAGGCTGGATTCAGGAGATTGAGGCCGAAAGAAACGGTGAAAAAGAAGAAGAAGACGAGCACGAGCACCATCATCACGATGAAGACGAGCACGAGCATCATCACGACCATGAGCATGAGGATCACGAGCATCATCATGACCATGACCATCATGATGAGCATGGACATCATCACCACCACCATCACGACCACGACCACGATCACGAAGGCGGCGAGGTGGAGGAATACGGCATCGGAACATTCGTATATTATCGCCGTAAGCCATTCGACCTGTCACTCTTCGATGAGTTCGTAGCAAGAAAGTGGCCTCGCGACGTGGTTCGCGCCAAAGGTATCTGCTATTTCGCAGACGAGCGCGACATGTGCTACGTATTTGAGCAGGCAGGACAGCAGAAGACCGTGAAGCAGGCAGGACAGTGGCTCGCCACCATGCCAGCCGACCAGCTCGCAGAACTCCGCAAGAACAATCCTCAGCTCGAAAAGGAATGGGATGAAGAATATGGCGACCGCATGATCAAGCTCGTCTTCATCGGTCAGCACATCAAGGAACAGAAGGATGCCATCATTGCAGAACTCGACAAATGTCTGGCACTCTAATGTACTTGAAGGGAAGACTAATGTCCTCAAAGGAAGATAAGTCCTTGAAGGAAGATGAATGAAAATGCAGAAAAAAGCCTATAAAAAGAGGCTATTTCTTGACTTAAGATAGAAAACGGAGGGAAAATTGCAGAATTTTTGCAGTTTTTTCTCCGTTTATACTTTTAATTCGTTTTTTTTTGTTAAATTTGCACCCGATTAATAATAATTAGCGAATGTATAAAGAAATGAAGACCGATTTTCGACCTGCATATGTCAAGGACTTTGAGGCTTGCTGGAATATCATCGACCAAGCTCGTCGCTCCATGATTGCCTCTGGCCGCCACCAATGGACCAGCGACTATCCTGCCGAACACGACATAAAAGAAGATATCAACAATGGCAATGCCTACGTACTCACTGTAGATGGCGAAATAGCTGTCTATGGAGCAGTCATTCTCAATGGAGAACCTCAGTACGATTTCATCGACGGCAAATGGCTTACCACTGGCGACTACTATGTAATTCATCGCTTCGCCACTCTCCCTAAATACCAACGAGAAGGATTCGCACGTATATTTATTAATAAGGTGAACAGTCTCTGCGAAGTAGAAAAGGTGCCAAGCATCAAGGTGGATACCAATTTCGACAACCTGCCGATGATTGGCCTGCTTTCGAGCATGGGATTCAGCATCTGCGGCAGAATCAACTATGGCAACCGCGGCATGCGATTCGCTTTCGAGAAGCTTACCATACAACCGCAAATTTATTAAGATTCTATGGAAGATAAAATGATATTGATGAGAAGCTTGGTTGAACAACTCAACCAGGCTTCTGACGTTTATTATAACGGCAAAGGGGAACTGATGACCGACTATGAGTGGGACGCCAAGTTCGACCAACTCAAGAAACTGGAGGAGGAAACCGGCGAAGTGCTGCCCGACTCTCCTACCAACAAGGTTTCAGAAGACACCATCGTGGGCAAGAAGGAAGAACACGAATTTGCCGCCCTATCACTTGCCAAGACCAAATTGGTGAGCGACCTGGTGAAATGGGCAGAAGACCGCCCTATCTGGATTTCCTGGAAACTGGATGGTCTTACCCTTGTGGTAACCTACGACAACGGAAAGCTCTCGAAGATAGTAACCCGTGGCAACGGACATATCGGAACCAACATCACCCATCTGGCTTCTGCCATCAGTGGCATTCCTAAGACCATCAAGGAGAAAGGCCATCTCGTGATTCGTGGCGAAGCCGTCATCTCGTATGCCGACTTCGAGCAGTTTATCATCGAGAGCGAAGGCGATTATGCCAATCCGAGAAACCTTGCTTCCGGTTCCCTGTCGCTGAAAGACGCCGAGGAAGTAAAGCAGCGACATATCCAATGGATTCCCTTCACCCTAGTTTACACCGAACAGGAAATCAATTCATGGGGCGAACGCATGCAGATGTTGCAGGATTTAGGCTTCAAACCGGTGGAAAGAACCCGAATCGAACATCCTGACGAAGAAAGCATCCAGGTTGAAATCAATCGCTTTACCCAAAAGGTGACCGACAAGACCAACCCTTATCCTGTGGATGGACTCGTTATCTGCTACGATGATACAGCTTACGCAGCTACCGGTTCCGTAACTGGGCATCATGCCACAAGAGCCGGTTACGCCTTCAAATGGCAGGATGAACATGCAGACACAGAACTGGACCACATCGAATGGTCGTGCGCAGCCAACACCATCACTCCGGTGGCAGTATTCAAACCGGTAGAGCTGGAAGGAACCACCGTTCAGCGTGCCTCACTCTGCAACGTAAGCGAATGCGAACGGTTGGGCATCGGCGGCAAGGGAAGCAAACTGCAGGTAATCAAGGCAAACAAGATCATCCCGAAGGTAATCAATGTAACGGAACCGATGGGCATCTTCAAGATTCCAACCGAATGCCCGGTCTGCCACGCTGAGGCTACCGTCAAGGAAAGCGAGAGCGGAACGAAGACCCTGCATTGCAGCAATCCCCACTGTGCAGCCAAGCAGATTAAGAAGTTTGCCAGATTCGTGAGCAAGGAAGGCCTCAATATAGAAGGAATCTCAGAACAGACCATCTGGAGACTGGTAAACGAAGGACTGATCAGTGAATACGCTGACTTCTATCACCTCAATGACCATGCCTACGAAATTGCAGCTTGGGATGGTTTTGGAAAGAAGAGCGTTACCAACATGCTGGAAAGCGTAAGAAAGAGTCGCCAGACAGATGGTCGCCATCTGCTCTATGCCCTCAACATTCCTCTCTGCGGAGGCGATGTGGCCAAGAAGCTCATCGAGCGTTATCCGGTAAAAGAACTGATAGAGACCGCCCGCCTCTGTATGTTTGACGATGAGTTTGCCAGCATCGACGGCATCGGACCGGAAAAGAGCGCCAAGTTCATTGGCTGGTTCAAGGACGACACCAACTTCGCCCATGTACAGAACCTGATGAAAGAGCTGGAAATCGTTGAACAGGAACCGATAGAGAAAGGAAGCGCCTGCGACGGCTTGACCTTCGTAGTAACCGGCGATGTACATCATTATAAGAACCGCAACGAACTGAAGGCTTACATAGAGAGCCAAGGCGGCAAGGTGACGGGAAGCGTCAGCAAGAGCACCAACTTCCTGATCAACAACGATGCAGCCTCTCAAAGTTCCAAGAATAAGAAAGCGCATGAGCTCAACATTCCTATCATTACAGAAGATGAGTTCGTTGAGAAATTCGGATAAAATAATCGAGAGATTCGGATAAAAACAAGAAATCCCTTAGGCTTCAATCAAGTCTAAGGGATTTCTTTTTGTATAGTTAATCCAGGAAATTAGTGTGTTCCGCAATATTGTCCCATAAAGAGGATACCACCACTCTGTGTGTCCTGAATCATATAGACGAACGGATGGTCGGCATGAAACTCTACATTGCGTATCTCCATAGGAGCCATCGATGTGAGCATAACGGCAGCAGTTACGGCAGCCGCCTTGGTTCCACGCTCGCTTACTTCAATCTTAGCCTTCTGCAGCATCTTGCTTACAAAGAAAGGACCATTGGCAAAATGAGTAAAGTTTGCCTCATTAGGATTGAACATGGATGGCGCGCCCAAGCCGCTGATGATATCATTAAGCGGCAACTCCTGCTCGATGGTAAACTTAGGCAGTTTCAGGTTCACCATGCATTCCTCCATGCTGTTTCCCAGGTTCGTTATCTTCTCGGCATCCAATCCCTTCATCATGTCCTGGATGCTCTTGCCCTCGTTAGGAAGAAGCACCATCATGCGATAGGTGCCGTTGCCGTAAGGAAGGTCGATAGCCTTGAAGGTATCATTCTCCGAATAGAAGAACTTCTTAACCTGATGCATCATCTGCACTTTCTGAATATCACGGGTGTAACCGCGGAAGTTGGCTTCCTTCGTATTGCGTGCATCAAACTTCGACTGCCATGTGCCGTTGAAGAAGATGGCATTCATCAGATAAGAAACAGCCTGAGGATCCACCTGACTGATAATCTGCGGAATCATGCCATGGGTCTTCTCCTTGCACCAGCCATTGATGCGGTCGGTGGTTTTACCGGATGTAAAGTCAAGACTCTCGATGGCAGCCTGATAATTGTCGCCTACCTTCTTGCTGAATGCATTGTTCACAGAGAAGCTCTTGTTGACAGCGATGAAATTAGCTATCTCCACTTTAGTCTGCTTGTCAAGTCTACCTGCAGTTTGGATAATAGCCTTGTAGGTTTCATTTAACTCATCAACGTTAACACCTTCGCAGCCAATGGCTTTCAATATCTCCTGCTGAGTAGTTCCATCAGCACCGTTAGCCAACATACCCATCAGATAAGCCACACTCATCGGAGAAACCACCTGTGAAGAATGACCTGAGAGCTTGTCGAAAAGACGAAGGGCGAAAACATTATTCTTATGGATAATCTCTCGCTGGGAATCAGAAAGAACCAGATAACTGTTGTCCAAGTCCTCTTCATTCTTGCCCATATCGTTACTCTTGCTTGCATTAGAATCGCCATTTATCTTCTTGCTGCTGGCGCAGGAAGTCATTGCCACAGCTGCCGTCATCATGAGGGCAGCAGAAGCCATTTTGCTAAAATTACTCTTCTTCATAATCATTCATATTTGTTGATAATCTGTCTATGAAATGCAAGTTTCGACGATTTCTTGCATCAGATAGTCCAAATTTAAGACTCATTAACAGCCTGCTTGCCTAAAGCCCCATCAACTGACTGCTTGCCTGGCATCACACGCAGATGGTATCTGTTGCCGTCAAACTCCACGCGCATCAGACTCTGCGGATTGGCTATCTTGGCTAACTCAAGAGCTACATGCCCCATCGTTCTGCGAAGATTCAGTTCAATGCACGAAACCAGTTCCAGCTGTCCATCCTTTGAAGCTATCATCATATCCACACCAAAAGGACCGCTATAGATATCCTTCAACGCAGGTTCCATAATATCTATAATTCGCTGACGTGCAGAAGAAAGAATCTCCTCACTCACGTATTGCTTCAAGATATTCAGTTTTTCCTCTTCCGAGCAGAGCAGGTTGCCGGAATAAGCATTCTTGATGGTATCAAACAACGAGAGTCCCAGATAGTTCACCTTGCCGTCACGCATTTCGAACTCCATGCCGAAGTCTTTCACCTTATTATAATAAGGCTCCACGGTAACGCCACCCTGGTGCGCAATGATGTTGCGGGTCCAGCGTTCAAAGGCAGGATATTCGCCAGCTGTTCTGAATTCATCGGCAGCCACATACTTCACGCCCCTGCCGCTGCTGCTCCAGGGAGCCTTGACCACAGCCTTGCCCTGCTGCAGCACCAACGCCTTCACCTTCTCATAGGAATCAGCATATACTACGCCCTGCTGCAGATGCTGGGCAGCCCACTGCCTGCTGCTTATCATGCGTACCTTATTTAATGTATCGTCGGTAGGCAACATGATGTCGGGCACGCCCATTCGCTCCAGCTCATGTTTCAGACTCAAGTTCCATCCCCAGGGATGAATGCTGTCAAGAAACTCCGTCTTAAGCGCATGTTCCAACTGAACCTTGGTTATAAACTCAACTTTTTCTGCAAGATGCTCCCCCAAATGGCGCACCTTGTCGAGTGCATTGTCGATGTCATCAACAAGCACCCAGTCACCCTGATCTGCCCACAAGGCAGGAATAAACGCCAGGTCGCTTCGCAACTGTCTTCCTGCATGAGGCGCGGTGAACTGCTGCAAATTTGCGGCCAAAGCCAAATCGTGTTCCGGATTGAAGATATGTAGTTTCATGCTGCAAAGTTACAAAATAAAGAGGGAAAAAAGGCAAAAGAGGGGCGTTTTTACGTAGAAAAGTGCTAAATAATGAAAAAAAAGTTAGTTTTTGCTATCTAGAGTTTGCA
>ERZ791912.137-NODE-137-length-51357-cov-23.406047_pt1 | contig 51357 bp, 39 predicted proteins | sample MGYA00510141_ERZ791912 | MGnify/ENA primary metagenome ERZ791912 (study PRJEB30046, sample SAMN00792082) | human gut metagenome | study: EMG produced TPA metagenomics assembly of the A metagenome-wide association study of gut microbiota in type 2... | reverse complement strand
TTGCGGCGCCAGCATTGTAGCTCACTTTGCTCGCAAAGTGAGGGCCACGAACACATAGCGAACATGGTCAGCACTCTGGGGCATTACTTTGTTGGATTTTCAGCCCGTGCCTGGCCGCCCCAATATTCGTTTCCCTCACTTTGCGAGCAAAGTGAGCTACAGTGCTTCGCCTCAGCCCTTCGCCAAATGTCCGCGCATCGTCCCTTATTGCGCCACCACGCCAATACCGACTGTCAGCGCACGCGGGAGCAGACATAACCGTTGCTGGGAGCAGAGACGAACGCATCTGGGTGCAGAGACGGTCGTCGCTGGGTGCAGAGACGGTCGTCGCTGGGACGGTGTGCAGCTGTGTCTGCTCCTGCGTGCGCTACCGGTCGTTAGGATAGGATTTACGGAGGTTGGATTCTATCAATGATAAACTGCCGCTAAGCTAAAGACTTAACGGCAGTTCACTGGAGAATAGAAAGTTGTTCAACTTATTAATTCCCTGCTCATATTTTTGAATGTTGTGTTCTTTCAGATTTCTGATATTGAGCAATTTCCATTGAACAGAAGGATAAATGGACAAATCGCCAGCACAACACAGATTCCAATCTGGACATCCCTTCTCAAAAGAAAGCAGGAATTTCTTGTCATTCACGGCAAATTCCTTGATACGATAGACAGACGGCATGATTCTTATCAATAATGCGACCTGCTTCTTGTACTTATCCCTCATATTCTTCTAATTCTTTTGGAATGGTCATGTTGTATTTACTGTTGAATGTTCCATTGGCAACTACCTGGATTTTCCCCTTCCCGACATCAATTCTTTCTGGATGCAGTTCTTCAAACCAGTAATGAGCTGCTTTTTCAGCCATATACAAAAACATTCTTTTCGCTCTGTTGTTGTTCATAGTTTCCAATAGGTGTTGCACGACGTCTGGGCGCAGCGTTGTCAATTGTTCCATTACATAGTACAAATCCATATAGCTATATGATTTGGGAGCCATGATTAGACATTCCAAGAACGCCTGTTCAGGAGAAGATACATATAATATGCCACTATCTGAAATACGTTTCACTGTTTCTACAGACGAAAAGGCGTTTGTATGGAACACTCGGAATGTGACGTCATATACATCACTTTGCATCCACAATGGCGTTTTGCAAGTTGGCGCAGCTACCATCAGCACAGGTTTTCCCATCGGTACATAATGGTTAAACCCTGCGTATTCCAATGCGGACATGGCTGCCACTCTAAGGCAACCATCCATCTGCTTGTTGTATGAAGCTATGGCATCGTAAGCATTCAAACGTCCTCCAGTGCGAAACATAACTCCTTTGCACAATGCAGTCAGCCATCCTGAGTCCCTGTATTTTTTTTGCAGTTGACCAGAATAGCCTTCTTTCTTCAGCCAATCAGCAAACAACAGCCCTGTTGGTGCAGTGGTTGCGAGTAATTGGTTTATTTTTGTTCCGTATGTTATACCCATAGTTTAATATAAAGCCAAATTTATAACTGCAAAGTTAAATGCTTTTGTTTATCCTTCCAAAAGTTTAGTTGAAAATTTCTCCCTGTGATAAACTTAGAGTATAAAATGATGCCAAATTTCTAACCAAGGGATTTGCTGCCATGATTACGAGTGTTCTCCCAATCGGAGTTGTTCTGCATCATTCGTTGGGTGCGTTTCTTTGTTTTGCCATGTTCAACAAATCTATAAAAAAGCACAAGGCTGGATTTCCGATGAGAGGAATCCAGCCTTGTGCTATGTTGCGGTATCAGCCTATTTGTTGGCGTTGAGAATATTTTCTTTCATGTTTTCCAGACCGGGCCAGCCAACGATGGTTTGCTTCAGTTGGCCGTTTTTGCCGTAGATGAGATAATGCGGGATGGCGCCTTCATAGCCAGGGATTTGCATCTTTTTCCAGTCGTCTTTGGTGAAGATGTAGTGTTCGCCCTTGTGCTTGCGCTTCATTTCGAGGAAGCCTTTGGTGGAGGAACTGTTGTCGGTGATGTAGACAAATACCACGCCTTGCGCTTCCAAGTCGGCTTTCACCTTTTCCATTTCCTTGATTCCGAGGTTGCAGGGGCCGCACCATGTGGCCCAGAAATCAACGAACACCACTTTGCCAGGATGACGGGCTACGATTTGGGAGAGGTAAGTGCTGGGGTCGCCCTGCGGTGTCCAGAGCGTGTCGGAGGTGAATTGCGGTGCCAATTCAGCTTGCAGTTCGCGGATGGGTGCCTGATATTCAGCAGGAAGTCGGTTGATCTCCTCTGCGCCGACAGGTTGTGCGGCTTTCGTCCGCGCCACCAGTGCGGCGGCAGTGTCGAGCTCTTCGAGCCATCGGCCAAATGTCGACGACTGCAATCCGTTGGCCTCCAGATATTGTTTGTATCGGTCGCTCAGAGAGAAATAGGCCGTGTGGAGCGTATGCGGAAATTTCATTTGCGCCGCATGAGGGTCGCAGAAGTCCACTTGCTTTTCGGGCGCTGCCATCTGCACCGAGTCGAGAGGATTTGGCTGGCGGGTGTTGATGAAAGGAAAGGAACAGCAGCGGTCGATATACGCTTTCTCGCTGGCCAGCTGCAAGAACTCGCGTTCACCCTCAGAGAGGGGTAGGGCGGCATAGCGAGAGAGACGATTCTGATGGCATTCCCACACGGATTGGCGAAACTCGGCGTAGCTCAGATGGTGGATTCTGGCGATGGAGTCTTTATGAAACGAAACGTTTTCATCCTGCAGAGCGTCTTTGAGCGAATCGACGTAGAGCAATGGTGTCATTCCACCGCGTATGTGCAGAGCCTTTCGCTTTTCTGGATGATAGGCGCCGCTGTAATGGGTGTTGGCTGCGCGGTTTAAATCATAATCAATGGTGATGGTGTCGCCAGGGCAAAGCGGAAACGTCAAGGGTTGGTCCGCCACAGAGAAATGCACATAGATGGGGTAGGATAGTTCGTATCTCAAACAGAACTGGCCGCAGGTGTCCGTTATCTCCGGGAAGGACGTTTGTTTGATGTTGGCGCTGTTGCCAATCAGGTACGACAGGGCGCTTGTCCCCTCAGGCAGACCGTGAACACGTGCGCGGATGACCGCTGGGGCATAGCGACGGGGCCAATCGGGGAGGGCACCAGTGAAGCGGAGCGGCGACGAAGGCGGCAGAAGTGCAGGGTAAGGGCGGTTGTCGGTGCGGATGCCCAGCATCTTGCCAGAGCCCCACCCTGTGCCGCAAAGGAAGTTGAAGGTGGCGGCGTGGCGCGGCAGGGAAGGGAAAACGAGGCGCAGAGAATCGCCCTCCTGGAAAGCAAAGGTCTCTCCCTTCGCCACTTGGCGGGCCGAGTTTTCATTGCATTTGTGCTTGTAAGCCACGGCAGAGAGCAGCGGCAGACTGTCTCCGGCTGCCTTCAGACAAACGTCTTTGGGGAGCGTTATCTCGCCCTCGTAGGCGCTGAGCGCGAAGACTAAGGCCGTTGTTTTCCGCTTGATTTCAATGCGCTCGAGTTTTGAGTTGCTCAGGCCCGAAGCGCCTGTGAGATAAGACGGATGCCAGATGGATTGCGCCTGGCAGAAGGAAGTGCTGGTGAGAAAGCCCACGAAGAGCACAAGCAATGCTTTGAATTTCATGTTTTTTTTAAGGGGTTTGGGGGTAAGTAATGTTGAAAAAATAACTTTCACAATTTTGCCGTTGGCGTGTCTTACAGCATTTTCTTGCAGAGATAGTGTACTGGTTGCCAGACTGTGGCGAAGCCCACGATGACGACCGTGACGAAGACGAAGAGAACATCTTGCCAGTGGACGCTGACAGGGTAGGCGTCTACGATGAAGTTGCCCTCGCCGTTGCCGAGGCGCAGCCAGCCGAAATGCGCCTGCAGGCCGCATAAAAGCAGTCCCAAGGCGATGCCAATGATGGCGCCGATGAGAGTGATGAGGCGGCTCTCGTAGAGAAAGACGCTCGCCACGGCGCGGTGGTCCATTCCCAGCGCGTTGAGCGTTTCGGCGTTGCGGCGCTTGTCGATGATGAGCATGGCCACAGAGCCAATCAGGTTGAAGCAGGCCACGAGGACGATGAACGTGAGGAAGAGATAAGCCATCAGTTTCTCAATCTTCATCACCTTGAAGGTTTCGTCGTGTTGCTCCATGCGGTTTCGCGCTTTGAATTTGGTTCCTGCTGCCGTCTGCACCGCAGCTTTCACCTTTTCAGGGTCGTAGCCCGGTTTAACGGACAGGAGCAGCGACGTGAGTTTGCCGTCTTGCTCGAAGAGCTCTTGCGCGAAGTTGAGCGACGTCAGCAAGTAGGCGTCGTCATAGCGTTTTTGGTTCACTTGGAAGAACGTGCCCGAGGAGAAGAGGTCGTCGACATTGAAGCTCTCCGAGGGGTTCACCATATTGATTTGTGCGCCCCTTCGCGGTGCGCAAATTTCAATCTGTCCGAAGTTGATGCCCATGCGCACAGCCAGTCCGTATCCCGGCACGGCATAGTTGATGCCAGCCGCCGAGAGGGCGGGGAAGTGTTCGCGCATGTTGTTGGTGTTGAAGACGATGCTGTCGATGCCCGTCACCTTTCCGAAGTCTTCGTCTACCCCTTTGAGCGTCACCACGAGCGGGTTGCCCCGATAGAGAATCAGGGCGTTTTCTTCAAAGCTCGCTGAAGCGTTCGCCACGCCGTCCACCCCCTTTGCCCGCAGGAGAGCGGGGTCGTTGGCATCGGCATATTTGCCCTGAAGAGGCACGAGCTCGATTTCTGGGTCGAAGGCCGAATAGAGTCCCGCAATGAGTTCGCGGAACCCATTGAACACAGAAAGCACGCACACCAGGGCCATTGTGCTCACGGCGATGCCGAGTGCCGACACCCCCGAAATGATGTTGATGGCGCTATGGCTTTTGCGCGAGAAGAGGTATCGGCGTGCGAAGAAGAGGGATAGGTTCATTGTTGGGCTGGGTTATTTCTTGAGCAGTTCGTCGATGTGTTCGATATAGTCGAGCGAATCGTCGATGAAGAACTTCAGTTCGGGAATGATGCGGAGCTGATGGCGCACGCGCGTTCCGAGTTCATAGCGCAGTTCGCGCATGTTGTTGTTCACGTTGTCAACGATTTCCTGGCTGCGTTCCGAGGGGAACACGCTCAGGTAGGCGCGACAGATGCTCATGTCGGGGCTGATGCGAACGGCGCTCACTGAAACCAGTACGCCGTGCATGGCCTGTGTCTGTTTTTGGAAAATGTCGCCCAGTTCCTTCTGGATGAGGCGTGATATTTTCTGTTGTCTGGTTGTTTCCATAAGTGTTTTTTTAGAGATGTTTTATTAATGGTGAACAGGTGTTTCGCAAAAGTCGGCAGACCGCTGTGCCAGGGAGAGAGCCTGCAAATCAAGAATACAATGCTTCAAGCGTGTAGGTCTCAATGTTTCAGGCCGCCTGCTGCTTAGGGATGTGTGTATTCCCTTATGGTAGGGTGTTCAAAATCTTGAAAAATCAAGGTCGGTAAAGAGGCGACAGCGCCCCTGTGCCAAAGCCCTATCTGCGGCCCTGTGCGGGCTGAAAGCCCAGTAAGTTCATAGCCCGGGGCAACGCCCCAGGTGCCGTGTTCCCCGTTCCTGCGCCCTGTAAGGGCAAAAGTAAAAGTCAACCATTCGCCCATACTTTTGCCCTTACAGGGCGTAGGCGTTTATACGCTGATACCCAGGGCGTTGCCCTGGGCTTTGGACTGACTGCCCTTTCAGGGCGCTCCTTTTCGCGCTTTGTTCGTTTATCATGTGCGCATGCTTCGCCACTTGCTATTGGACTCAAAACCGTGCGGGATTTTTTCTGGATTTTGAACACCCTACCTGTAAGGGGCGCATATCGTTGGCGGGGCTTGCCCAGCAATAAGATTCGAGATATGAGCCCCTTACAGGGGCGAGGTTCATAAATCGGCCTCAGGAGGTAGGGGCAAGCCCCTACCCTAAATATGAGCCCCTTTCAGGGGCGCTGGCGCCTCTTTACCAACCTTGATTTTTCTGGAATTTTGAACACCCCTTATCCGATTTTCCGAATCAGCGAAAGTCCGTCTCTCAGTGGCAAGATGACCTTTTCCACCCTTTCGTCGTCTCTCACCAAATCGTTGAAAGCCCTGATGCCCCTTGTTTGCGCGTCGCGGTCGTAGGCTGGGTCGATCACATGCCCGTCCCACAAGGTATTGTCGGCCAGGATGTATCCCCCTGGCGCGATAAACGGCATGAGGAGGTTATAATAATCGACATACTGCCGTTTGTTGGCATCGATGAAAGCCAGGTCGATGCTCAGATTCATGGGCGGAAGAAGTTTCTCCACCTCCCCGATGTGCAGAACGATGCGTGGCGGATAGGGCGAGCCCTCCAGCCAGGGGCGTGTAAACACCTCCTGCTCGTCGTTGATTTCAAACGTGTGGAGCACGGCATCGGCCGTCATGCCTGCTGCCATGCTCAGCGCTGAATAACCCGAGTAGGTGCCGATTTCCACCACCACTTTAGGGCGTATCATGCCCGTCAGCATGCGCAGGAGCTGGCCCTGCAAATGTCCCGACGCCATGCGCGGCCGCAACAGATGGGTGTTGGTGGCGCGATAGAGCCGGTGGAGGTAGTCGTCTTCTGGCGAGATGTGGTTGAGAAGATAATCGTCCATCGTCATCGCCTCAGCGGCTGCCATTTCAGCATCGGTTGCCGTTTCAGAAGGGTAGAAATTCATGTCAGTGTGTTTTTTAGTAATGGCGATTTACCATTACTTAGTTAGGATAGGTTTCCTCCCCTTCCGTTTCGAAGAGGTTCTTCACGATGTTCATTTCCATGAAAGACGTGGTCTGCTCCTTGCGTTGCGAACCGAGATAGCAGATGCGGTCGTCCATGTGAAGCATGCCATCGCTGAGAAGTTTGCGCAGGGCGGCGAGCAGAAACTCGTGTCCGTAGCTCTTCATCGGCATGTAGATGGCGTAAACACCGTAGGAGAGTGCCAGGTGTCGCACCGTTTTCGCCTTGTAGCAGATGGCCAGGATGGTGCATTTTCCGCGGAACGAAGAAACGTAGCGTGCTGTGCGTCCCGTGTAGCTATCCATGACAATGGCTCGCAGACGCATGCGTTGCGTTGCCATCACGGCCTCTTTCGAGAAGAACTCCGTCACGTCGGGGTGTTCTGCCAACGGGATGTCCACCTCTGGAATCTCGTCGAAGTTGTCTTTCTCAGCCTGTTCGGCCACGGTGGCCATCACGCGTACAGCTTCGATGGGGTAGTCGCCGTAGGCCGTTTCGCCAGAGAGCATCAGGGCATCGGCGCGAGAATAAACCGCGTTGGCGATGTCTGTCACCTCCGTACGCGTTGGGCGCGGATTGCGAATCATGCTTTGCAGCATCTGGGTGGCAACAATGACGGGCTTGTGGGCGCGGATGGCTTTGGCCACGAGGCGATGTTGGATGCCCGGGATGCGCTCCTGCGCCACTTCGATGCCAAGGTCGCCGCGGGCCACCATGATGCCATCGGCTGCTTCGAGAATCTCGTCAATGTTGTCAACGCCCTCCTGATTCTCGATTTTGGCAATGATGCGGATGTCGCTGTTTGCTTCTTTAAGCAGTTGGCGCACTTCTGCCACGTCGGCGGCTGAGCGCACGAAGGAATGGGCGATGAAGGCCACGTCGGCTTCAATGGCAAAGCGGATGTTTTCTTTGTCGCGCTCCGTCAGGGCTGGCAGGTTGATGCGCGTTCCTGGCACGTTGACACTCTTGCGCGAACCGAGCGTGGCGTCGTTTTCCACGCTGCAGACGAGCGTGGTGGCGGTTTTCTCTTCCACGAAGAGTCCGAGGTCGCCGTCGTCAATGAGGATGTGTGAGCCTACGTTGAGGTCGTCAACGAAGTTCTTGTAGGAAACAGCGATGCGCTCGTGGGTGGTGATGATTTCGGGGTTGCCAACGATTTCCACCATCTCGCCTTTGTGGAACTCGATGGGGGCTTCGCAGCGGGTGGTGCGCACTTCAGGGCCTTTGGTGTCGACGAGAACGGCGATGTGGCTTGACACTTCGCGCACATTGTTAATCACTTTGCGCATGCCTTCAGGGCCTTGGTGGGCGGTGTTGAGGCGTACGACATTCATGCCGGCTTCATAGAGGGAGCGCAGTAAACCTATATCGCAACGGGCATCAGAGATGGTTGCTACAATTTTTGTTTTCTTGTACATGGTGGTATGGTGTATATACTATTTATATTGTTGAGTCAAGGATGTGCCGAGGGATGCGTGTGGAAGGCACGTGCTTTACGCGCGGCGCTTTCCGCCTCGTTTCACCATTACTTATGGATTAACGATGGCTTCTACGGCCAGCCGGTAGGAGTTGAGGCCGAAGCCGCAGATTACGCCTTTGCAGGCGGCGGCGATGCAGGAGTGGTGGCGAAACTCTTCGCGCTGGTGTACGTTGGAGATGTGTACTTCGATGACGGGGAACTTCACGCTGCGGATGGCATCGTGAAGGGCTATCGACGTGTGGGTATAGGCTCCTGCGTTGAGCACCACGCCGTCAACGTCTTCTGTTATGGCCTGTTGCAGGCGGTCGATGAGAAAGCCTTCTACGTTGCTCTGGAAATAGAGAAATTCCACTTGCGGATAGCGTTGGCGGAGCTGGTTGAGGCAGCTGTCCATCGTGCCGTTGCCGTAGATGCCAGGCTCGCGTTGTCCGAGCAGGTTAAGGTTGGGGCCGTTGAGAATCAGAATTTTCATAAGTAATCTCTTTTGGGGCGGCGGAGGGCTGACTGGGTGGCCCGGTGGGGGCTGTCGTGGACATTTGCAGGTGGCCAGAATGATGCTTAACGCCGCTATCATGTTTGGTTTTCGGCAGAAAAAACGTACCTTTGCTTCTGGTAATGGAGGAATAAGGAGTTATATCTTATGTCCTGTCTTTTTGCCGTTTTTGGTATTTGTCATCGGTCACATAGCCCGCTATGCTCCCTCTTTCAAATTCCAAAACCAACAATAATATAGGTCAAAATTGCCCAACTTATTCTTTCACCATTACTGCAAGCAAAGGTACGAAAAAATATGGATACGAAGCATACCAACAAGGCAGGAGAAATGCATTCGAGCATTGTGGACGCCAATTCCATTCCGCAGGGCGTCGACCCCAACCTGTTCAAACGTCGCAAAGAGCCCGTTGTATTGGGCAAATACCGCAGTTATCTGCTTCTTGAGCGCGGCCTCTCGCCCAACACGCGTGAGGCTTATTGCCGCGACGTGAAGCGTTTCCTTGAATATGTTGAAGAAAACCATCTCGAGGTGGGGGGGCTCACGCTCAACGACTTCCACCGCTTCACCTGGACGCTCTCTGATCTCGGCATCAGCGAGCGCTCATTGGCGCGTGTGCTTTCGGGCGTGCGTTCCTTCTTCCATTTCCTGCAGCTCGACGGATATATCGAGAAGAATCCCGTTGAAAACCTGCAGTCGCCAGCCTTCGGCAAACATCTGCCAGAGGTGTTGTCGCTGGAGGAAGTTGATGCCATCCTGGATGCCGTTGACCTCGGACATCGCGATGGGCAGCGCGACCGTACCATGATTGAAATTCTTTACAGTTGTGGATTGCGCGTGACGGAGCTTTGCCAGTTGCGCCTTTCCGACCTCTATCTCAACGAGGGCTATCTGCGCGTGCTCGGCAAGGGCAACAAGCAACGCCTTGTGCCAGTGTCGCCCCGCGCCATTGAGGAATTGCAGCGCTGGTTTGTGGAGCGCGACAAAATCGAACCGAAGATGGGCGAGGAAGACTACGTGTTTATCAGTGCTTCGCGCCGACAACGCCTCTCGCGTATCACCGTTTTTCATAATCTGCGTCTCTATGCCGAGCGGGCCGGCATCAACAAAACCATCAGTCCGCACACGCTGCGACACACCTTTGCCACGCATCTTCTGGAAGGCGGCGCCAACCTGAGGGCCATACAGATGCTGCTCGGCCACGAGAGCATCGCCACCACCGATATTTATATGCACCTCGGAAACCCCTATCTGCGCGAACAGGTGCTTAAGTATTTCCCACGCAACCAAAAAGAGACTGGAACAGCGATGAACTCAGGAGAAGTCGCTGAGGCTCCGACGGTTGCGGACGCTTCGGATGCTTCTGGCATTTCTGGCGTTTCGGACGTTCCTGCAGAGAAAGCATAACACTTTACTTACCTCTCTTGCGAGTATGAAAATCATCATTGACGACAAAATACCATTTATGCGCGGGCAGGCAGAGCGCCTCGGCACCGCCGTTTATCTTCCTGGCGCTGCCATCACCGCCGATGACGTGCGCGATGCCGATGCCCTCATTGTGCGAACCCGCACCCGCTGCGATGAAGCCTTGCTCAAAGGCAGTCGTGTGAAATTCATTGCCACGGCCACCATCGGTTTCGACCACATTGACACCGCCTGGCTCGCGGAAAATGGCATCGGATGGACCAATTGTCCGGGCTGCAACGCGGGCAGTGTGGCGCAGTATGTTGAGAGCGCCCTCTTGCTCCTTGCCCGTGCCGGACGCATTCGTCTTGATGCCGCCACTACGCTGGCCGTTGTCGGCGTGGGCCACGTCGGCACGCAAGTGGCGCTCATGGCCAAACGCCTCGGCCTCAATTTCTTGCTTTGCGACCCCTTGCGCTTTCAGGGCTGTGGCGGGGTGGAAGAGGGAAGCGCGGCTGCTGGCGGCATTGCCGATGCCGCCTGTTGCGCCACGCTCGACGATGTTTGCCGGCGGGCCGACATCATCACCTTCCATACGCCACTCACGCGCCAGGGGCTTCACGCCACCTACCACCTCGCTTCGGCCGATTTCTTCAGCCGCTTGCAGCGCCGCCCTGTCGTGATAAATTCCAGTCGCGGTGAGGTGGTCGACACCAGTGCCTTGCTCGGTGCCCTTCGTGGCGGCATCGTCCGCGAAGCCGTTGTCGACACGTGGGAGAACGAGCCCAACATCTCGCGCGAACTCCTCGACCGGGCTTTCCTCGCCACGCCCCACATCGCCGGCTATTCTGCCGACGGAAAGGCCAATGGCACCCGTATGTCGCTCGAAGCCGTGGCCCGCTTCTTCGGTGTTGATTGTCCGTTTGACGTGGAGGCTCCTGCCGTACCGCCCACGTTCCGCTATTATCCTGAAGCGCCCGACGACGCTGCCGCCAACCCTTCTCTGGCGCTCTACGACCCGCGACGCGACAGCGATGCCCTGAAAGCCGACCCCGCTGCCTTTGAGCGCCTGCGCGGAAATTATCCGCTGCGACGGGAACACTTTTAGTGATGGAGCATTACTTATTATGGCGGCGCTGAAGGGCTTCACAAATTTTTAGCAAAAAAATATGGGAAAAGGCTTGCTGTTTTCTGATAAGATATTTAAATTTGCAGGGTACACGTGGCAATAGATATGGCCATTTGTGTACTCTGCAAATAGTTTTTAACAACAGAACCTTTGGGAGATGGCCGGCGCATACAGACGGCCGGGCTCGTCAGAAACAGAAACGCAACATGGAGCAGCCGACAGAAATGCTTCCCTATTGTATTTGTATGCGGCAAACGCATAGGCTTCTACCGTTGTTTTTTAAATCCCCTCCGCAGAAGGTTTGCAAAACTGATGGTTTATGAAAATCATAAAGATCGGACGTTCGCTCGACAATGATTGCGTGATTCAAAACTCCAATGTATCCGGACATCACGCAGAACTCATCTTGGATGACAACGAACAGCAGGGCACAATTCGTGACCTAAATTCCACCAATGGCACTTTCGTTAATAATGCGCGTGTTTCGCAGCAGCGTGTGTCGGTCAACGACGTGATTAGGCTCGGCTCGGAAATCACCAGTCTCAGGGACATCGTGGGCCGCTGCGGAAAGACAAAAATTCGCGTCGGCAACGCGGGCGGCGCGGCAAGTGGCGGACCAGTAGCGGGCGGCGAGAGCTACACCATCGGACGTGACAACGACTGCCGCATCAAGCTCACGCCGACTGACGTTTCGCACCATCATGCCTTGCTCTACCGCAACGCACAGGGCGACGTGGTGATTGAAGACACCAATTCCACCAATGGCACTTATGTCAACGGCGAACGCGTCACGAGTCGCAAACTTCAGAAGGGCGACCGCGTGACCATCACGCGGGCTTATGCGCTCGACTGGGAAAACTATCTGCAACCGCGGGTTCCGCAGCCGGAAGTGCCACCAGTGGCTCCGAAGTCGTCGGGCAAGGGCGTCTGGATTTCCATCGCCGCCGTCTTCATCGTGGCTTTGCTCGGCGTGGGAGGCTATTTCGGATGGAAGCATTTCGCCAGCTGGAGCAGTGAAAAGATATATAATGAATATGGCGATGCCGTGTGCATGACTTACAGTGTCTACGGCTATAATATCTACCAGGATGATGAAGACATCACGGAGGCTTTCTTCCGTCAGTTGTTGGGACAGGACGGTATCGAATGTCTGAGCGTTGACGGGGAGGGAAATCTTGTTCCTAAGCGCGGCGAGGCCGTCGGAACGGGTTTCTTTGTCAGCAAAGACGGTAAGGTCGTCACCAACCTCCACATCACGCAACCTTGGCTGTCGAACCCGTCGTCGAGCGACGACCCTGTGGGCAAGAAAATCAACCAGCAGGTGCAGGATATTCTGATTCAAACTGGCAACGGCGCGTTGTGTAGCCGCATCACGGTGAAGCCGAAACTCTACGGCATTGGTATTATCCCCGATGGTGTGGTGTTCAGTCCCAACAACCTCGTGTCTTGCACGGTCTATAAGGAGCAGAGCGGCATGCCGAAAGACGTGGCCGTCATTCAAACCGAAAGCCGTACGCTCCCAGCGAAGGTGACCCACATCATTGACTTCAACAAGGCCGACCTCTCGCCCGATGCACTGAAGGAGGGCAAGAAAATCTTTACCATCGGCTATCCTTCGGGCACCGACATGGGCATGATTGACAATCGCGAAATCCACAATCAGGTGCATGAAGGCAATGTGACGCAAAACCGCGGAGAAGTGAGCTTCGGTCACGACATGGTGACGGAACACGGCGCAAGCGGTTCGCCGATTCTCAACGACAAAGGACAGCTCGTTGGCATCAACAATGCCGGATTTGAAAAGCAGGGACTCAACATGGGCGTAAAGGCCAAGTATATCGTTGAACTCCTGAAATGACACGTTGAATATTAATCCGTAAGGGCGTAGAGAACGGCCGCGCAAGCTGTTCTCCGCCATTACATAATAACTTATATTACCATGGCAACAAAGAAATGTCCGAACGGACACCAATATGACTCAAGCATTTATGGCGACAACTGCCCCTTCTGCCCGCAGAGTGGCCACACACAAGTGAATATGCCCGGAATCGGGGCGCCGACTGCAAAAACGGAGATAAACAATAATTTCAACGGAAACGGCACCCCTGGCGCAACGGCTCCTACGACACCTTATTACCCTGGCATGCCTGACGTGCCAGGCGGTGGCGGCGGACACACCGTCATTCGCACCGTCGGACAGCCCGGCTCGCCCAATCCTGACGGCGGCCGCAAATTGGTGGGCTTGCTCGTCAGCTACAGTCACAATCCTGCAGGGGAAGTCTACAAGATTTACGAGGGCCGCAACATCGTGGGCCGTGACCACGCTTGCGACATCAGTTTCCCGATGGACGACAAGATGTCGGGCCGCCATCTGCTCATTCTCTACCGCGAGGCGGAGGGCATCATGTGGGCCAACGATGAAAATTCTTCAAACGGCACCTACATCAATGGCAAGTTCACTGGCGACCGCACTGAATTGCACACCAACGACATCATCGTCATCGGCAGCACGAAGCTCGTGTTCCTCGGCGTGCCTGAGTTCTAAGTAATGTTTTTCAATATTACTAATGTGATACCTTTAAGGGCAAGTCACGTTTGCCTAATCAAGGCTCGTGCTTGCCCTTCCCCTTTTTTCCGCGTGGGAGAACCGCAGTGTAGAAACCTTTCTCCTGTCTCCTGCGCCGCATTCCGGCAACGGATAAACTTATATCTTATGTAGAGACGTTCTGGGCATAAGCCGTCAGTGAGATGAAAAGAAATTTCCTGAGCGCTTATCAGCAGGACTTTCTATACACACAGGTCAATCAAGACATATTTATGCAAAGCCAGAAATATTATTACTGCAACATCGAAGGTTTGACCGACGTTGGTTGCAAGCGTCCTGCCAACGAGGACTGGTTCGACAAGTTTGAATGCCAAAACGGCCTTGTCGCTGTGGTGTGTGATGGCATGGGCGGCCATGTAGGCGGTGCTGTAGCCTCGCATACAGCCGTTGAGGCCATTCGTGCCTTCCTGGAAGCCAATTACTTCGAAAATCCCAACGAAGCCATCGTGGCAGCTGTCAATGCTGGCAATCAGGCCATCTTGCAGCGCACCCAGCAACAGCCCGAACTCTCGGGCATGGGAGCCACCTGCGTTATCCTCATCGTGCGCGATGGCTATGTCTATTATGGGAGTGTGGGCGACAGCCGCATTTATCTCGTGCGCCAGCATGTCATCAAGCAACTGACCAAAGACCAGAGTTTCGTGCAGATGCTCGTTGACCGCGGCGAAATAACGCCAGAACAGGCCGAGCACCATCCGCGCAAAAACGAAATCACCAATGCCCTCGGTCTGCCTCAGATGATGCCCGCCGTGGTGCGCTCCGAACCCGTTGAGCCAGAGGCTGGCGACTGCTTCATCCTCTGTTCCGACGGATTGAGCGGTATGGTTCCCGACGAGAAGATCCTCGAAATTGCTGGCAGCCAAGCCAAATATACGCAGCAAGAGCGCGTGCAGCGCCTCATTGAAAAGGCGCGTGCCAATGGCGGCTACGACAACATCACGGCCGTGATGGTTGAATTTTCGCTCTCCCCATTCAAGAACCGCTCAAAGAAGTCAAAGGGTGGGGCAGTTTCTCCGTCGGCGAAACCGTCGCGCCTGCTGACCATCTGGCTCCCTGTTGCCGTTCTCTGCCTCGCCCTCGCTGGCGGTGCCGCCTGGTGGTTCCTGAGAGACAGCGAACCGAAGATGGCAACGGCCGACGACTATGTCAAGGAGCTGATGGAGAAAGACAAGAATTCGGAGGTTAAACTTAAAATTGCGGAAGGTGACCCCGACGCTTTGGTGTTTAAGGCCAATCAGAAGTTCATGACCATCGAGGAGGTGCCAAACAGTTTTGGTGTCGTCTCTATCTCTTGGACCACAAGCAAGGGCGAAGTGAAGCGCATCGAGGGCCCAAAGAATTTGTTTAAGACGCTGAAAGTGGTGCCTGCAGAGAACTTCAATTTGACGAAAACAGACTCAACGAAGGTTGAACTGAGCTTCAAAGATAAGTTGGAAGGCGTGCAGTATGTGGCCCTCGTCTTTACGGCAGAGGACGGTCACACCATCCATTACACCATCGGCATCTCTGTTCCCAAACCTTCTGATTATCCCGCGCAAAACCCAGAAGAGACCAAGAAGAAAGTGAAGGACATCAAGGATGCTTTCTCCGACGACAAGAAAGAAACCACGGAAACTCCGACACCGCTCACCAAGACCACGGAAATCAGAGCAGACATGGTGAATGAGAAGGGGCAGATTAATATCTGTTTGCAGACAGGTGAAGGAAAATCAAACCGCTCGAATATCTACGTTGGCAAAGATTTGAAGTTCAGCACAAAGGGCAATTCGGTGAAGGAAGCGGCCTATCATATCTCATGCCCCAATGAGAATGTGGTCAACATCACGGTATATTATAATGAGTTCAAGAAGGATTCTGAAACCATCACGCTTTTCCTCGCCGACCAAAAGCAGTTCACCCTCATTATCAACAAAAAATAATCCTGCAATCTTATGTCATACATCTTCGATAAGGAAATAGGAAGAGGGGGCATGGGATGCGTTTACTTGGGACATGACGACCAGACCGGCCAGAAGGTTGCCATCAAGATGATGAGCAACAAGGTGACCTGTCTGCCAGAATATCGGCAGTTGTTTCAAGCTGAGGTGCAGAGTCTGCAACTCATGAACCACCCCTCAGTGGTGCACATCATGGGGCATTCGTGGTCGGATAATGACGGGAACTTCTTCCTCCCCATGGAATTTGTGGAAGGCATCACCATCGAGCAGCACGTCAAACGCAACGGTGCGTTCCCGATGACGGGGGCCATCAACCTCATGTGCAAGATTCTCGACGCCATGAGCTATGTGCATAAATGTGGTTGTATCCATCGCGACATCAAACCCTCTAACATCATGATACGCCCCGACGGCAGTATCTGTATCATTGACTTCGGCATTGCCAAAGATTTGCGTTCGGGCGTTGCCGGCCAAACCGTCGGAAAGGTCATCGGAACTGACGGATACATGAGTCCGGAGCAGGCCGAGGGCTTACACATCGACCACCGAACAGACATCTATTCGCTCGGCTGCGTGCTCTATTATATGCTCACGGGCAAAACGGCGGTCGCCAAAGGCAACAACGGGCATGAAACGATGCTCAATATCCTCAATCAGGAGCGCCTCCTGCCGTCGCAGACAACAGGTGTTTCAACGCAACTCGACAGCATCTATCTGCGGGCCATCGATCGCGACATGACCAAGCGCTATCAGACGTGCAAGGAATTTCGCGACGACCTGGAGCGCACAGAGCGCAATCCTTTCTCGTTGGATGCGAAGATTACGGTTGGGCGCCACAGGGACAATGATATCCTATTTACACAAAACGTGGTCAGCTCTCATCATTTGGAAATCCACGGGTTTACGTCTCCCAGTACGGGCGGACCAAACCGGTACACCATTGAAATCACCGACCACAGCACCAACGGCACTGGCATCGACGGCCGATATTTTAAAAACGCCACCGAGTCCATCCCTTATAACGGCACGACGTCCCTGCCGCAGGTGATGCTCGCCGGAAATCCCAACATCCTCCTCTCCTGGCCGCTGGTGATGCAGAAACTCCGTGAGAAGGGATGGAACCCGCAGGTAGGGCCTTCTGGCCCCACGCCTCCGCCGCCTCCCGCTCCAGAAACGAAACGTGAGTTCTTCCCGGCTGAAGACCGTCTTTCGGGCGGCTTCTGTTTCCTCTGCTTCATGTTTCCCGTCGTTGGATGGGTGCTTTGGGGCGTGTGGCACAACCAATACCCCAACAAAGGTTCGAAGGCCGCCATGTGGGCCTGGATAGGCTTCGGCGTAGGGTTGGTTTTCAACATTCTTGTACTTGCCGTTATGGCAGCATAGCCAGCGATTGGAAGCCGTTGAAGGGTTGCCAATCATCCGCCGTAACTTTCAGAACATTCCTTTTTTTAAAAAACGGTGGTCGGAAGCGGAAGGGCGTTCCGGCCATCCATTAATAAAAATATAGATATGAACGCAACAGTCACAATAGGTCGCAGCAGTGAGTGCAACATCATGGTGTCGGACGGCAACGTGAGTCGCATTCATGCCCGCATCAGCCGCGTTGGCGGCCAATACGTATTCGAGGACGTGAGCAGCAACGGTTCCGTTCTCAACGGCCAGGTCATTCATGGCCGTCGCATAACGGTGGCCCCCGGCGCCAATATTCTCCTTGCCGGCCGCGTGCCGTTTCCGTGGAACGAAGTCTACAAAATGCTCCCGATGGGTCCCGTCTCTCCTTACGAGCGGGAAACGCAATACAACAATTTGGGCGGCAACCCCGGCTACGCTCCTGCTTACTACGATGAAGACCGTTGTCCGGCAGGCTTCTGGATTCTCTCTTTCTTCTTCCCCATCGTTGGATGGATTCTTTGGGGCGTATGGCACAACCGTCTTCCCAACCGTGCCCGCGGCGTTTGCCAGGCTGCCTGGATTGGCTTCGGCGTCAACGTAGGCATCTCCTTTATGATGATGCTGGCTGCGATGTCATAGCAGGCACACGGGAGTTACCATTATTTATTCTTTAGGAATCACAAACTTATATATCCAATATCATGATAGGCAAAGAAATCCTCAATTACCGCATCATCCAATTTATCGGAGCAGGCGGTATGGGCGCTGTTTATTTGGCTGAAAACAAGTTTATCAGCAAGCAGAAGGTGGCCGTCAAGGTCATCAAAGCCAATATGGCCAACAGTTTCACGCGGCAGCTCCTCAAGGACGAGGCCGAGAAGTTGGCAGAACTGAATCATCCCAACATCGTGGCTTTCCACAACTATCACATTGACGAGGAAGGAAACATCTACCTCATCATGGAATATGCCGACGGCAAAGACCTCGACACCTATATCCGCAATGTGAGCGGACTGATTGTGGAAAATCGCATCTGCCCCCTCTTCGAGCCCATTCTCGACGGTGTGGGCTATGCACACAAGCATGGCATCCTGCACCGCGACATCAAGCCCTCCAACATCGTGATTACCAACGAGGGCGTGCCCAAGATTCTTGACTTCGGTATCGCCAAAATCATGGAGAAACACCAGGACGACGGCGGTGGCACACAGGTGGATGGCACACAGGTAGATGGCACACAAGTCGAGGAAGAAGAGCCCATCATGGGAACGCCTTCCTATATGAGTCCGGAACAGGTGAAGGGAGAGAAACTCGACGAGCGCTCAGACATCTATTCGCTTGGCGTGTTGCTCCATCAGATGATGACGGGCAACGCTCCTTACGACACCACGACCTTGACGGAACACGACATCAACACGAAGGTGGTCAGCGAACCGCTTCCGCGTATGAAGTCGTATTACAAATACATCTCCGACAAGGTGCAGAAGGTGGTAGACAAAGCCACGGCCAAAGACCCCTCACAGCGCTACCGCTCCTGTGAGGAGTTTAAGAAGGCCCTCCATCGCGCCATCTATCCGCCGCGTATGCCGAAATGGGTCAAGATTGCCGCAGCGGTCGGCGTGCTCGCTGTTTTGGGCGCTGCCGGCTACGTTTGGGACTACAACCGCACGAAAATCTGTTTCTATAAGGACTATGTGGAGCAGTGGGGCATTCCCCAGGGCATCGGCGAGCTGAGCAGCGGCGAGCAGAGCCATGCGGCACGTGCCTATCGTTTTGAATATAAGAAACACAAGTTGCAGCGTGTGAGCCACGTCAACAGCAAGGGCAACATCATTGAAGACGGCGAAAGCGAGCGCACCGAGCGTCCGCTCGACCAAACTTTCACCTACAATTCCGACGGGAAAGTGTCGCGCGTGAAGGTGATGGACCGCAGCGGCAAGGTGCTTTATGTGAAAGCCTACAACGAGAAGCTCAACACCATGTCGTTCCAGTTCGACGACGAGCACGGAACGGAGCGCCCCATCGCTGCGCAGACGGTCAACTATGGACGCACACTGGAATCGAACGGCAACGAACAACTCGGGCGCATTTCGCGTTGGTGGCTCGAATATGACGAGGACGGACACGTCACTTCCCTGAAATATGCCGACCAGAGCAACACCGCCGTGGGCGACGCCGACCACATCTACGGCCGTCTCTACACCTACGACGACAAAGGACGAACGGCCACCATCACCTATATCGGACGCGACGGCAAGCCGACCTCAACGCGCTGGGGACTTTCAAAGAAGGAATTCTCCTACGACGACAACGACAACTGGGTGAAGGCCGTCTATCTCACCGTTGACGGCCAGCCAGCCCTCGATGTAGCCGATGGCTTGTCGGTGTATGAAATGGAATATGACGAAAACGGCAACCTCGTCAAGGCGCTCCACAAAGACGCCAAGGGCGATCTCATGCTGCCCAAGCGCAACGGCTATGCCGGTGTGAAAAACACCTACAACGAAGAAGGGCAATGCGTGAAGACGGAAGTGCTTGGCATCGACGGCAATCCGATGTACATCGCTGAAAACGGTTACGCCGGAATCGAGAATAAATACGACATCAACGGCTACGTCTGCGAGCAGACCTTCATCAACACAGAAGGCCAGATTTGCGACACACGCCAGGGCATGGCCCGCTCAACGTATGTCAACGACGAGCATGGCAACAACCTTGAGCAGTGGTTCTATAACAAAGCCGGAAACCTCTGCCTCAATGCCGATGGCGTGGCCGGCATCAAGGCCAAGTTCGACTCTGTCGGCAATGTCATCGAATACATGAACTACGACGTCAAGCATCAGCCGGTGCTCGACAACAACGGCTTCGCTGGCCAGAGATTCGCCTATAACGAATTAGGACTGATTAGCGAGATAGCCGGACTCGGTGTTGACGGCAAGCCATGTGCGAGCAAGGAACTCGTTTACATCATGCGCATGACCTACGACCGCAAGGGCAACCAGATACGCCGCGCCTTCTACGACGCTTCTGGAAAGAACCTGATGCTCAACCGCGAAGGGGAGGCTGGATGGGATAACACCTATGACGAGCACGGCAACCTTGTCTCCTGTGCCTTCTTTGGCACCGATGGAAAGCCTTGCGTTTCCAAGGGCCTCCACTATGCTAAGATGGTGAAGACCTACGACGACAATGGCTACGTCAAGACAGAACGCTATCTCGACCTCAACGGCCAGCCCACTTGGCACGATGGCATCTGCGGAACAGACTATATCCACGACGCTATGGGCAACGAACTGGAGAACAAGCCCGTTGGCCGCGACGGAAGTCTGGCACCAGGCAAACTGATCATTCGCAATAAGTACGACCGCGTTGGAAACTGCACAGAATATGCCGTGTTCAATCTCAACGGTCCGGCGCTCAACAGTTGGAACATCCATCGTTGCGTGATGGTCTACAACAGTTTGAATCAAGAAACAGAGAGACGCTGGTATGACGTCTCAGGAAACCTCACCACCTACAATACCGACAAATACGCCATAGTCTGCTACAAATATGACCTCCTGGGCAACGTGGTTTCAACGGCCTATTTCGGCGCCGACAAGAAGCCGGTCAAGTGCAACGAAGGATGGGCATCAACGTTGAACGTCTACAACAAGATGGGCAAAATCGTGAAGCAGTCGTTCTTCGACATCAACGGCAACCCCACCGACCCGAAACTGATGGTGCCTGTTGGCATTTGCGACTACGACAAGTGGGGCAACATGACCTTCATCGCCTCGCAAGACGGACACGGACATTACATCATCAATCCGCAGACGGGATGGGCCATCTTGCGCATGACCTACGACAGCCACGGCAATTGCCTCTCGCGGGCCTATTTCAATGTCTCCGACAAGCCAATGGCCAACAGCGATGGCTACCACAAAGAGACCTACAAATTCAACAACGACAACAACTGCACGGAGCATGCCTATTTCGGCACCGACGGCAAACCGATGCTTTATTACAGCATCCACCGCGAGACCTATGCCTACGACACCAACGGCGACCAAGTGCTGATGGAGCTTTACGGCATTTCGGGCAACAAGGTCAACTGCGACGCAGGATGGCATAAGCGCACAACGGCCTACAACGAAGACAACCAGCCGACCGTGCGGAAATACTACAACGCAGCAGGCAAGGAACTCGAAACGCAGCGCTGGAACGGCGAATCGTGGACAGCTCAGACATCGGCAGCAAGACCCGTACAGCCTGCCCAGCCGACACCGCAGCGCACCGCTTCAAGCAGCAGCAACTGGACGGCAACGGCACAGGCCTTGGCCAGCGAGCTCCCCACGTCGACCACCGTTGGCAACACGCGCCTGACGATGACCGCCCTGCGCATCACAGGGGCAAACTCCTGTGAGCTCTCCTGCCGCATCAACGCCTCCATCTATGAGGCCGACCCCGACGACGTCGACACCATCAAGGGCAACCTGCCCAATGCAGCCGCAGCCATCAAAAAACAGCTCGGCGGCCGCGTTTCGGTGCGTGTCGTGCTCTACGATTCCAAGGGACGTCTCATCACCAGTGCAACGAAGTAAGTAGGCGCTCAGAATTATAAAATAATAAGGTAATCTCCTTACCCCTCCTAAATCATCAATCCATAAAAACGTATCATCATGAAAAAGTTATTTTCAACCCTTCTGTTGGTGTTCTTCTTCACGAGTTTCCAGGCTTTTGCCGATGGAGAGTTCACCACCCGCCAATTGGCGCTCCGTTCCGAAATTCAGTCCTTCCTGAAGCAAGAAGGCTTCATGCCTGAGATCGACAGCGACGGCGACATCAAGTTCAAGCGAGAGGGCAACACCTATTACGTCCGCATCGACAAGGCCAACAAGTCGCCGATGTACGTCCGTCTCCAGAGCTATTACAGTTATAGCGACAATTTGAGCAAGAGCAAAATCTCTGCCGCCCTGCCCGACCTCAACCTCTGGAAGGCCGTGAAGGTCGTGATGTATGAAAGCCAGTTCACCGTTCAGGCCGACATGTTCCTCACCAGTTCCGAGGCCTTCAAGACAGTGTTCTATAAGCTCATCAGCATCGTCTCCGATGTGGAAGACGAAGTGTTGAAACTCTGATAGTAATTTCTTCTTCATAAAGCAGCGGGTCTGCGCGAGAGTTTTCTCGTGCAGGCCCGTTTTTTTCTTTGGCAACAAAGATGCGGCGCAGCGGAAATAAAGACAATCATCGTCATTCGTTGTTTCGCCCAGTCGCGGCAGCAACAAGCTGACCGTATGAAAGACCCCTTCAATCCGCTCCTAAGGATTGTCAGTGAACGCGGAGCGAGGCACGACCGAATCTGGGACGTGGCACGACCGAATCAGGGATGAGGCACGACCGTACCTGGGAGGAGGCACGACTGAACGCGGGGCGGCGTTCGCTGACAGGTATAGGTTGTGGATTGGCGGGTTGCCTTGTCTGCAAACCAATGGTCTTTGCAAAATCAGGCAGGCTCCCACATCATTCACTAATAGTAAATACCCCCAAATACTCAATAGCCTTCCATATATTGCTATATGAAGCCCCATCCATTCCGAGCTTCTGGGCTCTTGAATAGGCATTTTCAAATCTTCCGTCCTTGCACATTTCTTCCACCCATTTGGGCGATGAAAGAAAAGATTCTGTCTTGTCGAACTTTGGAATATGCTTTGTCAACTCCTTTATTACGGCTTTCGATGTCCCATAGAATTTATTCGTGTTGATAAAGTGTATCAGGAACCAAAATTCAACAGAGGGCATACTGTCGCATAATATGACACGCTTGTTCTTGTCGTATTTCCGCTTCAGGTCTTGAAGTCTTTTGGCTTCTGTGGTATTCCATGACGAGACATCCGCATCAAACACCACGATTGCCAATCCTTCATTGTCAAGCACCTGTTTAATCAGTTTCTCCAGTGTGGAAATGTTCTCGTTTCCAAAATACCTTGGGCGAACTTTGATTTTGAGGTTGTACAGTGACTGCAAGTGAGAAAAATAATATTTCTCTGTAATGCCAGCCCCGATGATTACAGCTCTCTCAGGCTTTTTGTTGATGGTTGCAGTTCTTCTTGCCATATTCCTTTAATCATGAATGTTGGGTAATGCTCCGAAGACCCCGTTTCTGTAGGATTTCTGGAAAGAAGAAATCTTCGACAGTCCTTTAAAGTCCGTCAATGAATATAGCGTGGTATGCCCGTCTTCTTCTTTTTCTGTGAACCATACAGAGTCTTTTCTGATAAGGTCGTCCACCGTGTTCAGCAGTGGGTCGTAGTTTGAAGTTACTATTAGCTGGCTTCTGCTCTTTTCTTTCAAGAACTTTTCAATGATGAATTCCACCAGTTCGGGATGCAATGAGGATTCCATTTCATCTATCGGCAGGATGCCGTTTGTTTTTATGGCCTCATAGATAGCGGCCTCAATGCCGAAAGTTCGTTTGGTACCTTCGCTTTGCAGCGAGTTGGGCAAGCGGTATTTTTCTTCTCCGCGTTTGTTCTTTACTGTGTGTTGGAAATCAGTACGCAGCCTCTCAAGGATATTATCTGCCAGAATTTTTTCCTTTGCTTTATCAGGGAAATCCTTGTCTTTCATGATAGAGGCTTTGACGAAGTCCGGAATGGGCACTTTTTCCCTTTCGGTATATACATCCGTGATGTTATAGTCAGCCTTATGCACGAAATCAAGGATGTAAGCCTTCAGCTCAGCATTTTTTTCCATTTGTTTTCCTGCATACTCAAACATCCTTGTGCCTGGTTCAATGATTGGCATCATATTGTTTTTCATCCAGTCGCGCACGTCATCTATGTATGCCAGTGAACAGTTCACCTGGTTTCTTGCTGCAAAAAAAGACATGTTTGACAGGCATTTCACGTTCAGCTGTTCAACGATTGTTGCATTTGCCTTAACCAAACCAGCATTCAGTTTGATGAGTGATACAGTGCCGTCCAGTTCTCTGCTGAACACCAGTGAGGGTTGCACAGAGTTGTAAACATACAGGTTTTCCTTTATCACTTGTTTGTTGTCTAAGACAAGGGCATACCAATACCTTTTGTCGCCAACAAAGAATTTGACGTTGAATTCAGATGGCTCATTCGGGGTTTCCGTGTCCAACAGGAAAGGAATCACACCTGTCTCCTCGTCAATGTCCGACTTCTTGTTGAACCAAAAGTCGCGTAGGAAATCAATGGCATTCAGCAGATTTGATTTCCCGCTGGCATTTGCTCCATATATAAGGGCAAAACGCAATAGACGCACTGTTGGAGTGACGTTTACCACTTGACATTCCTCAAACGTGGTGTCTTTGGTAGCCTCAAAAATAAGGACAACCTCGTCTCTAAACGACAGATAATTCTTTATTCTAATCTCCTGTATCATGACGGTTCCATTTTAAGTAGGTGTTCTTGAGACAAAGTTACGCAAAATTCCCCAAAATCATGAATAGTATAGCTGTGATATTTGGCTCTATTTTTGAAAATGACAGATCTTATGTCAATATGGCGTATAGACAGCTGTATCTCATTCCCCCAGACATTCCCTTGAGAAACCTGCCTTTGGCGGCTCTTTGAGAAACAGGGTTGAAGGAAGCATCCTTTCGGCACACGCACGGAATTTGCAACGGAAAAGGCCCAGGGCAAACCATTGGTCGGTTTGCCCTGAGCCTTTATAAAGCGTATGGTTTCTATTTCTTCTCGCCCCATTTCTTGCAGAGCTTGCCGCCCAAGAGGCAGTAGAGGCCGATGGCAACGAAGGGGATGCTGAGGAGTTGTCCCTGGTTGAGCCCGATGGTGTTGACCATCTGGATTTCCCATGCTTCCTGAACGTCTTTGAAAAACTCGACGAAGAAGCGGAAGGCGAAGATGGCCGTCAAGCACCAGCCGAAGAAAAATCCCGTGCCAACGCGGTCGCGGTTGCGGCGGTAGAGCCACAGGCCGACGAGGAAGAACACGAAATAGGCAACGGCTTCGTAGAGCTGGCCAGGATGGCGAGGCAGGAGATCGCCGTTGCAGGCGAAGATGAAGCCGTAGTCGGTGCCAGTGTATTTGCCAACGATTTCCGAGTTCATGAGGTTGCCGAGGCGGATGCAGCAGGCTGTGATGGGCGTGGCGATGGCGATGTTGTCGAGCACGCGGAAGATGTTTATCTTCGTGCGGCGCACATAAAGCCAGAGCGCAATCATCAGTCCGAGCGTGCCGCCGTGGGAGGCCAGTCCAGCATAGCCCGTACACTTCCAGCCGGTGCCAGTTTCTCTGACAGGCAGGAGCATTTCAACGGGGTGGCTGAGGAAATAGCCTGGCTCGTAGAGCAGGCAGTGGCCGAGGCGTGCGCCGATGAGAATGCCGATGAAGCAATAGAAGAAAAGGGGGTCGAACTGGCGTTGCGGGATGCCCTGTGCCTTATAGAGCTTATAGACCACGATGTAGGCCGCTATCAGTCCGACACACCAGAAGAAGCTGTACCAATGGAGCGAGAAACTTCCGATGGTGAACACTTCCTTCGATGGTTGCCAGAGAATGGAAAGTATTTCCATGATGTCTTTCTTGATTTGATGAGATTGAGCGAGGCAGGCGTTTATACGTTGAAGCGGAAGTGCATGATGTCGCCGTCCTGTACGACGTATTCCTTGCCCTCAACATGAAGCAGACCAGCGTCGCGCACGGCCGATTCAGATCCGAGGCGGATATAGTCGTCGTATTTGATGACTTCGGCGCGGATGAAGCCCTTCTCAAAGTCGGTGTGGATGACACCAGCACACTGCGGCGCTTTCCATCCACGGCGGTAGGTCCAGGCTTTCACTTCCATTTCTCCAGCCGTGATGAATGTTTCGAGTTCGAGCATTTTGTAGGCCGCTTTGATAAGGCGGTTGCATCCGCTCTCTTCAAGCCCAACATCTTGGAGGAACATCTGGCGCTCCTCGTAGGTCTCGAGTTCGGCGATGTCGGCTTCAGTCTGTGCGGCCAACACGAGCACTTCGGCACCTTCTGGCGCTACGGCTTCGCGCACCTCCTCTACATAGTGGTTGCCGGTGGCGGCGCTGCCTTCGTCAACGTTGCAAACGTAGAGCACAGGTTTCGAGGTGAGGAGGAAGAGGCCCTTGGCGGCTTTTATTTCCTCTTGCGATTCAAACTGCACGGTGCGTGCCGATTTGCCCTGGAGCAAGGCTTCCTTGAAGGCCATGAGCACTTCATATTCCACCTTGGCGTTTTTGTCGCCACCCACTTTAGCAATTTTCTCTACACGCTTGATGCGGTTTTCAACGGTTTCGAGGTCCTTGAGCTGGAGCTCGGTGTCGATGATTTCCTTGTCGCGAACGGGGTTGACCGAACCGTCAACGTGCACCACATTGCCGTCGTCGAAGCAGCGGAGCACATGGATGATGGCATCGGTTTCGCGGATGTTGCCCAAAAACTGGTTGCCGAGGCCTTCGCCTTTCGAGGCACCCTTCACGAGTCCGGCGATGTCAACGATTTCCACCGTTGTCGGCACGATGCGTCCCGGATGCACCAGTTCGGCCAGTTTGGAAAGACGTTCGTCGGGCACCGTGATGACACCCACGTTGGGCTCGATGGTGCAGAAAGGGAAATTGGCCGACTGCGCTTTGGCGTTGCTCAAACAATTGAAGAGGGTGGACTTGCCCACGTTGGGGAGTCCAACTATACCACATTGTAAACTCATTGGTCTGTATGTTTGTTTTATTTTTTGTGTTTAAAAGTAATCACCAGTGCCGCTACGAAGAGCGCCAGGATGGCGAAGATGGCAACGTAGGCAAGGGTGTTGGTGGTTGAAACAGAGGCGGGGCGGAACTCAAACACCACTTTGTGCTTGCCTGCCGGCACCTTCAGGGCGCGGAGCACATAGTTGACGCGGCCCACTTCGGCGCTCTGGCCGTCGATGGTGGCGGTCCATCCCGGGTAATACACTTCCGAGAACACCACCACGCCGCCTTTGTCGCTTTCCACGTCGTAGTGCAGTTCGTTGGGCTCATAGGCCGTGAGCGTCACGGTGCCGTTTGAGAGCGCACTGCCGTCGAGCTGTTGGCGGAATTGTTCATCGGCCACAGCCGCATGCTTCGTGTCGAGATTCGTCAGGCCCGCCATTTCAGCGTCGGCGCCCTTCACGAAGTTGAGCTTGCCGACAAACCATCCGTGGCCGTTGGCGGCAGGGTTTTTGACGGCGATGTCTTTCGTGACGATGAAATATTTCGCGTTGAGCATATTGAGCACCGGCACGAGGCTGTCGAGGTTAAGCGCTTCCACGTTGCCCGTTTGCGTCAGAGCTTGATAAAACGCTGCATGCTCCTGATTGAGATGGCGCTCAATGAGGTCTTGGTAGCGTTGCAGTTTGGCGGCATGGTAGCCTCCGATGTTCTTGTGCCAATAGCTCGTGGAGTTTTCGCTGAAGGGGTTGCCCACGGTGTAGTTGAGCACGCGGTAGTCGGGGTCGGGGTCAGATAGAATCTGCTCGTCGGCCGCCGTTTTCTGCGCCATATTTTCGCTGCGCACGATGGGGTCGGTGAAGTTGTCGTCGTTGAGGTAGTGGCGGTTGACCGTCCACATGTCCACCAAGGCCACCAAGGCCAGTGCTCCGCAGGTGGCCCAAGCTGGAATCTGCTTGATGCGCGTGCCGAGCAAGAAGATGCCGCCGCAAACGATGAGCACGATGAGCGAGCGGAAGGCCGAGGCCGACAGCACGGCGCCACGCATGACGTTGATAGCGTCGGTGTAGCTACCGAGGAAATTAGCGTCGAAAGCCCCCGTCTTGGCCAGCAGGTCCATCGTGGCCACTTCATCGGCAGAGAGCAGTGGGCCAAAGGCGGTCGGGGCGAGCCAGAAGAGCAGGCAGAGGCCCGCAGTCACTGTCGTTGCAACGCCCAAACCGATTTTTCCGCGTAGCGTTGAGAGCACGTCGCGGTGGCGAAGGGCGTAGGCCAGTGCCATGATGCCCAGCAGCGGCATGGTAAATTCCGCAATGACGAGGGCCGAAGAAACCGTTCGGAACTTATTGTACATCGGCAGGTGGTCAATGAGGAAGTGCGTCACGCCCGGCACGTTGTGTCCCCACGCGAAGAAGAGCGACACGAGCGTGGCGGCCGCCATTGCCCATTTGAGCGGTCCGCGCACCACGAAGAGCGCGAAGACGAAGAGGAAGCAGACGAAGGCACCCACATAGACCGGACCGACCGTGAAGGGCTGGTCGCCCCAATATTGGTTCTGTCCTGGCATGGCGCTCACGCGTGAAGCCACAGCGGGATTCTGCGAGAAATATTGTCCGATGGGGGCGATGTGCTGGTAAACCGTTGAATAAGGTTCGTCAAAGACATTCTCCTCCGTGATGGCCGACTTGGTGCCGCCGCCCTTGAAGTTGGGGATGAGGAGCGTCATGGTTTCGTCAACGCCATAGCTCCATTGCGTGATGTAGTCGTAGTTCAATCCGCCCTTCGAAGCCTCCGCCCCGTCGCCGCTCTGCTTGGCAGCAGGCAGCGGTGTCAGTTCGGAACCGCCGCGCATCGTGTGCTTCGCATAGTCGTAAGTGTGGTAGAGGTTCGGCAGGTTGGCCGCCACGCCCAAGATTCCCGCCACGACGATGACCCCCGTGGCCTTCAGCCAGCGTTTCGGAGAGAGCACACCATTTCCCAGACCGTCGTCTTTGCGACGCAGAGCCTGGATGCCGTAGGCCACCACGATGAGTCCCATGACGAAGAGGAAATAGTAAGTCATCTGCACGTGGTTGGAGAGCACCTGCATGGCAGTGAAGAGCGCCGTCACGGCACCGCCCCAGAGCAGTCGTCCGCGATAGCAGAGGATGAGGCCGCCGATGGTTGGCGGGATGTAGGCCAGCGTCATCACCTTCCAGATATGTCCAGCGGCGATGATGATGAAGAAATACGAAGAGAAGGCCCAGATGATGGCGCCCAGCGCCGCCAGATAAGGGCGGAAGTTGAAGGCGCGAAGCATCACGTAGAAGCCCAGCAGAAAGACAAACACGTAGCAGAGAGCGCCCTTCGTGCCGAGGTTGTAGATGTCGGAAATGTGGGCCAGAAACTGCGTCGCACTATAAGAAGGCGCAATCTGGTAAGTGGGCATTCCCGAGAACATGGCGTTGGTCCAGCGCGAGGTCTCGCCATCGTGTGAGGCGCGGTAGTCGGCCTGCTCGCGGCCCTGGTTCATGGCCGCGTCGGAGTCGTGTCCTCCCAGCTCCATCCCTTGCGTGATGGGAGTCTGGAAATACACGAAACTGATGAGCAGGAACACCACCACCATGGCAATGTCCATCGCGGCGTTGCGCCCATACTTTTTAAAGAAATCGTTCATATATGAAAATGTTGTATTGATTTTCAATGGCGGTGGGGGTGTATGGCATTCCTCTATGGAGATTTCCTGGCAATTCCGGCAGCGGTATTCAATCTCTTTTCGTCTGCAAAAAGGCCAGTTTTTTCTGTCTCTGGCGCCTGGCAAGGCAGCGACATCCCCTTCGAAATGAGCCGTACACACTATTTCACTTTGCAAAATTACCACAAGACCACTGATAAGCAAAGCAAAATTAGAGTTTTTTGTTTTGCTCATCCCACGTCAAACACTAACTTTGCAGAAACGTTTAGGGACCGGGCTGTTGTGTGTTATGATTTTGGGTGTCCTGGAAATTCTGTAATAGTATCTTGCGGTATAAAACTTTCCCCATCATCAATTCGACTGCCAACTCAGACCGCTCCTGTCTGTAAACAATATATGCGAGTACTCTTAGTCAATACATCAGAAACGGTTGGCGGGGCCGCCATGGCTGCCAACCGGCTTTTGAGGGCGCTCAACCGAAACGGGGTTGAGGCCGAATTGCTTGTGCGCGACAAGCAAACCGAAAATCCGCGCGTCATTGCGCTCCAACACCAGCGGGCTATGAAACTGAAGTTCATGGCCGAGCGCTTGCAGATTTTCTGCCACAACGGTTTCACGCGCCGCGGCCTTTTCGCGGTGGACAACGGAGGCTTCGGCACCGACATCACGTCGCTGCCAGAGTTCAAGCGTGCCGACGTGGTGCATCTCCATTGGGTGAACCAAGGCATGCTTTCGCTGAAAGACGTGAAAGCCATCGTTGAGAGCGGCAAGCGCGTGGTGTGGACCATGCACGACATGTGGCCCTTCACGGGCTGCTGCCACCACGCCGCAAAGTGCGACCGCTGGAAAAACGGTTGCGGAAACTGCCCCTTGCTCAACAAACCAGGCAATCGCGACCTCTCGTGGCAGACGTGGCACGCCAAGGAACGCGCCTACGGAAAAGGACGCATCGCTTTTGTGGGCTGCAGCAACTGGCTAACCGATCTCGCCCGGCAGTCGCCCCTCTTGAGGGGATGCCGCGTGGAGAGCATCCCTAACGCGCTCGACGCCACCCTCTTCTCGCCAGCGAGCCGCACAGAGGCTCGCCGCCGCCTCGGATTGCCGGAAAATGGCAAGCTCATCCTCTTTGTGGCGGCAAAGGTGACCAACCCTTACAAGGGAATCAGCTATCTGCGCGATGCCATCGGGAGCCTGTGCGCCACCTATCCCGTCTTGAAGGAGGGCCTGAGCGTTGTGGCAGTGGGGCAGGAGGCCGACCGCTTGAAGGACACGTTCCCGACGCCAGTCCACGCTGTCAACTATGTGGCCGACCCCGGCACGATGGCCGATTATTACCGCGCTGCCGACGTGCTCGCCATGCCGACGCTGCAAGACAATCTGCCGAACACCGTGGCTGAAGCCATGGCCTGTGGCACGCCCGTTGTGGCTTTCGAAATCGGCGGACTCCCGCAGATGATCGACCACGGGGAGAACGGCCGCTTGGCGCAATATATGAGCACAGAGAGCCTTGCCACCAACCTCTTCTCCGTTCTCACAGATTCCCAGCCGGAAAGCTTTGCCGAAGCGGCACGCCGAAAGGCCGTGAAGGAATATTCGGAACAGGTCGTGGCCAACAGATACCGCCAGATATACGAGCAACCATAACCAACCTACTTATATAATTAAATGTCTGAACCTCCGCTGAAAATAACCGTCGCGACTGTCACCTACAACGCGGCGGCACTTATCAACAAAACCATCGCTTCTGTTGAAGCGCAAGATTATCCATATGTGGAACACGTGATTGTGGACGGCAATTCCACCGATAATACGCTGGAGCTCGTCCATCATTATCAGGAGCGCAACAGCGTTGCTTCCGTGCCCCACGAAATCAATTGCATCAGCGAGCCCGACAAGGGGCTTTACGACGCCATGAACAAGGCCATCGACATGGCCACGGGAAACTATATCGTGTTTCTCAATGCGGGCGACGTGTTCCACGAGACCACGACGCTCTCCAAAATCGTTGCTGCGGCAGAGCGCTATGGCAAGGAGTTGCCAGCCGTGGTGTATGGCAATACCGACATCGTGGACGATGAGGGCCATTTCATCCGCCACCGCCGCCTTGCGCCGCCAGAACGTCTCACGTGGCGCTCCTTCCGTAGCGGAATGCTCGTGTGCCACCAGGCCTTCTTCGCCCGCACCGATTTTGCCCGCCAGTTCCATTATGACTTGCGCTACCGATTCTCGGCAGATTTCGATTGGTGTATCCGCATCATGCACAACGCCAAGCGCCGCAAAACACCGCTCTGCAACGCACACGTCATCGTGGCCGACTATCTCAACGAAGGCACAACCACCCGCAACCATAAGGCTTCGCTGCGCGAGCGCTTCACCATCATGCGCCGTCACTATGGCATCGTGGTCACGCTTTGGATGCACGCGTGGTTTACGCTCCGCAACTTTATCTTGAAATAAAACGCTTACATTTGTACAGATAGTGGTTGCCACCTTGTCTGGGCAAACAGTTTCCAAAATCCTCCCATGCCTCTCCCCAAGAAACCCTTCACGCCTGAAGCGGCGTACACGCAGGCTGCTGCCCGGTGCGCCACGGCGGAATATTGCCTGAACGACTGGCGGCGGAAGTTCCAGATGAAGGGACTGCCGCCGCGCGACATAGAGCGCGTGCTCGACCGTCTGGTCGACGAAGGATTCATCAACGAGGCACGCTTCGTTCGCGCTTATGTCCACGACAAGGCGCTCTACGACCGTTGGGGGCAACTGAAAATCCGGCAGTCGCTGATGCTCAAGCGCCTGCCGCCCGCGCTCATCGAGGAGGCTTTGCGCGAGACCGACCGCGGACTTTGGGAGGAAAATCTTCTCGACCTTTTGCGGCAGAAGCGCCGCAGCATCAAGGCCGATACGCCTTTTGAGGAGCGCCAAAAACTGTTGCGCTTCGCCGCCGGACGCGGTTACGAGCCAGCCCTCATCTATCAGGCTGTCAACCGTCTTTGCGGCGAGGAAGGCGAGGAGGCCGACGAAGTGTTCGTGGAGCCCGATGACGAAATTGTCGGGCCAGAAGAGGCACCCTTCGTCGACAACGAGTTTTAAGCAATACCAAACCAGAATATGAAACATCTCTATATAGAAACATACGGCTGCCAGATGAATGTGGCCGACAGTGAAGTGGTGGCCTCCGTGATGCGTATGGCGGGCTACGAACCGTGTGACACGCTCGATGAAGCCGATGCCGTGTTCCTCAACACCTGTTCTGTGCGCGACAATGCTGAGCAGAAAATCATCCACCGCCTGGAAGCCCTCAACGCCTTGCGTCGCAAGGGCCGCAAACTCATCATTGGCGTATTGGGCTGCATGGCCGAGCGCGTCAAGGAGGGATTGCTCAACGAGCACCATGCCGACCTCGTGGCCGGTCCCGATGCCTACCTCTCGTTGCCCGACCTCGTGGCGCAGGCTGAGGCTGGCAACAAGGCCATCAACATCGAGCTCTCCACGACGGAGACCTATCGCGACATCATTCCTGAACGCGTCTGCGGTAGCCATGTCTCTGGATTCGTGAGCATCATGCGCGGCTGCAACAATTTCTGCCATTATTGCATTGTGCCTTATACGCGTGGTCGTGAACGTTCACGCGATGTACGCAGCATCCTCCAGGAGGTACACGACTTGCAGAAGCGCGGATATAAGGAGGTGACGTTGCTCGGACAGAACGTCAATTCCTATAATGCCATTGCCGACGACGGCACGGAAACCAATTTCGCCGCCCTGCTCCGCATCGTGGCGCGTGCCGTGCCAGAGATGCGCATCCGCTTTTCAACGAGCCATCCGAAGGACATGAGCGACGAGACGCTACATGTTATCGCCGAAGAGCCCAACGTGTGCCGTCACATCCATCTGCCCGTGCAGAGCGGTTCTGACCGTATTCTCAAACTCATGAACCGCAAATACACGCGTGACTGGTATCTCGACCGCGTGGCGGCCATACGCCGCATCGTTCCCGATTGCGGACTCTCCACCGACATCTTTGTAGGATATTGCACCGAAACGGAGGAAGACCACCAGCTCTCGCTCTCGCTCATGCGTGAGTGTGGCTACGATTCGGCCTTTATGTTTAAATACAGTGAGCGCCCTGGCACTTATGCCTCGAAGCATTTCCCCGACGACATTCCAGAGGAAACGAAGGTGCGTCGCCTGGAAGAACTCATCGCCCTGCAAAACGAACTCTCGGCAGAGAGCAACCAGCGCTGCATCGGCCGCGAATATGAGGTGCTTATTGAAGGCGTTTCAAAACGTTCTCGCGAACAGCTCTTCGGACGTACGGAGCAAAACAAGGTCGTGGTCTTCGACCGCGGCAACTGCCACATCGGACAATATGCCCGCGTTGTCGTGACGGAGGCTTCGTCGGCAACGCTGAAGGGCCATCTGGTGGATAATGCCGAGGCGTGACGCCAATTCATCCGACAGAATCTTTTGGAGACTTCTAAAGCGAAAGTATTAGGCCCGAAAATATCTAAAAAACTGAATCACCATGGGAAAGACCATCACCATCCGCTGCAAAAATACAGGCCGCAGCCATAAAATCCCCATCGGGTTTACCTTGGAGGAAGTCTACGAAATGCTCGAAATCAAAATGCCCTTCGAGCCGACGAGCGCCAAGGTCAACAACAAGGTGGAGGGGCTGCATTTCATGTTCTTCAACGACAAAGACGTGGAGTTTCTTGACGTGACCTCGCCCTCGGGGCTGAGGACGTACACGCGTTCCCTGTTTTTCGTGCTCTACAAAGCCGTGCGCGACCTCTATCCTGGAGCGCGTCTGCGCATCGATACCCCCGTTTCCAACGGCTATTTCTGCCAACTCGAAACGGAGGGCGGCGTGACGCCCGCCGTGGTCAGCGCCCTGAAAAAGCGCATGGACGAAATTGTGGCGGAGGACTTGTCGTTCCATCGCATCACGTGTCCCACGGACGAAGCCGTGGCCCGCTTCCGCGCTGATGGTCTGGAGAGCAAGGCCCGCCTGCTTGAGAGTTGCGGTTCGCTCTACACCACTTACTATACGCTCGGCGACACCGCCGACTATTTCTACGGCTCGTTGCTCATCAAAACGAGTCAGCTCATCTTGTTTGATCTTGTGGCCTATGGCGACGGACTTCTGCTCCGCCTGCCCGACCCCAAGAATCCCCACCACCTGATGCCGATGACCGACCAGCCGAAGATGTTCGAGGTCTTCCGCGAGCAACACCACTGGCAGCACATCCTCGGCATCTCCACCATCGGAGAGTTCAACGTGGCGTGTGACGAGGGGCATACCAACGACCTCATCAACGTCTCGGAAGCCCTGCAGGAAAAGAAAATCAGCCAGATAGCCGACCGCATCGCCTCGACGCCGCAGGTGAAGGTGATTCTCATCGCCGGACCTTCGTCGAGCGGCAAGACCACCTTCTCCAAGCGCCTCGCCGTGCAGCTCATGGCCTCGGGTATGCGCCCCGTGCCCATCTCGCTCGACGATTATTTCGTTGACCGCGAAGACACGCCGCGCGATGCGTCGGGAGAATATGACTTTGAAAACGTGGAGGCCATGAACATCCCGCTCTTCAATCGCCAAATAACGGCGTTGCTCAAGGGCGAGGAGGTGGAGCTCCCGCGATATAATTTCCAAAAGGGAAAGAGCGAGCCAAGTGGCAACCGCCTGCGCCTCGAACCGCAGACGTTGCTTATCCTCGAAGGCATCCACGCTCTCAATCCGCTCCTGACGAAAGACATTCCGCAGGAGGCGAAATTCAAGATTTATGCGTCGGCGCTGACGTCCATCTTGCTCGACGACCACAATTATATCCCAACGACCGACAACCGTCTTCTCCGCCGCATCGTGCGCGACTATAAATATCGCGGATACAGTGCCGAAGAGACCATCCGCCGCTGGCCTTCGGTGAGGGCAGGCGAGGAGAAATGGATTTTCCCCTTCCAGGAGGAGGCCGACGTGATGATCAACACGGCCCTGCTTTTCGAATTGGCCGCCCTGCGTTCGCAGGCCCTGCCTTTGTTGGAACAGGTGCCGGAAAATGTGCCGGAATATTCCGAGGCCTATCGCCTGCGCAAGTTCCTCCACTATCTCAAACCGATTTCAACCGACGGTTTGCCGCCGACCTCGCTCTTGCGCGAGTTCCTGGGCGGCAGCACGTTTAAATACTAATCAGACAGGCGTAGGGTCGGGCAGGGGAGTGGCGTACACCATCTGCCGCTCTCTGTCCGTCCTTGTTCCCCCCATTTGAATTATGAAAGAATTAGTTTTCGCAACCAACAACGCCCATAAGCTGCAAGAAATCCGCAGCATGGTTGGCCAAAAATTCCACATCTTGAGTTTGGCTGACATCAATTGCCACGACGACATTCCCGAAACGGCCGACACGCTGGAGGGCAACGCCCTCATCAAGGCCCGTTACGTGTTTGAGCGTTATGGTCTCGACTGTTTTGCCGACGACACCGGACTGGAAGTGACGGCCCTCGGCGGCGCACCGGGCGTTCACACGGCACGCTATGCCTTCCCCGACCGTCACGACCCTGAAGCCAACACGCAGAAACTCCTGCGCGAGCTGGAAGGTGCTGACGATCGCTCGGCAGCATTCCGCACGCTCATTGCTTTGATTATGAACGGAGAAGAACTCCTTTTTGAAGGCCGCGTCGATGGTTTCATCGCCACGGAGAAGCGTGGAACGGCGGGCTTCGGCTACGACCCCGTCTTCATTCCCGAAGACACCGGCAAGACGTTTTCCCAATTGGGTGAGGACGTGAAAAACCAGATAAGCCACCGCGCTCGCGCCGTGGAAAAACTCTTGCAACACTTGGCAAAATTGTAGTTTCTATACAACGACTTCGGCCTCCGCCTTTGACAAAGAGCGCCGCTGTCTTCTCTGCTCGCGAAAACGCCTTCTCTTCTCCCACTCCCCCCCCCCAACGTTACACCCCCCCCAAAAAAAACGATGAAACGCATATTTTCCCCATTCGCCTTCGCGCTGTCGATGCTCTTGGCCTTTTTGCCGGCCAAGGCAGCCCAGGCTGGCCAGTGGAACTACTATCTCGCCTACCAAAACGCCACGCAGGTGTGTCCTGTGGGGCAGATGGTGTATGGGCTCTTCGACGGCAACTTGCTTTCTTACGACACAAAAACGGAGGAGGTGCACCTCTTCTCGCGCAACGACGGCCTCACGGGTAAAAACATCATCCACATGGCATATTGCGCCCCTGCGAAAGCCCTCTTCTTGGTTTACGACGATTTGGGCATCGACGTGCTCGGCCGCGACGGCAGTGTCGTCTTCATGCCACAACTGAAGGAAAGTTACAGCGGCATCTCAACCGTCAACGACCTCAAAATCTGTGGCACCACCGCCCTGCTCGCCATGAGCGACGGCGTGGTGATGGCCGACGTGAAGAATGGCGAATTTAAGAGCTATTACAAACTCGGCAAGGCTGTCTATTCCGCCATCATCTACAAAGACCAGTGCTTCGCTTCGACCGACAACGGCATCCTTGCCTGTCCGCTTAGCCGCAACATGGCCGACCCTTCGCAGTGGACCACCGTTGCCAGTGAGAAGGCCACTGATTTCACAATCTTTGCCGAAGCCGTCTACTATAATGTGCGCGAAGGTAGCGGAAAGGGCTTCTGGCGCTTCACCATCGACAACGACGGGAAATCTATCACGCCGGCCAAGATTGCCGACCCCGTCTTTCCGCAGCTCTGCGCCACCGCGCAGACCATGCTGGCCAAGAGCGGCGAATGGCTGTTCGTTTACGACAAGAGCAACCCCTTCGGTGCGCAAACCGCCTTGCAGGTGCCTGAGGGTTGCCAGACGATGGCCGTTGGCGAGGGCGGTTTGATATGGTCGGCCTCCGGATTCGGCGGCCTGAAAGCCTATCAGTTGAAAGACGGCGCCTGGGCCGACCAGGGCGTGAAGTTGGGGGGATATGGCCCGAAGCGCGACCTTTGTTACTACCTCCGCTTCCACGGCAACCGCCTCCTCGTTGCCGGCGGTCGCCTCGACCCTTACGATAAGTTGCACTATAGCGGCACCGTCATGGTGCGCGAAAACAGAGCGTGGCGGGCCTTCCAGGAAGACGGCATCTCCAGCACGACCTCTCTGCCCTATCGCGACATCACCTGTGTGGCGCAAGACCCCTCCGACTCCTCGCGCGTCTTTGCCTCTGCTGGAGGCACGGGCCTCTATGAGTTTAAGAGCGGACGCTTCGTGAAAAACTATAGCCTCTCCAACAGTACGCTACTCTCCGCCGCCAAAGACGGCAACCCCAACTATGTGCGCGTCGACGGCCTGAACTTCGATGCAGCGGGCAACCTCTGGATGGTCAACAACGAGGTCGACAGCGTGGTGTCGGTGTTGAAAACCAACGGGAAATGGAAACGCATCTACGTGGCCGCCCTACAAAAACACCCCACGCTGGAGAAAACCCTCTTCGACCGCAGCGGCCGTTTCTGGATTGCCTCACGCCGCACGGTGGCCCCGCTCATAGCCGGCTTGGCCTGCCTTGATTATAAGGGGACGATTGACAACGCGAAAGACGACGTGGTGACCTTCCGCTCGTCGGCCTATAATCAAGACGGCACGAGTTGCGACCTCTCGCAAGGCGTCTATGCCATTGCGGAAGACCGCGATGGCGCCCTCTGGATTGGTGCCGCAACTGGCGTCTACGTCATCTCCGACCCCGACGAATGGGCCGACACGAATTTCCGCATCACCCAGGTGAAAGTGCCGCGCAACGACGGCACCAACTATGCCGACTATCTCCTTGAGGGCGTGGCCGTCAACGACATCTGTGTCGATGGTGCCAACCGCAAATGGATGGCAACGCTCAGCAACGGCGTCTATCTCGTGAGCGCCGACGGCACAGAAATCATCCATCATTTCCTTTCCAGCAACTCCCCGCTGCTTTCAGACGTTGTCAACAGCGTCGCCGTCGACCCCGCCACGGGCGAAGTGTTCTTCGGCACCGCCGCTGGCCTCTGCTCCTTCCAGGGCGATGCCACGCAGCCTTCTGAAGCGCTCAGCAAAAACGAGGTGAAGGTCTACCCCAATCCCGTGCGCCCAGAATATAGTGGAAACATCACCGTCACCGGACTGACAGAAAACGCCGACGTGAAAATCACCACCACCGGCGGACAGGTCGTGGCGGCAGGCACAAGTCATGGCGGCATGTTTATATGGGACGGCCGCAATATGGCCGGAGCGCGTGTGCCCACGGGTGTCTACTACATCATGTGTGCCACGCAAGACGGCTCGAAAGGCATCGCGGCCAAAGTGGTGGTGATCTGACGCGGCGGAGCAACAAGGCAGGGCCTCGTGGGGATATGCTGAAGCATCCCCTGCATCCGCTTCGGCACACCCCTCGTTTCCTTCTTTTCTCATTGCAAAACGCGGTGCCAAACGGGCGTTCACCCCTCATTTACAAGGAAAAACGCGGTTTTTTTACATACTTGCAGAAAAAAACAAGGAAAATACTTGTATAAAAACCGCAGTTCCATTACTTTTGCCTTGTAAAACCGCGGATCATGCGCTTCGGCGCATGGAAAACTGTGGATAAGTGCCGAGCAGCCAACGCAAAAAGACGCTGTGACGCCACAATAAAAAATTCCTAAATACAACTATCTCATGAACAAATCCGATCTCGTAAATGCCATTGCTGCAGGTGCAGAACTGAGCAAGGCTGACGCTAAAAAAGCGCTCGACGCAACCCTCAACGCCATTGCTGACGCACTTAAAGAGGGTGATAAGGTAGCTCTCTTGGGCTTTGGTACTTTCGCTGTAACAGAGCGTCCTGCTCGCACAGGTATCAATCCTGCCACTAAGGAGAAGATTGAAATCGCTGCCAAGAAGGTCATCAAATTCAAGGCTGGTGCAGAATTGGCTGACGGTTTGAAATAATTGCCGAAAAGCAAAGCCCATCAATAGAAGGGCGTCCTGAAAAATTCGCTTCAGCAATGCAGCCGACATCGTCGGGTGGCCTCCGTCATCCCGATGTGTCCGAATTTTCAGAACATCCCATAAAAGAAGTCCCAGAGGTTTCAGTGAAACCTCTGGGATTTCTTGGGTTAAACAGGGGGCGTCTGAGAGGGAGGGGGTTTAGAATTGGAATATTGGCTGTAGCGCCCTCGTAGCGGAGATTTGCGCTGGCCCGCATAATCGTCTGTTGCGGCGCCAGCATTGTAGCTCACTTTGCTCGCAAAGTGAGGGCCACGAACACGTAGCGAACATGGCTAACGCTTTAGCGCATGACGTTGTTGGATTTTTAGCCTTGTTTGGCCGCCACAATATTCGTCCCCCTCACTTTGCGAGCAAAGTGAGCTACAGTGCTGCGCCCCATTCGCTGCCGCCAGCAATCCGTGTAATTCGTTCGTCCGCCTTTAAAATTTTCGCCGCCAAAACCATTAAAACCCGGAAATCATTTGGCTATCTCATTGAAAACCCGTAATTTTGCACCGCTTATAAAATACAATCACAATTAATTCTATTCACAATGTATTTAGATTCTGAAAAGAAGCAAGAGATCTTTGGCAAGTACGGAACGTCTAACACGGATACTGGCTCCGCAGAGAGCCAAGTGGCCTTGTTCTCATACCGTATTTCCCACTTGACGGAACACATGAGAGCAAACCGTAAAGATCATACAACTGAACGTGCTCTCGTTAAGCTCGTAGGTAAGCGTCGCGCATTGCTTAACTACCTCAAGCGTAAAGACATCGAGCGCTACCGTGCTATCGTGAAGGCCCTCGGTCTCCGTAAGTAATCGCAAGCACTCTTGCAAAAAGAAATCGCCCCGCCCGGCATCCTGCCGAGCGGGGCTTTTTGCATCCCCGCCACGCCGTCGCACCCACAAAACCTTTCACTGCCAATGAATACTTTCGCGCAAAAGTGTTCACTGCCAATGAACGATTTTGCTGAAAAGTGTTCACTGCCAATGAATACTTTTCTGGTTGAAAGGTTGGAAAATTACCCCAGCATGGCAATGGATGATGCAACCGCAATTGCCATTATAATAGCCGCGCCCCTGAAAGGTAGGGCGTTCAAAATTGAAATATCAAAGGTTAGCGGTAGCGCCCTCGTAGCGGAGATTTACGCTGGCCCGCATAATCGTCTGTTGCGGCGCCAGCATTGTAGCTCACTTTGCTCGCAAAGTGAGGGCCACGAACACGCAGCGAACATGACTAACGCTCTGGGGTATGACTTTGTTGGATTTTCAGTGCTTGTCCGCCACAATATCCGCTCCCCTCACTTTGCGAGCAAAGTGAGCTACAATGCTGCGCCCCGTTCTCTGCCACAAGAAATTCGTCAATTCGTTGTTACGCCGGCGGAGGCCAAAACAGAAATTCGTTGTCCCGTCCGCCGCGAGCTTCGTTCCCCCGTTTGAATGCCTCCTGCGCTTTACAACCAATGTCCCATTAATCCTTAAAAGTATTATAAAACATTGATTTTCCTTTCTTCCGCCGCCCCCTCAGATTTAAAAACGTAACTTTGCACTGGTGGTATCAGTACCTATACCGAATCTAAGAATTTAATAAACAGTAAAATAACAAATAACAATGAGAAAAATCTTATTGACAGCCCTGCTGGCAGCGGGAGGGCTGACGGCTTCTGCGCAATATCTGCCTAACGGGGATTTTAAACAGTGGAAAACAACGTGTGGTAAATCAGACCAGACAAGCTTTAATGGCACACTTCCTTATTCTCCCGTAGGATTGAAAAATCGCCCGGGTGTAGAGCCAGAAGATTGGAATGGTTCGAATGTTAATCAGACGGTTATTGCAAACAAGAAGGAACCAGGCCTTGTAACAAAAGGAAGTGAGAATTTTGTAAGGCTACAAAACAAGTTTATTGGTGTTGGCACATTCGGCAGCAACGCTCCAGCGTTCATCAATTTTGCAACGCCTTGGGTTTATGCTGTGAAAGAAATTGATACGTGTGATGGTGGTGTGTATGGTAATAAGGCTTTCACCTACAAGCCAGATGCCATTAAAGGCGTATTCAAACGCACGCAGGGAGAAGTTCCTGAAAATGCGCATATAATTGCCTATTTCTGGACTGGAACTTTCAAATCGCCGATAGCGCAGACTGGTAGCAACGGAAAGAAGTCTACTCGTATTCAGGCTGACGTGGACCGCGCTGTCATGGGACGTCCCGATGCTGGAACTGTAACGGGGGATGGTAAGCTCATTGCTTCTTGTGATTACGCTTTCACAACAACCAAGAACAACGATTGGGAAGAAATTGTGGTGCCTATCGACTATAAGCTGACAGACGTTGCACCTACCAAGATGAATGTCATCATTTCAAGTGCCGACTATTGGACTCGCAAAAATATTCAGGTTAATAGCATTCTCGAAGTTGACGATGTGCAGTTTGTTTACTACCACGCCTTGAAGAACGTCACCTACAATGGCAAGCCCATTGAAGTAAAAGAAAACGAGTCACAGTTCTACATCCCTATTTCTCCAGACGAGACTTTCGATTTGAAAAAATTGAAGTATGATAAGGTGGGCGCTGGTGCAACAGTGGAAGCCCCTGTTTACGACGCAGCCAAGAACACCGTGACCATCACCGTCAAGGGCAACGACTTCGAAAAGAACAACAAGAGCGTAACGACCTACGTCTTCACGATTGTCAAGGAGCAGACGAACTTCACCGATGGCATTTCCGTCAAGCTTGAAGGAGGCGGCACATTCCCAATTTCCGATGCAACGATTCAGCTCGTCAAGGAATTGGACGGCAGCCATACTTTCCAACTCAAGAATTTTAGTTTGGCACAGGGTCAAGTTCCTGTCGGCACAATCCGCATCAAGAACCTCACGATTGACGGCAACCACATCACAGCCAAACAGACCATCAACATTGAAAATGGTGACGACGCAACGGTTGAGGGTTGGATGGGTCCGATGCTTCAGGACGTCCCTGTAGAATTGGATGCCACGCGCAACGGCGACAAGTTGGTTGCGAAGATTTTCATTGATTTTTCTGGTATGAAGATTCATGTGCTCTTCGCTCCGACGGTTGACATCGACGGCACAACAGACGTAAAGGCCATCGAACCGGGCATGAAGAACATCCGTTTCACCCGTCCTTTGAAGAAGGGCTGGAACTCCATCTGCCTGCCGTTTAATATGTCTGCATTCGATTTTGAAAACAGTACCGACACCAAGCTTCAGGCCCTCGCCTCTTACGACGGCGAAGTCCTCAACTTCGAAGAAGTGGAGAATTTGGAAGCCAACGTGCCTTATCTCGTTTACATCACTGGCGACAACACGGAAGATGGCATGTTCCACGGATTCAATATCGGCACGGAAGTATTTGCCGCCGATCCCCAGGCCCAGTGCCGTGGCGGTTTCTGCTTCCAGGGCAACTACACGCCGAGCTTCGCCATGCGAAACCGTTATGGTGTTGCCGACCACGGTGCCGAAGGCCAGTTTATCCAGAAGGGCGGCGAAAAGTCCACACTTCCTGCCACAGGCGCTTACTTCACGGCCAGCGGCAAACCAGCGAGCGTGAAGCTCAACTTGGGCGGTGAGGTGACCGGCATCAACAGCAACGGCGTCATCATCAGCGACAGCGCTTCAGCTCCCGTCTTCGACCTCAAGGGCGTGCGTGTCAGCAACGGTTCTCTCGAAGGTCTCCCCAAGGGTCTTTACATCCAGGGCGGCAAGAAAGTTTATGTGAAATAACCCAACAACATAAAAAAATGAAGAAAACATATAGCGCTCCCAAGAGCGTAGCAATACAGGTCGTTGCCGAAGGCCCTTTGGCCCTCTCTGCAGGTAGCAGTCTTTCTGGCAACGGCGGCATCAACTCGGGCGTACGTCCAGGCGAAGATACGTTTGAAGGCGAGTTCAGTTCCAACAAACAGGGCTGGAGCGCCGACAACTGGAGCGAGGAAGAATAAAACTCCATAAATCTTTAATATAATGCCGGGTGTTCGGAATCAAGCGATTCCGCGCACCCGGTTTTTGTTTGCGCCGCTATCGCCATTCAAAAATGAGGAAAACGCACGGTGCATAGCATCGTTGCACACAATTTCCAAGGCAAAATGCCGTCAGACGGGAAATAATGTTTAACTTTACAGTGAAGGATGAAAAGTTCGCTTCGCAGATAATCACATAACCTTAAACCCTATTAAACAAATTAGATTATGGCCATTGAAAAGACCCTCGTATTGCTCAAGCCCTGCACATTGCAACGCGCCCTCGTTGGCGAAATCATCAGCATCTTTGAAAAGAAAGGACTGCACCTTTGCGGCATGAAGATGATGATGCTCACCGACGAACTGCTCTCTGAACACTATGCCCACCTCAGCGAAAAGCCCTTCTTCCAGCGCGTGAAAGACTCGATGATGACGGCGCCCGTCGTGGCGCTCTGCCTGCAGGGTGTCGACGCCATCGCCGCCGTGCGTGCCTTGGCAGGACCCACCAACGGACGTAACGCCGCCCCCGGCACCATCCGCGGCAGCTATTGCATGAGCTTCCAAGAGAACATCGTGCATGCCTCCGACTCTCCAGAAACGGCAGCCGTGGAGCTGCGCCGCTTCTTCCGCGATGAGGAAATCATCGAATGGGAGCAATGCACCTTCCCCTTCCTTTATGCCAACGACGAATATTGATTTTGCAGCGGTGGCAGTGTAGCTCGTATTGGTGCGCCAGCATTGTAACGAACCCTGCGGCGCCAGCATTGTAGCTCACTTTGCTCGCAAAGTGAGGGGGACGAACTTATGGCGAATAATGCAACGAATTCAGCTGTCGCCGCACTTTCATCTTCGCGCCCCTCACTTTGCAAGCAAAGTGAGCTACAGTGCTTCGCCCCAGTGGGCGACCATGCTGCGCCGCTCCATTCCTAATCCCTGTCAGCGAACGCGGGCCGTGCAACGACCGCCTCTGGGACGTGCGACGTCCGCCTCTGGGACGTGCAACGACCGCCTCTGGGCCGTGTGACGACCGAACACCGTCCCGCGTTCGCCATCAAACCGTAATTTCGTGCCGAAGCATCCCTTTTCCGCGCTTTCCCCTCGCCGCGCCGCCCTGCTTTTTTTACTTTCATTCCGCAGAAAAAGCAAATGCAGATGGCAATTTGATAGGGAACGGCTCTTTTAACACAATCTTCATACCATTTCACTTGACAATCAGTAAATAATGGCGTAACTTTGTCGCACACCATATGGAAGGGCGTCGTGAAAATTCCCCACAGGATTTCCAGCCGCCCCCTCTTGAATCATACACTCCAATAACACACCGCTTTATATCCTTGTGTACGTTCCTTAGAAAACAATAAATCAAAATACAAATTATTATGAAACAAACATTACACACATCTCGCAGAGCCTTTAAATTGGCGCTGCTCTGCCTCATGGCTTTCGTAACATGGGGGGGTAATTATTGTATTGCGCAGGAGACGGCTTCGTTGGTTTTTACTAAAGCCCCAGAAAATGGCAAAGCAACAGATACGAAAAATATGACGTGGTCTGTATCTTCTGATGGAGCTTTTTTTGGTTGTGAAAAGGTTAAGGGACTTCATTATGGTTCAGCAAAAAAAGCAGTCAAAGCAATAGATGTATCTACCAGCGCCTATGCTGACGTGGTCATTAAAAAAATTGTAGTAAATGCTTCAGCCGCAAGCAGTGTTAAAGCTAAAGTTAAATGTGAAGTAGGTGGAGCGGCTTTTGGTGTTGAGAAAAAGCTTACATCTTCAAATGCTCCTTATACATTTGAAGGTAGTGCGTCTGGTAACATATTAGTATCTGTTTATAAAGCTTCGAAGGAAACAGGAGCCTTATATATTAAAAGCATAGAAATCACTTATTCGACAGCTAATTTAGAGACCACTACGCTGACTCTCACAGCTCCAGACTCTCCAATTTCTATCGGAGGCACTTATACAAGCACTCCGACCTTAAAAGCTGGCGAACAAACATTATCTGATAAAACCATCACTTGGTCATCAGACAACGATAAGGTTGCTACCGTTGATGCTGCAACGGGTACAGTTACAGGTGTGGCTGCAGGTAAAGCCAACATCACTGCGAAGTTTGCCGGCGATGAAGTATATAAAACTTCAACGGCTTCTTATGAAATCATAGTGAAGGGTGCTCCTGCGCTCTCTTTCCCGCAAACATCTTATACGGTAGAGATGGGTGACGTTTTCAGTACACCCAAACTTGAAGGACTGCCAGAAGGCGTAACGCCAGCGTACACATCTTCCAATACTAACGTTGCCACTATTGATGCGGCAACTGGTGAGGTCAAGATTGTGGGCGTTGGAACGACAACCATTACTGTTACTTCTCCTGAAACGGGTATTTATGAAGGGGCCACGGCTTCTTATGAGTTGAATGTAAAGGCGGCCATTTACAAGGTTGAATTTGATTTTACCACCAACAACTGGGGACTTCCAACAGGTTATAATAAAGGAGAAGCTTCGTACACCAACGAAGCAGGCTACACCATTACGTTTGGTATATCAAGCAGTGGTCACAAAATAATGGGTAGCGATTCAGATTGCAATTTGATTTTTGGTAAAGAAGATGCAACATTGTCTTTGCCCGCCTTCCCGTTTGCTGTAAGCAAAATTAAGGTGTTTGGTAAAAAAGGAGCATCTGGCAAGGTTACCCAAAACATATTTGTTGGCAATGAAGCAGTCAGCACGGAAACGACAAATGCAACAGAAGACCACATCTATGAAATTGCAGAAGCCTTTCAGGCAGTTGGCAACATCTATACCCTCAAGGTGACCAATGCTAACAACACCCAAATCACCAAGATTGTTGTCTATGCTAAGGACGAAACCATTGCTGGCGCCATCAACATCGCTACAGAAGAAGGTTTCGGCACGTTCTACACCGACAAGAACTACGTTCTTCCTCAGGGGTTGACAGCCTTTGGCTATACGTCAATCGATGGCAATACCCTCACTAAGTCGGTAGAATATGTGGCTGGCGACATCGTTCCTGCCAATACCGCAGTCGTTGTGAAGGGCGCCAAGGGCAGCTATAACTACTACAACACAGAAGAGACTGCCACCAAGAACATTGAAAAAAACCTCTTGAAGGGCGTAACGACAGACACCAGATTCGAAGCTACAAGCGGTGTTAAGCGCTATATCCTCACCCGTGCCGATGACGGTATTCTCGCTTTCTACCGCACGAACACTGGCAACATCAACGTAAAGGCCAACCGCGCCTACCTCGAAGTGCCAACCGCAATGGCCGTAGCTTCGTTCAGCCTCGAAGGCTCCGCCACTGGCATCAATAACGTCGTTACAATAGCTGCCAAGCAGGGCATCTACACCATCTCTGGTGTGCGTCTCAACGCAACGACCACGAAGGGATTGCCAGCAGGTATCTACATCGTTGACGGCAAAAAGGTTATCGTGAAATAAGTAATTGAGAGACAAAATATAGCACTCCTTAAAATATGAAATACATGAAGAAGATATATTTGAAACCAGAGACAAACGTGATTGAGTACAAGCTTGAAGGCGTTGTTGCCATGAGCGACCCTGTCATACGCGAAGATAAAACAGTTTCTGACGACAGTGAAAGCTATTCTAACAAGCAGGGCTGGAACTCTGACTTGTGGGGCGAATAAAGTCGCCCGTTCGCATGAAAGGTGAATATTAAATACACCTTATAAGTAATCCCCCAGTTCAGAATGTGAACTGGGGGATTTTTCGTATTGGGCATCAGTGGGGGCGCTCATTGCGGCGCCAGCATTGTAGCTAACTTTGCGGCGCAGCATTGTAGCTAACTTTGCGGCGCAGCATTGTAGCTCACTTTGCTCGCAAAGTGAGGGGGACGTATTTATGGCGAAAAATGTAACGCTTTTAGCTGTCGCCGCAGGACCATCTTCGCGCCCCTCACTTTGCAAGCAAAGTGAGCTACAGTGCTGCGCCTCAGTTAGCGACCATGCTTCGCTGCAGAGAGCGACCATGCTTTGCCGCAGAGAGCGACCATGCTTCGCATTCTTTCAACAAAAAAAGGGTATCCCAAAACCTCCACCGCGATGGAGATTTCGGGATACCCTGAGGTATCTATCTGATGATGCTTATTCTTCGCCAGCGAAGAGAGGATCCCATGCTGGAAGGAGCGTAGGCTTCTGCTCGAAGAGCTTCAAAGTGGCGGCAGGAACGAAGCGCTTTTCAACCACGAGGCGGAACATGTATTCGTCAAACCATTCGTCGGTCATGATGAGGTGGCCCTGATAGCCCGAGGTGGCGCCCCATGAGTTTTCAACCATCCATTTGTTGAATTTGCCGTCGGCGGCGATGTCCACCGCCATGAGCGTCATGGCATGGCTGGAAGCCGAGGCGAAGGTGCGGATGCGGTCGGCCTTGTTCATTGGGAAGGTGGTGTTGAAGAGGCTGCCGTAGTCGTAGTTCTGAAGGCTCTCCACGCCCGTCTTGGGGTTGATGAACTTGTTGACGTCACACGACATATACATCATCGTTGAATCCTTGATGGAAGCAGCGGCCATCGCCTTGATTTCCTCCATCGGCAGGTTGAGGTAGGTCCACTGCGCACCGTCATAAGAATGGCGGTCGAGGTCGATGGTGTATGTCTTGTGGTATGGACGAGAAGGGTCGTTCATAAACATGAGGTAGTTGTTCTTCAAGTCGGCACCGATGTAAGTCTGATAGAACGAGAGCGGGGTGAATTTCTTCGTTTCCACCGGTTTGCCGTTGGCGTCCTTGCGTGTCCAGGTGAACTCCGTCGGCGGTTCGCCGAGGCAGATGGCGAGCATGTGGTAAACCGTGGCGAGCATCTGCGTCTTTTCTTTCTTCAGCGCGTCTTTCTTGCTGCCTTTGGCGGCCATGTCGCGGAGCTTGAGGCCGTATTCACGGAGCTTGAGGGCGATGAGCTGCGACATGCGCGACGTGTTGTTGGCCGCGTAGCTTTCAGGCATCACCTCTGCCGGCACGAGTCCGTATTTCATCACCACGTCCTGCACACCGCAGAACGTGCCGCCATCGCTGAGTGGGTTTTTGAAGAGCCATTCAACGGTCTTGTCGCTCATGGGCTTTGAGGCGTTGTCGATGACAGCCTGGAGGAAGAGGTTTGACTTCTCGAGTTGGTCGTAGAAGAAGCAGTACGACTGTGAGAACTGGAAGGAGCCGAGGTTATATTTCTTAATCATCTTGGCACGCATCACGTTGAGGCCCGTAAAGAGCCAGCAGCGTCCAGAGCTTTGCTGGTCGGTGATACCCTTCGACTCCACTTTGTTGGAGAAGTAGCGGTCGGAGTTCATCGGGTTGTTGGCCACCGTTGCCAGTTGTGCGATACTGGTGTTTGCCAGTGCGTTGCGCATGGCCGTGGTGTTTTGCGGCTGTGCGGCCTTGATGTTTTTGAGCATGTCGGCGCTAATGCCGCCTCCAGCAGTCTGTGCCTGCGCCATCATGGCGGGGGCAGCGAGGAGGATTGCGAGGATTGCTTTTCTCATGTGTTTGTATTGTTTTATTTTGTGTTGAAAATTCGTGTGGTTGCAAATATGCGGTGGAGGTTTGCGGCGAAGCACTGTAGCTCACTTTGCTCGCAAAGTGAGGGGGCCGTATTTATCGCGAATATTATCGGCATTCTGCTGTCGCCGCACTTCCATCTTCGCTTCCCTCACTTTGCAAGCAAAGTGAGCTACAATGCTGGCGCCGCAAAGTAAGGCGCAGCATTCATCCCCCAATCCTTTTATCAGAACCTAATCCGTTCCATATATGGATAGAGGCGATTAGACCCCCAATAGAAGAAAAAAGCCGTGAGGAGTCCGCCAACGACATCAACGAAATAATGGGCTTCGATATATACCGTGGCGCCGCACAGCAACACGTATAGCGGCAGCATGGCGAGCCAGAGTCTGCGGTGGTTGTCTTTCCAGAGAATCGTCATGAGCACCGTGCTGATGCCGACGTGCGACGAGGGGAAGGCCGCCGTTGGCCGTTCGCCACTCTCCTGCGCCGATTCCACCAGTTCGCGGAAGAAACCATCGGTGCCCGGTGATGGCAGCATTTCCGTGTGTGTGCGGAAATATTCGCCGAGGTGTGCGAAGTGTCCCTGCATGGCCGCGTCGACGCCGATGGCGCGGAAATAATATTGCGGTCCGGCAACGGGGAGGAAGAGATAGATGAGATAATACAGGAAGAAAGAGGTGAGCACCACGAAGGCCGTGCGCCCGAAGCGCGGGCGGTCGACAAAGAGCGGAACGAGCACCGTGAGGGCAATCATGGGATAGTAGGAGAAATAGCCCAGATGGAAGAGTTCGCTCCATAGCTTCGACGGCATCACGCTGTGGAACACCAGCGAGGGCTGGCAGCCGAAGATGGCTTGGTCCGCCGCGGCGAAGAGGTGGTCGAGGTTGGGGAAGAGCTGGCAGAACTCGTAGGTGTCGGGATACCAGTAGGCCAGCAGCGAGAGCGGATAGATGTAGCGCAGGAGCATTGTGGCCCGCGTGGGCACCACGCAGTAGGTGGCCACTGTGAGCGCCATGCCGACAATGATGAAGGCCCGCCCCATGATGAGCTGCAATGGCGCGTTCATGTCGCCCCACACCAGACCGATGACGGCCGTCGTGAAAAGCGTGTAGGCCAGTGTGACTTTCTCCACACCGAGCAATCCGCGCTGGCGCGGCTCGAAATTGATGTAACTTAAATCCATGCTTCGCTTTTATACCATGCAACTGTTTCTGCGACGCCGCGGGAAAGGTCGTATTGCGGCTCGTAGGAGAGTTCTTTGCGGGCGCGAGAGATGTCACACCGCCAGTTGCGTTGTTTCATGATTCTGTATTTGTCGAGATTGAGCGTCGTTGTCTTTCCCCTCAGGCGTGCCCAGGTGCCAGAGAGGGCGCAGACGGCGTGGAGCACCCACAGAGGGGCGCAGATGTGGGCCACGTGGCGCACGCCCATGTTCTCTTGTAGAAGGTCGGAAAAGGTGCGCGAGGCATATTCTCCGCCGTCGGAGAGGTTGTATGCCTGTCCCGACAGCCCTTTGGTGAGCGCCAGGAGGGCGGCGTTGACGAGGTCTTTCACGTAGATAAACGTGATGATTTGTCGGCGGTAGCCCACGGAAAAGTCAATGTGTTGGCCGATGCTTTTGGCCATCAGGAAGTAGTCGCGCTCGCGCGGTCCGTAAACCCCCGTCGGGCGCAGGATGATATAGTCGAGTCCCTCCATTTGCTTGAGCCCTTCTTCCGCCTCGACCTTCGAACGCCCGTAGGCCGTGTTGGGCTGTGGGACATCGGCTTCGGTGAAAGCGGCGTAGTCCGTCTCATGAAGCGCCCCGCAGATGCTCAGCGAACTGATGAAGACGAAGCGCGAGCGGAGGGCGCCGGTGGCGACGAGCTGGCGGGCCAGGGAAAGCGTTCCTTGCGTGTTGACGCGGAAAAAGTCGGCCGGACGGCGGCATTTGGTGGCACCGGCGGCATGGACGACGTATTGCCAAGGCCCGTTGTCCTTCACGTGGGCATGGAGTTGCTCAGCGAGTTTCGCCTCGTTGCCGAGGTCCAGTTCGATGAAATGGATGCGCGGGTCGGTGAGGTAGCGCCTGGAGCTCGTTGGGCGCACGGCGGCCCACACTTCAAACCCTCGCTGAAGGGCCTCTTCAACGAGGGTGCTGCCGATGAAGCCACTGGCACCGGTGATTAATAGGCTGTTGTTCATTGTTTGTCGGTGTCTATAGGGGGCGGGGTGGGGCGTTTAGTAATGGTAAAAAAATAACTTGAGCAATTTTGAGGAATAAGGAGTTATTTCTTATGTCCTGTATTTTTGCCGTTTTTGAAATTTGTCATCGGTCACATAGCCCGCTATGCTCCCTCTT
>ERZ791912.136-NODE-136-length-51398-cov-23.718774_pt1 | contig 51398 bp, 37 predicted proteins | sample MGYA00510141_ERZ791912 | MGnify/ENA primary metagenome ERZ791912 (study PRJEB30046, sample SAMN00792082) | human gut metagenome | study: EMG produced TPA metagenomics assembly of the A metagenome-wide association study of gut microbiota in type 2... | reverse complement strand
AGGTTGGATGTTTTTCTGCTCTTTACTTTTTAGAATATTATCTCGAACTCGCGTTCAGCAGGTAAAGTCTGTTCCGAGAGATTCCATTGCTCGATGAATTTGTCGATCATCTCCGTGCCTTTCTCCGTGCAGCATCCGCGCAGCATCACCATGATGGTGTTGACAAAAATCTCCCTGATGGTGTAGCCTTCAAAGATTTCGTTGTTGATCAGCGTGTCCATTTTGCTTTGCATGAAAGGCACCACAATCTCGAATTTGATGTTTTTCTTGAAAATCCCCTGTTCGATGCCCTTTTGCATGAAGGCAACGCCTTCGATGGCGTGCTTCTTGCTGACTTCACGATGGTAGGCCACGATGTTGGGATATTTACGCATCTCGGTGAAGAACTTCGGGTTGACGTGGCGGATATCGTCGAGCGACATTTTGAAGAACTTCAAGAGAATCTCCAAGACATTGTCGGTTTCGCACTTGGTCTTTTCAACGAAAAGCCGCTCCTCCTCTTGGTGTTTCTTGATGCAGGCCAATAGCAATGACTCCTTGTCGCGAAACACCTGATAGAGCGTTCGCTTCGACATAGACAGCAAATGCGCGATGTGGTCCATCGTGACCGCCTTGATGCCGTCTTTGTGGAAAGCCTTCACGGCAGCCTCTATGATGTTGTTCCGTACTTCTGTGTTGTTAATATCTTCCATCATTCCTATGTTTTTGCCATTGCAGAGCATGGGGTTATCGACTCGTCTTTCAGATTACATAAAGTATTGGGACAGGGTTTTATCCAGCCGCAGCGTTGAAAAATCAGCGACTGCTTCCTTGGAACCTCGCCAAGTTCCAGGTCTGAAAAACGTCTATCTGTTTATCAGCTACAAAGTTAGCAGTAAAAACTTATCAACGCGCATAAGTTTTCTTGTTTTTTCAGCCTTTCTTGTTGCCATTGGGAGAAATGGCAGGTGGGCTTACAAAAAACGGGGGAGACGCCCTATGTTTGTCGAGAAACTATTTCCAAAGTGGCATATTGGTGGGCGGCATCAGGAGGGGAGCTATTGTTATAATTGTAAACTAATTATGGGACGCCTCGAAACAATGGTTTCAAGGCGCCCCATAAATCATTTGCGTTCCAGTTCTTGTAGGCTTTCCATCTTCTTGTTCTCCAAGAATTCGTAAATGCCGCAGAGATGTTCGCGCACGCGGCCGTGTCCAAATTCATAGACCTTCGTGACCAGTCCGTCGAGGAAGTCGCGGTCGTGTGAGACACAGATGAGCGTTCCATCGAAGTCCTTCAGCGCCTGCTTCAGCACGTCTTTTGTGCGCAGGTCGAGGTGGTTAGTCGGTTCGTCGAGAATCAGCAGGTTGACGGGTTCCAAGAGCAGTTTCAGCAATGCCAATCGTGTGCGCTCTCCGCCCGAAAGCACCTTCACCTTCTTCGTGCTCGCTTCGCCGCCAAACATAAACGCGCCCAAGAGGTCGCGGATTTTGTTTCTGATTTCGCCCTTCGCCACGTCGTCGATGGTTTGGAAAACGGTCAGTTCGCCATCGAGCAGCGAAGCCTGGTTTTGTGCGAAATAGCCAATCTGCACGTTGTGGCCGAGTTGCAGGGAGCCCTCGTGCTGCAGTTCGTTCATGATACACTTCACCAAGGTGGACTTACCTTCGCCGTTTCTTCCCACGAAGGCCACCTTGTCGCCGCGCTCAATCGTGAGCGACACATTGGCGAAGATGCGCTTCTCGCCGAAGGCCTTGCCAACGCCGTCCATAATGACCGGATACTGGCCGCTGCGCGGCGACGGCGGGAACTTGAGACGCAATGCCGAGGTGTCTTCCTCATCCACTTCCACCAGTTCCAGTTTTTCCAGCATCTTCACGCGGCTCTGCACCTGGAAGGTCTTGGAATACGTGCCTTTGAAGCGCTCGATGAAATCCTTCGTCTCCTGAATCATCTTTTGCTGTTCCTCATACTGCTTCATCTGTTGTTCGCGGCGTTCCGCTCTCAGTCGCAGATATTCAGAGTAGTTGACCTTATAATCGTAGATGCGTCCCATCGTCACCTCGATGGTGCGCGTCGTGATGTTGTCAACGAATTTGCGGTCGTGGCTGATCACCACCACGGCCTTGCCACTCTGGATGAGGAAATCTTCCAGCCATCCGATACTCTCGATGTCGAGGTGGTTCGTCGGTTCGTCGAGGAGCAACACGTCGGGATTTTGTAGCAGCATCTTGGCCAGTTCGATACGCATGCGCCATCCGCCAGAAAACTCCGACGTCTGACGGTTGAAGTCCGTGCGCTCAAATCCCAGTCCGAGCAGCGTTTTCTCCACGTCTTCCTCGAAGTGGGTCATGTCAATCGCATAGAACTTCTCGCTCATGGTGGCCACCTGCTCAATCAGTGCCATATATTCATCGCTCTCGTAGTCGGTGCGCTCCGCCAGTTGCTTGTTGATTGCCTCAATTTCCGCCTCCATCTGGTGCAGGTGTGCAAACGCCTGCGAGGCTTCTTCAAACACCGTGCGTCCGTCTTCCGTCATGAGGTGCTGGGGAAGATAGGCAATCGTTGTGTCTTTCGGGGCAGAGACCGAGCCGCGCGAGGCTTGGCGCACGCCTGCCAGAATCTTGAGCAACGTGCTCTTTCCCGCGCCGTTCTTTCCCATCAGGGCAATGCGGTCTTTGTCGTTGATAACAAATGAAATGTCTTTGAAAAGGGTGGTGACGCCAAATTCGACGGTCAATCCATCAACTGATACCATGTATGATTTGTATTTTTTAAAGGCTTTTGCTTTGGTTGAAAGGGGGTGAGAATCCCGGTAAAGGGTTTTGAACGTGCAAAGGTACAACATGTTTTTCAAAAATATACGAAGTTCAAACCGAATAGCTCGTCTGAAAAACGTAATTTTGTCTGTGGAGAAAGGCCGTGGAAGGGTGATCAGAAAAATTCTGTCCTATCAATGCCGACGATGTAGCGTCTTTTTCCTATTTGCCTGGCGGCGGTTGCTGCCGTATTCGCTCCGCTTCCAAAACCCATCCCTTCTCCGCTTCGAACGATTAACCAACTATCACAAAATATCGACAAGAAAATGCTGACACAAATTCTTTCTTTTTTCCGAACGAAGGCCCTCTCTCTGATGGCGCTTGCAGCTTGCACATGGCTCGTGCCGTCGACCGCACGGGCCGAGGAATTTACGATTTTGCAATGGAATATCTGGCAGGAAGGCACGATGGTTAAGGGCGGCTATGATGCCATCGTGGAGGAGATTGTTCGTCTCAAACCCGATTTCGTCACGCTCAGCGAAGTGCGCAACTATCATAACACCAACTTCACCCGGCGGCTGACCCAGTCGCTCCTCCAGCGTGGACTGACCTATTACAGTTTCAAAAGTAAGGACACTGGATTGCTCAGCCGTTACCCCATCACCGATTCCCTTACCGTTTTTCCGGAACACAACGACCACGGTTCTATCTACCGTCTGCTCTGTGATGCCAAGGGCAAAAAAATGGCGGTCTATACTGCCCATCTCGATTATCTCGATGATGCCTACTACAATGTGAGGGGCTACGATGGCAGTTCGTTTCGCGAGATACCCATTCCCCGTACCGTTGAAGAGGTGCTCGAGCGCAATGTCAAGTCGCAGCGAGACGATGCCATCCGCTGCTTTATCGAGCAGGCCAAGAAAGACGAAGCAGCGGGATATACCGTTGTCATTGGCGGCGACTTCAACGAACCTTCGCATGAAGACTGGACGGAGGCCACGCGTTATCTTTATGACCATCACGGTCTGGTTGTTCCCTGGACCGTGACGTCGCTCCTCGCTGAGGCTGGCTTTCGCGATGCCTACCGCACCTTCTATCCGAATGTTTTGACGCATCCCGGCTTCACCTTCCCCGCAGACAACCCAGACGTGTCGCCTCAAAAACTGACGTGGGCACCTCTGGCCGACGAGCGCGACCGCATAGATTATCTGTGGTATAAGGGAAAGAATGCGCGGGTGACGGACTGTCGCATCTTTGGTCCTGAAGGCTGCATTGCATACTGTCGCCGATGCCCGAATCCAACGCGCGAAAATTTCATCAAGCCTCTCGGCGTGTGGCCAACCGACCATAAGGGCGTTTGGATGAAGCTGGAGGTGGGGTGAGAAGTGGGGGGATTGGGCCCGCCTTGCGCTTCTTCCAACCAAGCGCCGACGGCGGCTTTTGAGGCGTGAGTCTGACGGCTCCAAGCAGGGAAAAATATCTCTGAGGAGGCAAATTCCTGATTGCAAAATCACGGAGAAATCAGTGAATTAGGAAAAAATAGTAATAAGAAACCGCCGCGTTTCAAAAATGCTACGTAAATTTGCCACGCAAAAGCATAGCCATTCGGCTCCCCATAACAAACAAACCAACTCAACGTGAAAAAAATATTCAGCAAATCCATTCGCCTTTTCATGGCTGTTGCCATTTCTGCGGTGTTCTTCGCAGCCTGCGATGACGATACGGCTGCCATTGGCTCTGGCGTTATGCCCGACCAAGACGTGGTGGCAAGTTCCCAGCAGACGTTTAGCGTCAAATCGCGCACCGTGCTTTCAGACTCCGTGTTGGCCAACACCAACAACAGCTATCTTGGTTGCGTGGTTGACCCGGAAACGCGTGCCAAGACCACGTGCAACTTCATGGCGCAGTTTAATGTGCTCGAAAACACCATCTATCCAGAGCGCAAGAAGATGCTGACCGATGCCGAGGGCAAACTGATTATCGACTCCTGCGCCATTCGCATTTTCATCAACGACTATTACGGCGACTCGCTGCAGACGATGAAGCTCGCCGTGCAGGAGCTTGATACGGCCAAGGTGATAAAGGAAAACGAGAATTTCTATACCAACCTCTCGCCCGAAGACTATTACACGCCGGGCAAGGGCCAGCGCACCACGCTGAGCTATGCCATCAAAGACCTCAGCCGTCCGGATTCCATCACGTCGCTCAGCCGCAACATCGTGGTGCGTCTGCCAGAGGATTACGGACGTTTCCTCGTTGAGAAATACTACGAGAATCCTAAGTTCTACAGCAATTCCTACCAGTTCATCCATCACGTCTGCCCTGGCTTCTATTTCCAGATAAAGGGCGGCGTTGGTTCAATGGCGCAGGCGCGTACTTCTACGCTCGACATCTTCTTCCGTTACCACAGCACGGAAAAGGGCAAAGACACCATCGTCAACGGTATGCAGCGCATGGCTGCCACGCAGGAAGTCATCCAGCAAACCATGATCGATAATACGATTCCGGCTTCGATGCTCAACCCCGACAACGACTACACCTATATCAAGTCGCCAGCCGGACTTTTCACCGAACTGGAACTGCCGATGAATGAAATCGTTGACGGAGCGCATTACAACGACACGATTAACGCGGCCTCTGTCACCCTGACCACGGTCAACACCAACAACCACACCGCCAACGCCATCGGTGCGCCAAAGCGCATCATGCTCGTGCCGAAGAGCATGGCCTATTCGTTCTTCGAAAACAGCCGCGTCACCGACGTTTCCTATTCTTTCCTGGCAGAATACAACAAAACCTATAACGCCTACTCCTTCTCAAACATTTCGCGCCTCATCACCAATCTGAAGAACAAACGCGACAGGGAAGCTGGCGTTACGCCGCAAGACAGCGAGGCCGTTCGCAAGGCGAAATGGGCTGCTTGGGAAGCGCAAAACCCCGACTGGAACAAGGTGTACCTCATTCCGGTGGATGTCGTGACCACGACGTCGACCAACAGTTACGGCGTTGTCTCCACCGTTATTCATAGCGTGAAAAACCAGTTGGGAATGTATAGCACCATGCTGAAGGGCGGGCCGCAGGGACTCGTCAAGATGGACGTGGTCTACAGCCGTTTCGAAAATAAGTAATGGCTTACCATTACAAAAAAAACTCATTGGCAGTTGGCCCAACCGCCGTTTGGAAAGCCATAGAAGGTGTCCTGAAAATAAGGATTTTGAATCTCGCAGATTCGGTTCCATATTTTCAGAACACCTTTTTCTTTTCCGCGTGACACCATCTGCATTTTTTTGTTTAACTTTGGAGACTGAATAGGCTACTATTCAGTCTGATTTTTGCATACAAAACACAATTACACACTATACGCAATGAAAAAAAATCGCAAGAACCTCACAGGGCGCTGCGCCGCCATCGCTTTGGCGTTGCCGTTGACCCTTGTTGGCAGTGCTGCGCTTGACGCCAAGCCCCTGCCGTTGCCAACCACAACGCAGACGGCCGGCTCGCAGCTCATTGCCGATGTTCGGCAAATCAACCCGACAACCGTTGAAGTCATCTATGCCGATGGCAAGATGATGATGTTCGACTTCTACGGACCTAACATCGTGCGCATCTTCCGCGACGACAATGGCGGCATCCTCCGCGACCCGAAGGCCAAGCCTGAAGCGCAGATCCTGACGGCCAACGCCCGCCGCGCCACTGGCGGTGTGACCGTGAGCAAGCAAAACGGCATGGTTTCCGTTTCCACCTCCCGCGCTGCCATCAATATTAACTGCACCACGGGCCTTTTCTCCGTCGTGAACAAGCAGACGGGCGAAACGGTGGTTGACGAAATCGCACCAGTGGTTTTCGATAAGAGCAAAACCAAACTGACGTTTGCGGCGCGTCCTGATGAATATTTCTTCGGCGGCGGTGTGCAAAACGGACGCTTCTCACACAAGGGCAAGAGCATTGCCATCGTCAACACCAACAACTGGGTTGACGGCGGTGTGGCTTCTCCAACGCCTTTCTATTGGAGCACCCGTGGCTACGGCGTGATGTGGTACACCTTCAAGCCGGGCCGTTATGACTTCGGCGCAACGGAGCCAGGCAAGGTGGTGCTGACGCACGATGAGGATTATCTCGATGCTTTCGTCATGGTTGACAACGGTGCCGTTGAACTCCTCAACGACTTCTATCAGCTCACTGGAAACCCCGTGCTCCTGCCAAAGTTTGGCTTCTATCAGGGCCACCTCAACGCCTACAACCGTGACTACTGGAAGCAAGCGGAAAACGGCTTCATGCTCTATGAAGACGGCAAGCGCTACAACGAGAGCCAGAAGGACAACGGCGGCATCAAGGAAAGCCTCAATGGGGAGAAAAACAACTACCAGTTCTCTGCCCGCGCAGCCATCGACCGTTACCTCAACAACGATATGCCCCTCGGATGGTTCCTGCCTAACGACGGCTACGGTGCTGGCTACGGCCAGACCGGTACGCTGGACGGCAACATCCAAAACCTCAAGCAATTTGGCGATTATGCCCGCTCAAAGGGCGTAGAGGTGGGACTCTGGACCCAGAGCAACCTCCATCCGCGCGAAGGCGTTGAAGGATTGCTTCAGCGCGACATCATCAAGGAAGTGCGCGACGCTGGCGTGCGTGTCCTGAAAACCGACGTTGCCTGGGTGGGTGCCGGCTATAGCTTCGGCCTCAACGGTGTGGCCGACGTGGGCGAAGTGATGCCCTACTATGGTTCAAACGCCCGTCCTTTCATCATCTCTCTCGACGGCTGGGCTGGCACACAGCGTTATGCTGGTATCTGGAGCGGCGACCAGACTGGCGGCGACTGGGAATACATTCGCTTCCACATCCCGACATTCATCGGTTCTGGACTCTCCGGACAGCCCAACATCACGTCGGATGTCGACGGTATCTTCGGCGGAAAGAACCTGCCTGTCAATGTGCGCGAATTTCAGTGGAAGACCTTCACGCCGATGGAACTCAACATGGACGGCTGGGGCAGCAACCCGAAATATCCGCATGTGCTCGGCGAACCGGCAACGAGCATCAACCGCTCTTACCTCAAACTGAAGTCGGAACTGATACCTTACACCTACAGCATCGCTGCTGAGGCCGTTGACGGCAAACCGATGATTCGCGCCATGTTCCTCGACTATCCGAGCGACTATACCCTCGGCACGAAAACTCAGTATCAGTTTATGTATGGTCCTTCCTTCCTCGTGGCTCCAATCTATAAAGACACCAAGATGGACAAGGAAGGCAACGACGTGCGCAACGGCATCTATCTGCCAAACGGCAAGTGGGTGGACTACTACACGGGCGACGTTTACACTGGCGGACGCATCATCAACAACTTCGACGCGCCGCTCTGGAAGCTCCCTGTCTTTGTCAAGGCCGACGCCATCATCCCGATGACCAACCCCAACAACAATCCGAGCGGCATACGCCAGGATTTCCGTGCCTATGAAATCTATGCCGACAGCGATGCTGAGTTCACGGAATACGACGACGACGGCACGACGCAGGAATACCTTTCCGGACGCAACACGCGTACGCTCGTTCATACGCATGTCGACAAGCAGAAACTAACGGTTAGCATCGCTCCGACCATTGGCGGATACAACGGTTTCGTTCGCGAAAAGGAGACGGAACTGCGCATCAACGTTTCGGCACAGCCCAAGAAACTCACCGCCAAGGTGGGAGGCAAGAGCGTGAAGCTCACCGCTGTTTCTTCGCTTGAAGACTTCGAGAAGGGCACCAACGTTTACTTCTACAACGCCGCTCCCAACCTCAACCGCTTCTCAACGCCAGGCACCGAAATGGCCAAGGTGGTGATCAAGAAGAATCCGCAGTTGCTCGTCAAGCTCGGCAAGGCCGACGTGGTTGAACAGGGCGTGGAAGTCGTTGTCAACGGCTTCGAATTTGCACCTGAAAACCGTCTCGCCGTTAGCAGCGGCAGCTTGCAGGCACCGAAGGCTGTTGTCGCTGAAAACGGCACCGGCGTCTTCACCCTCACCCCCTCTTGGGAGAAGGTGGCAAATGCCGACTTCTATGAAGTGGAATTTGGCGATATGCTGTATTCAACCATCCGCGACACCGAATTTACCTTCGACGAGCTCCAGCCTGAAACAACCTATAGTTTCAAGGTACGTGCCGTGAACAAAGACGGCTATTCGCCTTGGACCACCGTCAGTGGCACCACCCAGAGCAATCCGCTCGAATGGGCTGTCAAGAATATCAAGGCTACCTGCACCGCAGAAGGTCAGGGCGGACAGGGCGTGAGCAAGCTCTTCGACTTCGACGAGAAGTCGGGCTGGCACACGAAGTGGGGCGCCAAAGCCGTTCCGTTTGACATGACGCTCGACCTTCGCGCCGTGAGCGAACTCGACCGCATCGAATACATGCCGCGTGAAGACGCTGCCAACGGTACGCTCCTCAAGGGAACTGTCTCTTACAGCACCGACCGCCAGACTTGGACCGCGCCTGTGGCCTTCACTTGGAAGCGCGACAACACCACGAAGACCTTTAAGTTTGAAGGCATGCCGAAGGCACGCTACGTGAAGATTGCCATCACGGAAGCCGTTGGCGACTTCGGTTCAGGTCGTGAAATGTATATCTTCAAGAAAGAGGGCAGCGAAAGCTTCATCCAGGGCGATATCAACCACGACAAGCGCATCGACGAAAACGACCTCACCTCTTATATGAACTACACGGGTCTGCGTGCTGGCGATGCCGACTTCGACTACGTGAAGGACGGTGACATCAACCAGAACGGACTCATCGACGCTTACGATATTTCTGTGGTCACCACGGAACTTGATGGCGGCGTTCGCAACAGCAACGACAAGGTGAGCGGCTCACTCGTGCTCACGCCAAACAAGAAGACGTTTGCCGCTGGCGACATCATCGAAATCAAGGTGTCGGGCAAGGACCTCCACTACGTGAACGGCTTGAGCTTCGCTTTGCCTTACAACGTCAACGAGCTGGAATATGTTGGCACAACGCTGGTCGGCATGAAGGAAATGGATAACCTCACCTACGACCGCTTGCACACCAACGGTCAGAAGGCACTCTATCCGACCTTCGTCAACCGTGGCAATAACTTCCTCCTTGACGAAGGTAGCCACGAGCTCTTCACCATCAAGTTTAAGGCCAAGAAGGCTGGCAAGTTCAACCTCAAGGCGCAAGATGGCATGCTCGTCGACCGCAACCTCGGAACGGTGAAGTTCTGATAAACCGCATAAAACGGCTGATGGCCTCGTCGGCGGCAACGCCCTGAGGCCATAGTAACACATAATAGTCTCTCTGCTCCTTTCGCCCCGCCAGTACAGTAGCGGAAGGTGGCAGCTAAACGATAAGCCCCGCGGCATTCCTTCATAGAAGGAGTGGCGCGGGGCTTTTTTTGTCTGTTAAGGAACCTCACAGACAGAAGATGTGTCACGGCAATCCAGATTCCCGACTTGTCGGCGAATGCCGTCCCGCGTTCGGTTGTGCCTGGGCCTTGGTTCATCTGCGTCTGCCCCCACGTTCGCTAAAAGTCATGGGCGCTGGCTTTTATCCTTGGGGATTTAAGCAGACAGATGTTGCAAAAACAAATAACCGTCCCATCCCTATGCCTTTTGGGTTATCCTTCGGCATAGGGAGTTCATAATTCAGAAAAATCAAGGTTGGTAGAGAGGCGCCCTTTTTAGGTAGGGTGTTCAAAATCAAAAAAATCTCTGCGCTTTTTTGCCAAATAACAAGGTGCGGCGAAGCCCTGAGGCGAAGCACTGTAGCTCACTTTGCTCGCAAAGTGAGGGGGGCGAATATTGTGGCGGCCAAGCACGAGCTGAAAATCCAACAAAGTCATGCCCCAGAGCGCTGGTCATGTTCGCTACGTGTTCGTGGCCCTCACTTTGCGAGCAAAGTGAGCTACAATGCTGGCGCCGCAACAGACGATTGTATGGGGCAGTGCAAATCTCCGTAGCGAGGGCGCTACCGCTAACTTTTATATTTCAATTTTGAATGCCCTACCTGTTAGGTTTGTCGTCCTTGCAATCGCAGTATCAGAACGTAAAACGCTGCTAAGCATGGCAACTCCGTTTTCCGTGAATTCATAAGACCTGTATTTCAAGTGCTGTCCACGTCCTTCGTTTAAGGTCGCAATTTGCGACCTTAAACATTCTTCCTTGGTCAAATGAAACATGAAATTCTCAGGGAATCGTTTGATGTTACGTTTTACTTGTTCATTAAGACGCTTTGTTTCAACACCATAAAGTGTGGCAAGGTCACGATCAAGCATAACTTGTTGCCCTTTATTAGAGTTTTTTTTGCGCCATCGCGTAACAACAAAATAACCGACTGACTTTAAGAACGAACTTAAAATCAGTCGGTTTTTATATAACAATATTTTTTACCACCTACTTACCATTAATAAGGTCCTCCTCATTCCGCCGGGTGCTTCTTCAACACCTTTTGGAATTGCCAGTAAAAGAGTGGGGCGGCGGTGAAGAGGCCGAGGGAGATGGCCAGGAAGATGCCCGTTGTCTTGAGGTGGCAGGGGAATCCGAGGAAATATCCTGCTGGGATGTTGACTACGATGTAGCTCACGAAGGCAATCCACATCATTGACATCACCTGCGACGTGCCGCGGAGGGCGTTGGCGTAGCAAATTTGCATCGCGTCGCCAAACTGATAGATGATGAGCGGCACGATGAGCGAAACGGCGATGCCGACAACAGTGGGGTCGTGCGTGAAGAAGTGGATGAACGTGGGGCCGAGGATGAGGAAGGTGAGCGAGGAGAGCGTGGCCATAGCGCAGAGGATGTGCTGTCCGGCACGCGTGGCGAGGCGCACTTGGTGCCAGTCGTTCAACCCGACAAAGGTGGCCACGCGGATGCTCATGCCCGAGCCGAAGCTGTAGTAGAAGAGGAAACCGAGCGTTCCGATGGTGAGCATCACCTGGAAGGCGGCCAACGACGGGGCGTCAATCCAGCCTGCCATGATGCAGCTGAAGGTGAAAGCACCGCTCTCCATGCCCATCTGCAAACCGATGGGGAGTGATTTGGTGTTGACAAAGCGTGTGGCTTTCCACGATAGCGGAGTGGCGTTGAAACCGGTGCGGTAGGCGGCATAGCGCTTGCGGAAGGCCACGACGGCAACGATGGCCAATGCCATGTATATGCGCGAGAAAAGCGTGGAGAGGCCAGCGCCGAGCAAACCGAGTTCGGGGAATGGGCCGACGCCGTAGATGAGCAGGACGTTGCCGACAATGTTGAGCGCGTTGCCCGTTAGGAGAATCCACATGCCGGTGGCGGTGTCGCTCGTGCCGTCGGTGAATTGGCGCACGGCATTGAAGAGGGCCACGAAGAGCATGGAGATGCCGATGACGATGTAGTAAGGGCGGATGTGGGGCAGGAGTTGCGGTGGCTGGCCCATGCGGTCGACATAGAAATATAGCACGGTCATGATGGTGAGCAGGACAAACGTGAAAAGTCCGTTGGCCATGAGCGCCTGCTTGAGCAGGCCGCCAGCTTCGTGTTTCTCGCCGCGGCCGCAATGGGCGCTGACGAGCGGCGTGAGACCGTAGCTGTATCCCATGATCAGAAAGGAAATGAGGTTGAACACGCTGTTGACAAACGACGCCGAAGCGAGGGCTTCCGTGGCGTAACGGCCCACCATCATCGTGTCGGCAAATCCCATGATGATGACGCCGATTTGTCCGATGGCAATGGGAATGCCCAGGCGAAGGGTGGCTTTGTAGTGGGGGAGTAGTTTAGACATAAGCTATTGTGTTGGGATGGTGTTTGGAGGAGCGGCTGGCGCTGGAGGTTGGTAACGTCTGTCTGTGGAGTTGGCGGGCGTTGTGTGTTGGGAGATGCTGCCGCTGGACGTTTTGGCAGGAAGAACAGACTTTCCTGCCAGCATGTTTTTCTTTTCCATAAAAAGACCGCGCAACTCCGGCATGGCGCAGAGTCGCGCGGTCTTTTATGGCTTCTTATGATAGCGATAAAAGAATCGTTTCGTGGTGTGTTTCAGTGGGGGAAGCGTGAGTGGTGTTTCTGCCCTCCTGCTTACCTATTTGTTCTCAGAGAGAAAGTCTTGAGCGTCACGCGTTGCCGCTTGTCGCCAAATTGCACCGTGAAGGTGACGAGGTCGCTCTTCAGTTTTGAGGGGGCGATGATTTCCACCTTGTAGCGGAATCCCTGCCCTGGGGCCAGTTCGCTGACGATGGCCGTCGGCGAGATGACGACGCGGCGGTTGTCGCAGGTGATGATGGGCGCGATGTCGTACATCATGTTGTCGCTGCGGTTGTAGATGTCCATCGTGACACAGACATGCTCGTTGGGGTCCAGCCGCTGATTGTGGTTGGGGTCGATGAGTCGCACGTTGGTGACTTCCAGGTAAGACCATTGCGAGAGGCAGGCCGTGGCGCGTGAAGAGCGGCGCGACTGGTAGTCGTTGTAATATCCTTGGACGTCGACTGGCTCTTCGTATTCGTGGTTGGAACTGGCCTGCCCTGTGATGGCTGCGCCTGCAGCTCCTCCAGCCACCATGCCGATGAGGCTGCCGACGTCAGAGCCTCGCGGGCCGCCGATGATGCCACCGATGCTGGAGCCCAGCATGCCGCCCATGCCGCTTCCTGTGGCAACGGCGGAGAACTGCGAATAGTTGCAGCCCGACAGCGTGAGGAGCAGGCACAAAGTGATGATGAGGGGGTGCTTCATCTTTGTTTAGGAGGGATTATCTTACGAGGATGACCAAGTAACGGCTCACGCTCCAAAAAGCATCGGGGTTGGTGATGCGCAGCGTGTAGTTCTCCTGTGCGTCTTTGTCAAGCGTGTAAGAACCAGCAGGGTGGCTCGTGAGCAATGTTGCTTTCTTAGAATAGAGAGGAATCTTCTGCGTGACGCGGATGTCGATCTTCGTGAAATATTCCTTGTTGAAGTTCGATGAGCGCATCACGTCGCCTCTTTCGAGAATGTGTTGCTCGCGAAGTTCCTTCTTCGTGCCAAACACGTACCATGCCGTGTGCAACTGCTGGTCTTGGCGCACCACGGTGCGTTCCTTCTCCTCGTTTTTCGTCGTGAGGTCTTCCACGTTGTCGCTCAGCTGGTCAATCTGTTCGCTCTGCTCTGCAATCTTGATGTCTTTCTCAGCCAATTGCTTGCGCAGCTCTTCAATTTCGCGGCTCTTGCTTTCGAGTTGGCGGTTGAACTCTTCCACCATGGCTTCGTAGGCGCTTTTCGTTTCCTTGCTCGTTTGGCTCGCGTTTCTCAGCTGCTGCTGGAGGTCGGCGATGCGGGCGCGGTTGAGGCGCAGCGTCTGCTGGATGAATGCCATGTTTTCAACGATGACTTGCTGGTTGGGCGTTTCGGCGTTTTCTTGCGTCACGCGTCCTTCAGCCTCATTGATTTGGCGGAAGCCTTCGCGAATTTGCTGGATGGTCTTTGCCAAGTCTTCCGACTCCGAATTGCTTTGTGCCAACACCCGTTGCAGGGAGTCGATGACTTCCTGTGAGCGGTCGGTTGTATTTTCCTTCTCTCGTTTCGACTGGCAACCGCTGAATGTCAGTGCTGCGGCAACCAGTGCAAGAATGGTGAATCTCTTAGTCATTGTGCTAATGGTATTTTAGTTGAAAAGCCATCTGCCGATCTTCCAAATGGTATGGTCACGCGCGTGGCGCGGAAGCTACCCGTTATTAATAGGAATGTATATCTGTACTTAGGAATGTGCCTACACAGAAAAGGCATGTACCAGCATGCGAAGGGCATGCGTCTTTAGTAAGATATGTGTGGCCGGCAAAAGAGTTTTCTGGTATGTTATGTCGTTATTAGAAATCTGTTGTGGAATCTTCTTCTTCGCTGTCTTTCCGTGCGCGTTCGCGGCGTGCCTTGCGTGCCGACTGTTTGGCCGTTTCCGCGCCTTCAACAACGAGGACAAATTCACCGCGCGGGGCGTTTTCCTCAAAATGGTGGAGCACTTCGGCAATGGTGCCTCTGACGCTTTCCTCGTGCAACTTGGAGATTTCGCGGCAGGCCGACATGCGGCGCTCTGCTCCGAAAGTCTCGACAAATTGCGTCAAGGTTTTCACCACACGGTAGGGCGATTCATAGAAAATCATGGTGCGCTCTTCTGTTTGTAGGCTCTCCAGGCGCGTGGCTCTGCCTTTCTTTTGGGGCAGAAAACCCTCAAACGTGAAGCGTTCGCAGGGCAGGCCAGAAGCCACCAAGGCTGGTACGAAAGCCGTTGCGCCTGGCAGGCATTGCACCTCCACGCCGCGTGCCACGCAGGCTCTGACAAGCATAAAGCCAGGGTCGGAGATGCCGGGTGTCCCGGCGTCGGAAATGAGTGCCATCACTTCGCCTGCCGCCATGCGGGCGGCAAAGGCATCGGCCGTTTGGTGTTCGTTGAATTTATGGTGTGAACACAGCCGGTTCTTTATCTCAAAATGCGCTAAGAGGATGCCCGACGTGCGGGTGTCCTCAGCCAAAATAAGGTCGGCCTCCTTCAAAACTTTCAAGGCCCGGAGCGTGATGTCCTCCAAGTTTCCAACGGGCGTTGGTACTAAATAGAGCTTTCCCATGTTGCAAATATATAGAAAACTCAGGCAGGGAGCAAATAAACCGCCCTTTTTTTAAAATAGTTTTGATTTTATTTGGCGCTCTCTGAGGCTTGCACTACCTTTACACTCGTGTTTTTTACGGCATTGCCCGCCATGCGACAGCCTTGGCGGAGTGCCTTAGAATCTCTTAGAATTACTTAGAATCTCTCCTTATTAAAAAGATACATCATTGTGAAACCGATTACTTTCGACCGCTTTGCGCGAGGGCTTGTATTTGTTGCCGTGCTCTTCGCCGCCTACGGATGCTTCAGCTATTTGAGTCCGGTGCTCATCCCCTTCTTGGTGGCAGGCGTGGCCGCTTATCTGCTCAATCCCGTTTGCGATTTCTTCCAGCACACCTGTCGTTTGCGCTTCCGCGTGGTGAGCGTGTTGCTAACATTGGTGCTGGCCATCGGCGGCATTGTGGGTGTCTTGTGGCTCTGCATCCCGCCCATATTCGACGAGTGTGGCCATTTCAGTGTGGTGTTGCGCCATTATTTTGAGTCTGAGGCCGACAAGGAGTCGGTATCGTACGTTGTGCGCAATATCTTCAAGGAGGGCGCTCGGAACACCAATCTCATGTCGTTTGTGGAGTCAGACGACTTCCGCGCCGTGTTGAAAACTGCCCTTCCGCGCCTTTGGAACCTTCTGATGTCGACAGCCGGTCTCGTGGTCAGCTTCGTCTCCTCCTGCATCGGCTTGCTCTACCTCTTCTTCCTGTTGCTCGACTACAACCGTTATGCCAAGATATGGATTACGTTCGTTCCGCACCGCTACCGCACCTTTGCGCGGCAGTTTTTTAACGACGTGACCTTCTATCTCTGCGGCTATTTCCGCGGCCAGCTACTCATTGCATTGAGCAACTGCGTGCTTTTCACGTTGGGCTTCTTCCTCGTGGGTTTCCCCATGCCCATCGCTTTAGGCTGCTTCATCGGCATCATCAGTTTCGTGCCTTATTTGCAGGTGGCCGGCCTCCTGCCTTGCGCCCTCCTGGCCCTGTTGCGCACCGCTGAGACCGGGCAGAACTTCTGGTTGCTCATCGGCGGCGCCCTCGCCGTTTACCTCGTTGTGCAAATCATCCAAGACGTCATCGTCACGCCGCGCATCATGGGTCGCATCATGGGGCTTTCGCCCGCCATCATTCTCCTTGCCCTCTCCGTCGGCGCCTTTGTTGGCGGCATCGGCGGTTTGATAGTGGCGCTGCCAATCACCACTTTGGCAATGGCCTATTATAAGCGCTACGTGGTGAAAGAGCCCGATGTCGACCTCCCTTGCGGCGAAAAAGCATAGGAGAGGTGCAGGAGATGTGATAATCGAAATATGCTTGGTCATCTACTTAAAAAATAAATGGCAGTCTTACTTATTGCGCACGTATGGGGTGGTGTGTGCGATTTTTTTACTACCTTTGCGCGGTATAAGACGTATGCAAAACCCGTTTAGGCGGGAATGGCGTTCGAAACCATTATAGCAAAACTCAATAATTATATACAAACGACTATGAGTGAACAACTAAAGAAAGTCAAAGACCTCGTTGAGCGTCGCCAAAAGGCACGCCTCGGCGGTGGCGAAAAAGCCATCGAGAAACAGCATGCCAAGGGCAAAGCTACAGCGCGCGAACGCATTGATTTGCTGCTCGACAAAGGGTCGTTCGAAGAAATGGATATGTTCAAGCTCCACCGTTGCCACGACTTCGGTATGGAGAAGAAGCACTTTTATGGTGACGGTGTCGTGTGTGGTTCTGGTACCATCAACGGCCGTCTCGTTTACGTTTTCGCACAAGACTTCACCGTCAACGGCGGTTCGCTCTCTGAGACGATGGCCGAGAAGATTTGCAAGGTGATGGACCAGTCGTTGAAGATGGGTGCTCCTTGCATCGGTTTGAACGATTCAGGTGGTGCACGTATTCAAGAAGGTGTGAACGCTTTGGCTGGTTTTGGAAACATTTTCCAGCGTAACATCGAAGCCTCTGGCGTTGTGCCTCAAATCTCAGGCATCTGCGGTCCTTGCGCCGGTGGTGCTGTTTATTCTCCTGCCTTGACCGACTTTGTCGTGATGCTTGAAGGCGTGAGCTACATGTTCCTTACCGGTCCGAAGGTTGTCAAGACCGTGACGGGTGAAGACGTGACTCAGGAAGACCTCGGCGGTGCTGGCGTCCACTCAACCAAGAGCGGTGTTTGCCACTTCACAGCCAAGACCGAAGAAGAGTTTGCTGGCCTTATCCGCCGTTTGCTCTCATACATTCCTCAGAACAACATGGAGCGTGCTCCCCGCGTGGAATGCACCGACCCGATTGACCGTAAGGAAGACAGCCTGAACGAAATCATCCCCGACAACCCCAACATGGCTTACGACATGTATAAAGTGCTGGGTGCCGTTGTCGACAACGGTGAGTTCCTCGAAGTTCAGCGCAACTTTGCCCGCAACATCATCATCGGTTTTGCCCGTTTCAATGGTCAGAGCGTAGGTATCGTTGCCAACCAACCGAGCGTGTATGCCGGTGTGCTTGACTGCAACGCCTCAAGAAAGGCTGCCCGCTTCGTTCGTTTCTGCGACTGCTTCAATATTCCAATCGTATCGTTTGTTGACGTGCCGGGCTTCTTGCCGGGAACAGGTCAGGAATACAACGCCGTCATCGACCACGGTGCGAAATTGCTTTACGCTTACGGCGAGGCCACTGTGCCCAAGGTGACAGTCACTCTCCGCAAGAGCTATGGTGGTTCACACATCGTGATGGGTTGCAAGCAGCTCAAGGCCGACCTCAACTACGCATGGCCTTCTGCAGAAATCGCAGTAATGGGTGCCAGCGGTGCTGTAGCCATCCTCAATGGCAAGGCCGCCAAGGAACAAGCCGATCCGAAGGCCTTCTTGGCAGAAAAGGAGAAGGAATACAACGACCTCTTCACCAACCCATACAAGGCAGCCGAATATGGCTATGTTGACGACGTTATTGAGCCGCGCAACACGCGCTTCCGCGTTTGCCGCGCCTTGGCTCAGTTGGAAAACAAGCGCGAAACGCGTCCTGCCAAGAAACACGGCAACATTCCATTGTAATCAAGTGAAACACGCAGTTCAATGAAAACATTCAAATATACCATTGCCGGTCATGCCGTGACAATCCGTCTCGACGAGAAGCAGGGCACGATTGCCGACCTCCTCGTTGACGACAAGCATCCGGCTGTCGACGACAAAGAAATGCCAGTCATTGCGGCTGTCATCTCTCTTGCCCTCATCGAATACGATGTGGCCGTTGTTCACGACGACGAACCAGGCATCATCACCTTAGCGCCTCAGAGTTCGGGTTGGGCCAATCCTTCCCAGCTGATGGCATCATTGTAATATAGTAATTAGGTAAACATGAAACAATATAAATATAAGGTCAACGGCGCACAATATGACGTCACCATCGACAGCATCGTTGGCAACATTGCCAAAGTGGAAGTCAATGGCATTCCCTTTGAAGTTGAAATGCAGGGTTCTTCTCTCGTAGAGGAAGACCTCCCCACTCAGGTGGCCGATGAAACTGCTGCTCCTGCAGTTGCCGCTACTCCTGCAGCCGTTGAGGCCGCTCCTGCCGCTCCTGCCGCAGGCGCTCCTGGTGCTGGTGCTCCAGTGAAGGCTCCGCTTCCCGGTGTGGTTGCCAAGATTCTGGTCAGCGTCGGACAGGCTGTCAAGAAGGGCGAAACCGTTCTCGTGCTTGAAGCCATGAAGATGGAAAACAACATCACAGCTGAGGCCGATGGTAAAATCACCGGCATCTGCGTTGCAGCTGGCGACAGCGTGATGGAAGGCACCACGTTGGTGACGATTGGCTAATCAGACAACATCAAATAAAAAAGAGGACATCCGTTAGGGTGTCCTCTTTTTTGTTGGTGCAGTACATTTATTTGATGCTGCACAACGTCGTGCAGCACCAACAACTTATTAAATATCTTTTCGGCTACCGCTCTGTCTGTTATTCCAACTCGTTGGAGCCGACCGTAATGTCGTATTCAATGCCAGTCTGGTCGCCCTTGTAACGGTAAACGATGTCCGTTCCCGTTTGCGAGCACAAATGAATTAGTTGGGCGTTTGACGCGTCACCCTGTGCGCTCGTTTTCAATTCGTTGATAATGGCGGCCTTCACGTTGGCAATCACTTCGTCGTTCCATGACGCAAGCGGCACTTGGTTCTCGTCGACCTCGTAGATGTAATAGAGAGAACCGTTAGAGAGATACATGTCGGTCATTGTGATACCGTTGCCGAGGTCCATCGGCAACAATTTTTTCCCTGTTTCAACGGAAGATTTCAACGTTGCTAAGTTGGAAGACGTCTCGCTCTCCTCGTCGGCAAAACTGTCATCGGAAGCGTTGTCAGCGTCGTCGGAAGCGTTATCGGCGCTGTTGAGCTTTGAGCGGATTTCCTTGGCTGTGAATTTAACGGTGATTTGTTTCTTCGAGCGCTTGAAGTCCATGACAAACTTCAGTCCCATCTCTTTTTTCAGCAGGAGGTCGAGGATTTCCTTTTCTTCGCCGCTGAAACGGCTGATGGCATTCAGTATCTGGTTTGCGAGTTCCTTTTTGAGCGACGCGTCAATCTCATCGGGAAGCATGTACGATTGTTCGCTGTAATCGAAGTAGTAAGTCAGATAATCCTCCTCCAGTTCCAATTTGGCAATCTGGATTTCTGGGCTTACCACAATCGGGCATTTTTCGTTGACACCTTCAACGGTTTTCTCCAGCAGTTTTTTGTCGCTGTCCTGGCAGCCGGTCAGGCCGAAGGCCAAGAAGCAAAGCATGGCAACCATGAATTGGTTGAGACTGAGAGACCATTTGTTTTTTCGGATTTCTTTCATAATGGCTAATGACGTTTGTTGGTTTGTAAATAATAGATAATCTAACCCCACGCAGATTCGTGTGGGAATTTATGGATGTCTTCACGAAAGAGGGCACCGTTATTGTTTCTCGTTTGCGGGCTTGAACATGAACGGGCATTGCGGAGGTTTGCGTTGCGGTCGTACCTATTCCTTAAAAACCAGTCAGCGTCATGCCAGGCGGATCAGAAATCGCCGCCGCCCCAACCGCCGCCACGGTTGCCGCCTCCCATTGGGCCATTCATCTGGCGCATTTGTTCGAAGCGTAGGCGCATTTCCTGTCGGCGTTGTTCTTCGGCTTTCTTTTCAAGCTCGTAAATTTGGGCAATCTGCTCCGGTGAGAGATATTCGGCATAGATGGCCGCATATTTTTCGCGCAGGGCCTTCGTCTTCTCCTGCATATCCGCCATTTTCTGCTTCATGTCCGCCGATGGTTCTCCGTGGCGCACCATTCGCTGGCGCGTGTTCATTCTTCTTGCATTGACGCTGTCTGGAGCGGCAGGCGCACCAGGGGCCATCGTGTCGGGAGGTGCCGGCATGCTATCGGGCGGTGCTGGCACACTGTCGGTCGGAGCTCCCATTTGGCGCGGCGGACGCTGTTGACCGTCGTTTCCGCGGCGGTTACTTCTTCTGCGATCTCTGCGCTCCTTGCGGTCTTGGGGTTCCATGCTGCGGCGCAGCAGTTGCAGTTCCTTTTGATATTCCGTGTAGGTAGCCACAAACTTTTTCGTTTCCGCTTTCTTCAGTTTGAGACCCTTGGCAATCGACGTGCCTTGCGTCTTTGCCATTTCCTCAACCGACATGCGTTGCGGGCCGCCTTCGCCACCGAAGAACTGTGCCGAAGCATTGACAGAACAGAAGGCGATGGCCACAGCCATGCCCAGAGATTTGATGATTTGTTTCATATTCTATTCGCGTTAGTTGTTATTGATGATGCCGCGAAATTAATGAGAAACCATCTTTCCGTCAAGCCTTTGCCGCGGAGATTGCAAATGTGTTCAACGAACGGGCAATTCTTTCCCACGAATGGCCAACGCGTGTGTGGAGAGCAGGCATTTCTCGCCGCCGTGAAGCGTTGCGGAGGAAAGTCCTCATTTCTTTTTAGTAATGGTGAAAGAATAAGTTGAGCAATTTTGACCTGTATTTTTGTTGGTTTTGGAATTTGGAAGAGGGAGCATAGCGGGCTATGTGACCGATGACAAATTTCAAAAGCGGCAAAAAGACAGGACATAAGAAACAATTCCTTATTCCTCAAAATTGCTCAAGTTATTTTTTTACCATTACTTAAACCGCGAGAGCAGAAACTCTATACATTCGCGGAATACCACCACGCGCAAGGCCAACATCATTCCGACGTAAACCGCCAGTGCAACGGCAATCTTAACAATGATTGCCACGTAGATGCTGGCAAAGAACGTCGACACCCAATAGGCCGCCGTCATAGTCAGTGCGGCGCAGAGCACGAAGGGCGCGATGTCGAAAATCGCCTGCCAAAGCCGCAGGCCGATGAGCCTTTCCACAAAGAAATGCCAGACGGGCAGCCACAGAATGCCGAGGATGACATAGACCGTCACCATCGTTTCAACGCCATAGGGGTAGAGCAGTAGGAGGGCGGCCATTTGCAGGAGGCAGAGCCCGATGGTGTTCCAGAGGAAAACGTTGCTGCGTCCTTGGCTGATGAGGAAGTTGGAATAAAACGAGGCAATGGGTACGAAGGCACCGCCCACGCAGAGAATCTGCATCAGCCGCGCACTCTCAATCCATTTGTCCGTGATGAGGATGGTGATGAACTCTGGCGCGATGAGTGCCAGTCCGAAGAGCGCCGGACACGACACGAAAGCCGTGAAGCGCAGCATCTTCCGAAAGGCGCGTAGTTGTCGTTCGCGGTCGTTCTCGAGGCGTGCAAACACAGGTTGAGTTACGCCCCAAAGCGTACCATTGAGAAACGTGTAGCCGATGCCCGTCCATTTGTTGGCCTGATTGTAAAGGCCCACCATGCGTTCGCCGTAGAGACGTCCGAAAAACACAGAGAAGAGGTTGTTGTTGATGCCCGTGAAGAGATTCGTGAGCAGCAGTTTCGAGCTGAAACCTATCATGCCGCGTAGCGGTCGCAGGTTGATGTGCATAGAAGGGCGCCAGCCGCTGAAATACCAGCTGAAGAACGTCATCATGGCGCAATAAACGATGTTCTGGATGGCGATGCCCCAATAGGCAAAGCCGTTCCATGCCAGCGTCACGCCCGTCACGCCCGAGGTGAAGAGGGCCGCGAGCGACATCCAGGCCGTTTCCTTCACGCGCAGATTTCTGAAGAGCACGGCACGCGGCGTGGTGCCCCAACTTGCAAACACGAAGTTGAGGAACGAGAGTCGCGCCAGCGGCACGAGTTTGGGCTGGTCGAAGAAATCAGCAATGAGCGGCGCACAGAAAAACAGGATGACGTAGAGCACGGCGCCACAGAGAACATTAAACCAGAAGACCGCGTTATAGTCTTCCTGCGTGATGTCTTTCTTGCGGTTGAGCGCCGAGATAAAACCGCTCTCCTGCAGGGCGCCCGCCAGCAGCGAGAAGATGGTGAGCATGCCCACCATGCCATAGTCGGCCGGCGAGAGCAGGCGGCCCAGAAATATGCCAAACACGAGATTGAGCACCTGTTGTCCGCCGTTGTTGATGCCGCCCCAAAGAATCCCTTTGGCGGTTTTTTCTTTTAGGTTTTGTTCTGCCACGTTGATAGGGTATTAGGTAATGGTTAAAAAATAACTTGTGCAACAAAATTGCTCAACTTATTCTTTCACCATTGCAAAGCAGGTGTTCATAATAATATAGGAAGCGCTGACCACCTATTTAATGTAGACAGGTACTATAATCCGAAGTTATAGTACCTGTCTTATATATTTATATTAGAAGCAATTCGGGGAAGTCCCCCTCAGCTTCAATCTGCTTATGTAAGGAAAATCATCAGGATAACCTGTGCAACGATGATACGCAGGAACATTGTCAGCGGATAAACCGTTGAGTAGCCCACAGCGGGAGCATCGTTGTTGGCCGTTTGCGTAGCGAAGGCCAATGCGGGAGGGTCTGTGTTCGAGCCCGCAATGAGTCCCATCAGCGTGAAATAGTTCAGTTTGAGGAACTTTCTTGCGATGAACCCCATGATGAGGATAGGCACAACCGTGATGAGGAAACCAGTCCACACGTAGGTGATACCTCCGGCGAGAATCGTGTCCCAGAACTTCGCACCTGCCTGTATGCCCACACTCGAGAGGAAGAGCAGCAAGCCCACTTCGCGCAGCATGAGGTTGGCAGAGGTTGAGGTGTAAGAGTTGATGCCGATGCGGTAGCCAAAAGCACCGATGAGGATGGCCACGACGAGCGGACCTCCAGCCAAGCCCAGCTTCATGCCCGCACCGAAGTTAAACTGTCCGACGATGACACCAACCAAGATGCCGAAGAAGATGGCACCCACATTGGGGTGGTCAAGGCGCTTCACACTGTTGCCGATGGCGTTCTTCACGTGTTCAACGTCCTCTTCGCGTCCCGTCACGAGCAAGCGGTCGCCCACCTGCAGGCGCAAGTTGCGGTTGGCAAAGAGTTCTATGCCGTTACGCGTCACGCGGGTGACATTGACGCCATAGATAGAGTTGAAGTGGAGCTGTCCGAATGTTTTGCCGTTGATTTCCGGTTTGGTGATGACGAGTCGGCGCGACACATATTTGGCGCTCTTCACCTCCGCGGTCCATGTCTCGTTGCTGAGTTCGCCAATAAGCGCAGCAATCGGTTCAGCTTCATCTTCGGCACACACCACGTGAACGTCCATGTTTTCTTCCAACACCGTTTTGGCGTTAGGCACGATGATGTCGCCATTCTTGATGCAACGCGAAACCACGAAATCGCGGTTGAGGAAGCGTCTCACCTCTTCCAGTTCGCGGCCGATGACGGCCTTGTTCGTCACGTGGATGATGATGTGCTTCGGCGTGGCATGTGGGTCGTTTTCCTGTTCCTTGCGAATCTGCTCCTGTTCAGCTTCGAGCTTGATGTTGCAGATGTAGCGGATGAGGATGGTGGCGAGGATGATGCCCACAACGCCGAGTGGGTAAGCGCAGGCGTAGCTTGAAGCCATGTCGGGCACTTGTGAGATGTCTGTGGAGCCCCAAGTACCAGTAAATTCTTTGACAACGGCGTTGGCCGCACCAAGACCCGGGGTGTTCGTCACGGCACCATAGAGCGTACCGACCATCATGGCCAAGTTGTAGTTGTTGTGTTCAAACACCAGGAAGTAGAGTCCGAGCATCACAGCCACGTTGAGCAACACGATGGATACTGCCACGAGGTTCATCTTCACGCCGCCCTTCTTGAAGGTGGCAAAGAAACCCGGCCCCACCTGGAGGCCGATGCAGTAGACGAAGAGAATCAAGCCAAACTCCTTGACAAAGTCGATGATGATGTTTTGTCCGGCGTGGTTAATGGTTTGATTCGTGGCGGGGTCAATGATGTAGTGGCTGTAGATGTGTCCAACGAGAATGCCCATGAAGAGCACGAAGGTCACGCCCAGCGAGATGCCGCCGAATTTGATTTTCCCGAGCCTAACACCCAAGCAGATGACAATGGCATAGATGGCCATCAAGTGGGCTATGGCTCCAGGGTCGCAAATGATTTTTTGTAACCAATCCATAAATTAATAGTGTATAATAGAGCGTTTGTATTGTTTGCAAACGGAGTAAGGCAGGCGTTTATTCCTGCTTGGGGGAGCGTTCTAATAAGTGATTAATTAGTGCGTTCCTGTATATTAGATGCGTGCAAAGATACCACTATTTTTTTAATAAACAAGTTTTTACACATAGCTTCTGCATGTTAGGTTGCTCACTAAAAATAGTGATTTTCAACAAGAGACATATTAATATATATGAAAATGCTTTTGCAGTTTGAAATCAAATGGTATATTTGCAAGCGAGAAATCTATAAATAATATAGGAAAATTATGAAGAAAATTATGATGATGGCCGCCATGGCCCTGTTCTGCATTGGCGTATCAGCCCAGTGCCCCGATAAGAAGAAAAAGTGTGACAAACCAAAGACCGAGCAGTGCTGCAAGAAAAAGAAAGGCGACTGCGGCAAGAAAAAATGCGGCGAGAAAAAAGGCGAAGGCTGCAAGAAAAAATGCCAGTCTGAATGTGGCAATAAAAAATAATGGGCAACCATTACAGAAAAAAGGCGGATATCTGGAAAACCAGGTGTCCGCTTCTTTTGTATCCCGCCTCGCGCCGCTGCGCCGCCTGGCGGTGTGTGCTTGCCGCACGCCGGCATTCTGAAAACAGCAGCAGATGTTTGTTCCTTCAAACAATTATCCTTATCTTTGCTCCCATAGAAAACCTATATCTACAAATCAAGTAAATTTAAGTAAGTGGTCAGAATTATTTTTACAGACTGTAAGAATAGTGCTCTTGACATATATTGAAAAAACAATTTTGACCACCTACTTATCACCATTACCAAAATCGAAACCCTTTAGCTTATGAGAAGAATTACTCAACTGTTGGGGCTCCTGCTGGCTTTTTGCACAGCATCGGCTTACGCCGCCCTCCCGTTTAAAACCACCACCATCACCAGCGACGGAAAGTTTGCCGAAGGCACCATCTGGTACACCATCCAAATCGGCAGTGGAGGCCTCGTTATTGCCAACAACGGAACGGCCGACAAGATTTCCCTCAAATCAACCTCCCTCACCTACAAAGATGCCGAACTCTGGTGTTTTGTGGGCAACGCCACCAAGGGCTACCGCCTCTATAACAAGGAAGCTGGCGCCGGAAAAGTGCTCGCTTCGCCCAAGACCATGTCGGGCAAGGAAGGCGGCTCGGCTTACGTGGCGCTCAAAGACACGGCGAAATTGGGCACCTCCTTCGTGTGTGACTGGCTCTTTGCCGACTCCAAGAATCTTGGCACCGATGTCAACGCGCAATATATGTATCAGAAGGGAGCACCTGCCAACAAGGTCAACAACCGCGACAACATCCTCGCCTTCTGGACTGGCGGCGCCGACCACGGCTCTTCGCTCAAAATTCTCTTTGCCGAGACAACCATGACGGTTGATGCCAACAGCGGAACGTTTACGCAGAGCAACGCTGGCAAGACCTGGCACCAGGTTTGGACTTCGAAGGCCACCAACCCGCAGCTGACGCTCAATGCTGGATACAACAACATGATTGCCGAAGACGGCAACATCGTGGCTTATGCCGGTCAGTATCGTCCGCAGGCTTACACCCTGTCGGCAGGCGTGAACTATCGCGTGACGGGCTTCAGTTTCGACTTCATCGCCCACAAAGAAAAAGTGGGTGTCGTTGTCAGTGCAGGCGGCCAGACGAAGCGTTCCACCCTCACTTCGCAAAGCATAAAGGTGGAGGGACTGGAAGGAATGTCAGCCAGTTTCACGCTCGACGCTGTCAACAATGGCATCGTGTTGAGCAACTTCAAGGTTACGCTGGGCCCGGCCATTGAAAAACCGGAACCGCAGGTGAACATCTTCGAAACAAAATCGGGCGTTCCCTACCGCATTCCCGCCATCGCCACGGCCCACAACGGCGACATCATCGCCGTGGCCGACTATCGCCATAGCGGTGCCGACATCGGTATGGTGAACAACGGACGCATCGACCTCCGTGCCCGTATCAGCAAAGACAACGGCAAGACCTGGGGCAACATCTTCCCCATCGTTGAAGGCAAAGGCGCTAGTTCGCCCGACTTCATGAACGTGGGCTTCGGCGACCCCTGCATCGTGGCCGACCGTGAGAGCGACCGCGTGCTCGTGATGAGCTGCGCAGGAAACGTTTCCTTCCCCAACGGAAAGCGCAACCACCACCAGTGTATCGCCCGTTTCTATAGCGACAACAACGGCAAGACCTGGAGCAAGCCCGTCGACATCTCTGAAAGCATCTATTCGCAGTTTGACAACAGCAAGATCGGTGCCTGCAACGCCATGTTCATCGGTTCGGGCCGCATCTTCCAGAGTTCAACAGTGAAGGTCGACCAGTATTACCGCATCTATTGCTCTGTGCTCTATAAGGATGTCAATGGCGTGAACAAAAACTACGTCCTCTTTTCCGACAATTTCGGCGACACCTGGGGCGTGCTTGGCGGTGTTGACGTCGCCCCGATTCCGAGCGGCGCCGACGAACCCAAGGTGGAAGAACTCCCCGACGGTTCCATCCTCGTCAGCTCACGCGCTTATGGCGGTCGCAACTACAACATCTTCAACTTCACCGATAGCAAGGCCGCCACTGGTTCTTGGGGCAGCATGGCCTATTCGGGTTCTGGCAACAAGGGCGTTGTGGCAACAGGCAACAGCACCAATGGCGAAGTGCTCATCCTGCCAGTGCGCCGCGCTTCAGACAATAAGCCCGTTTACCTTGCCCTTCAGTCAGTGCCTTTCGGTTCGGGACGTGCCAACGTGGGCATCTATTACAAAGAACTCGCTTCGCTCTCCGACTTCGTTGATGCCAGCGCGTTTGCCAAGAACTGGCCAGGCAAGCATCAGGCAAGCCGCATGTTCTCCGCCTATTCAACGATGACGCTCCAGAAAGACAGCACCATCGGCTTCCTCTACGAAGAAGAGACCTTCGGAAAGGCATACACCATCGTGTATAAGAATTACAGCGTTGAATACATCACCGACTCGCTCTACACCTATGACCCCACCGTCGTTCCCGCTGACGTGGTGCCTTACGGCATCGACAGCAAATATAAGCTCGTGAAGACCTACTTCGGCAAAGCCGTGGGCAACATCGATGCTTCCTCTTCTGCTTCTGCCGATGTTGAAGCTGCCTACAATGCCTATAAGTCCGACCCGACGAAGGACAACTACGAACGCTTCAACAAGAGCTATATGGACGCTCCCTGCGTTGCTTTGGAGGCCGGAAAGTGCTACCGCTTGCGCAATGTGGGCCGCGCTGGCAATCCTTGTCTCGTTGGCACCGCAACAGGATTGAGCGCTTCTGCACTCAGCAAGGCCAACAAAAATCAGCTCTTCAGCTTCGAAGCGGCTGCCGATGGCAACTGGTATGTGAAGTGTGACAAGGCCAACACCTATGTTGGCAAGATGCCGGCCGCCTCACAGGCGGTGCCGGTGCAGAAAAAAGCCGAATTTACTTATGTCATCGCCTCAACGCGCAATGGCCGCAGCACCTTGGCATGCGCACAGCCAACAGCGGGCGCCTATCCAGCCATTCACCTTGATGGCGGCAACAAACTGGTGGCTTGGGACACTGGTGCTGAAGCTTCTCAGTGGTTCATCGAACCGACAGACGACATCCCGACCGGCATTGTCGAGGTTGATGCCGACGACAACACGCCCGAGGTGGTCTACGACCTCCAGGGACGCCGCGTTGAAAAGCTCGTTAAGGGTGGCATTTACGTGACCAGCAAGCGCCGCAAGATCTACGTGAAATAAGTAATGGTAAAAAAATAATTTGACCAATTTTGTGGATTAAGGAGTTGTTTCTTATGTCCTGTATTTTTGCTGTTTTTGAAATTTGTCATCGGTCACATAGCCCGCTATGCTCCCTCTTCCAAATTCCAAAACCAACAAAAATACAGGTCAAAATTGCTCAACTTATTCTTTCACCATTACTAAATTCCGCAAACGTTGCAGGCGGTTGGCAAATCAATGGCCAACCGCCTGGCAGTTTACGCGAAGAAAAGAACGACAGTGGAGACAACACGATGTCTCCACTGTCGTTCTTTTTTTTGTTAGCGGTCTGAAGAAAGCGATACGGCGACACGAATAGCTTGAAAATCATGGATTTCTCATATCGCCTTGGAAACAGAAAACCTGTTCCGCCAATTCGAATCCTATCTTTGTCAGCGCCTCTGCTCCCAGACGCGCCCGAATCAAGTCCCAGACGCGTTCGTCTCTGCTCCCGCGTTCGCTCGTCTCTGCTCCCGCGTTCGCTGACAAGTATAGAACTTGAAAATGGAGCGAAGCGCCCGCAGTCGGTGGCTCTTGCCGTTGGAAATCGCAGATGGGAAATAAGGTGTTGTCAGAGAAAGGAAGGATTAGCGTATGGTTTTACGTTTGACGGCTCCTTCCGTATAGTTATATGGTTGCGCATCGTAACGCGTCGGTTTCTTAGTTGAGGGCATTGCCAGCGGCACCAGCACCATGAGGAGCAATCCGATGGCCGAGAGCACCACGTTGACGATGGCAACGGTGGGGGCCATGTCGGCCTGCGAAAGCGGACTCGTTGGCAGGCTCTGCGCCATGCCAAAGGCGAAGGTGAGCAGCAAACTGCCACCGGGAATCCAGCCCGTGCAGCCGAAATCGTGGTAGCGACGAATCGTGAGACACAGCATGGCCAGCGTTATGACAACGGTCAGCAGCAACGTGAGCATCATCACCATCACGGGCATCAGCGGCATGGCCAGTATGCTCAGCCAGCGCAGTGCGATGTGAATAAGGATGTAAAAGAGCAGGCAGTAGGCAAATGGGCGGCGCTGAAGGCGACCATAGGGCGTGAAGAGCTGCCTGAGGAATTTTTTGTTGAAAATTTCGTTCATGTCAAAGCGGTTGTTGGTGGGAGTGGGAGAGAATGGTGTTTTTCGGCTCCTGCATTGGTATTGTAAATACTTACTTAATACCTAATTACCATCCCAAATGCCAAAGGCTCCAAGTCATTCATTGCCGAATGGCTTGGAGCCTTTGTGGTATTCTGTTGTAGACGTTATTGGACAACATTTAAACCAGATGGCCAATCAATTCTTCGCGCTCTCCTGGGAGGAGGTCAATGACAGGCACTTCCACCAGGGTGTAGCAGCCTGGCTTCTGGCGCATGGCGGCGCGGGCAGAGCAAACGAGCACCTGGCCGGTGAGGGCGGGGTTGTTGATCTTCATGTCGAACGAGAAGAGCTGGTTTTGCGTCTTTCCGCTCACGCCCTTTCGCGTGAGGTGAACGCCGTGTCCCATGTCAATCACGTCGTCAACACATGGCACCTCAATCACGTGGGTCTCGTCGTTGACGAAATAGGCGTCGGCCTTGATGGCGGCAGCCACCTTCTCAAAGTCGTAGCCCGGTTTCACTTCGATGTAGACCATGCGGCGGTGGATGCCTTCGCCAGTCGGGATGGTCATCGAAAGGGCAGCCTGCACACCCTCAATGGCCTTCACGGCAACGGTGTGGCCCATCGACATGCCCGGACCGAAGTTGGTGTAGGTGATGCCCTTCGGCGCGATGGCCTGAAGGAGCGTACGCACGATGGAGTCGCTTCCCGGATCCCAGCCAGCAGAGATGATGCTCACCGCACCATGAGCCGTGGCCGTTTCGTTGAGCGAGCGGCGCAGACTGGTGATTTGCGTGTGGATGTCAAAACTGTCGACAGTGTTGATACCGAGCGCCAGTATTTCCTTGGCGTATTCTTCCACGCGGCGTGTCGGGGTGCAGAGAAGCGCAACGTCAACATCGCCGAGGTCGCGGATGTCTTTCACCACTTTATATGGGGCCAGTTCGGCAGGCTTGTTTTCTTCGCCTTGGCGGCGTACGATGCCAGCTACCTCAAAGTCGGGGGCAGCTTGAAGGGCTTGAAGTGCGTAGTGGCCGATATTTCCATATCCAACCACGGCTGCTCTGATTTTCTTCATAATCGTTATGGTTTTATAAGTGGCGGAATGCGTCGGAGAACCCGCTGTGGCGTGGTGCGCCCTTGGCGAAGTTTTCAGGCGATTCCATATAAAAGTTTATTTCAGGCCGCAAAGTTAGTGATTTTATCGCTTTTGGACTTCGGTTTGTAGCAAAAAGTAAGCAGCAGGACGATAAAATACCTTGCAGTGGGTATCTGCGGCGCTTTGGAACGTGGCGATGGCAGTGCTTGGTGGTGGCGGGACGCGGCGAGCGCAATCCGTTGCCGTCTCATCGTCCCATGCCGCAGCCAGGGGCTGGACGCTCCATGTTGTCGGCCTTGACGCATCCAGCGTGTTTCTCGCTAAACTCGCGGTTGATGTCGGCCAGTTCTTTCAGTCCGAGGATGTAATCGTCGTAGAGGTCGTCCATGTCGATGCCTTCGCAGTCGGCGCTGCCGAAGTCGAGGGCGTTTCTGACGATGTCGCGGCGCTCTTCGGTGGTGGTGTCTTTAATCAGCAGACTTTTCATAGGGGATGTTTCGTTTTATAGATGGGTTTTGGAAAATCAGGCGGCATGGTCGGAAAACGGTTTTCCTTGCGGCCTGAATGCCTGAATGATGGTGCGAAGATACAAAATTCTCCGCGTTTTCTTGCCTGCATGGACAGTATAAACTAATACTTATGTATAGACGATGTTTGCGCGATGGCGAAAAATGTGTAGGCAAGCGCCAGTGTTGCTTTACGTTGTTCTTCGGCCGAAAGCCCTTAACAGAAAATTCATGCACCGCATCATAAAATAACTTACAATGCGCTTGGATAATCCGAGATAAAAACTTAAATTTGTAATCGCAACAACGCTTTAAAACTCCATTTGACAAATATCGCGTCGTGGGGCGTTTTTGCAAGGAGAGACAATAAACCTAATCACAAATAACATTACATTCATCTCAAAATGGAAAATCAAAACAACGACAATCAGTTGAAAATCGAACTCACTCCTGAAGTGGCAGAAGGAACTTACGCTAACTTGGCCATCATCACTCACTCAAGCGCTGAGGTGGTTATGGATTTCATCCGCGTGTTGCCGGGCGTTCCCAAGGCTAACGTGAAGAGCCGCATCATCCTCGCTCCTGAACATGCCAAGCGTTTGCTCTTTGCTTTGCAGGACAACGTGAACAAATATGAGCAGGCTTACGGCACAATCAATGTTCCTGGAGCTGAACCTCAGGCTGAAGGCCGCACTGCTACTCCGTTTGGTTTGCCAGAAGGTAAGGCATAATCGAAGAGATTCGGTTAGGTAATGGTGAAAGAATAATTTGACCAAATTTCTCCATTACTAACACACAAGACATACACTTTATTAAAAAAGGAGCAATCCCGCTGGGGTTGCTCCTTTTTTGTATTTGTTGCATGAGGGGCGGTATCTTGAAAGAGAATGTCTGATGCGCCCCTTATTTGTTTTCCGCCAATTCAATGACTTCAAGGTCGCGAAACTCCTTGCCGTCGACGGTGAAGCGCACCAGCGTGCGCACTTTGTGCCAGCCTTGCAGTCCCGCTGCGCCGGGATTGATGTGGAGGCAATGGAGCGTGCGGTCGTAGAGCACCTTGAGGATGTGGGAATGTCCCGAGATGAAAAGCTGCGGCGGGCGAACAAACATTTGTCCGACGATGCTCTGGTCGTAGTGGCCAGGATAGCCGCCGATGTGTTTCATCAAGACGTCGGCATCCTCACATTTGAAGCGCAGCGTTGTTGGGAACATACGGCGAAGGTCGCCGCCGTCGGCGTTGCCACACACCGCGCGAAACGTCTTCATCGCTTCAAAGCGTTCGGCCAGTTCCGTCGAACCAATGTCGCCGGCGTGCCAAATTTCGTCGCAGTCCTTGAAATACGTCTCATAGCGGTCGTCCCAATAGCCGTGAGTGTCCGAGAGCAGTCCGATTCTTTTCATGGTCACTTGCTTTCAGCCGTCAGTTTTTTGATGGCGAAGTCCTTGATGAGTTCGGCCGTGGCCTCGATGCCCAACACCGAGGAATTGATGCAGAGGTGGTAGGTGTCGGCGGCGCCCCATGTGCCAGAACTATAGAAGTTATAGAAGTCGGCACGCTGACTGTCGCCGCGACTGATCATTTTCTTCGCCGTCTGCTCGTCGACGTTGTTGAGGCGGCAGATGCGCTCAATGCGGTCGGCGGGGTCGGCGGCGATGAAGACATTCACGCAGCGTGGCATGTCGCGCAGCACGTAGTCGGCACAGCGCCCGATGAAGATGCACGAATGCTCGGAGGCCGCTTTGCGGATGGCATCGCTCTGGAGTTTGAAGAGGTTTTCTTCGCTCATGGAGTTGGCGTAAAACTCGTTGCTCGTGTTGCCGATGAATGGGACGACCGAACTGAGGAATGAGCGGAAGAAGCCCTTGTGCTCATCGTGGTGCTCGAATACCTCTTCGCAGAAGCCGCTGTTTTTGGCGGCCAAACTGAGAATTTCTTTGTCGTAGTAGGCAATGCCGAGTTCCTTGGAAAGGATGTGGCCGATGGCGCGTCCGCCGCTGCCAAGCTGTCTGCCTATGTTGATGATGAATTTATCCATGTTGTTCGTTTTTTGTCAGATGAAAGAGATGTGGTGTGTGCCTCTGGCTTATTCTGCCTCAGGCTGAAGGGCTGCCTGCTCCTTGGCGAGTTCGGCTTTGCGGCGGAATTTCCGCAGCTGAACCACCATCATGATGGCGGAGACGACGCACGAAGCACAGTCGGCCGTTGGCAGAGCCGTCCAAACGCCCAACACTTTGTCGTTGAAGACGTGGGGCAATATCAGGATGGCCGGCAAAAGGAAAATCAACTGGCGCGTGAGCGAGAGGAAGATGCTCTTGCCCGGCATGCCGATGCTCTGGAAGAAGGCCGTTGAAACAATCTGCATGCCGATAATCGGGAAGAACAAAGTGGCAACGTGCAGACCCTTCGTGGCGGCCGCAATCAGTTCGGGAGCGTCTTTGGCGAAGAGTGTGGCAAAGGTTTCAGCCCCGAATTGTCCGATGAGGAAACCGCAGGTGGTGAAGACCGTTGCCACCAGCATGGCACGTTTTACGACACCAATCAGACGGTCATATTTCTGCGCCCCGTAGTTGTATCCCGCAATGGGCTGCATGCCTTGGTTGAGGCCGATGACAATCATCACGACGAAGAGAATCAAGCGGTTGCTGATGCCGTAGGCACCCACCGCCACATCACCGCCGTATTGCGTCATGCTGCGCGTGATGAAAATCGTGACCATGCAAGCACAGAGGTTGATGAGAAAGGGCGGCAGGCCGATGACGAGCGATTCGCGCATGATGCGTGTGTCGGGGTGGAAAATGTCGCGGCTCAGATGGATGAGGTTGTTCTTCGATGAGAACAGTTTCAATTGCCAGAGCAGCATGCAAAACTGAGCCAACACTGTGGCCGTTGCCGCACCGCGTATGCCCCATCCCAGAACGAAGATGAATATCGGCGCGAAGATGCAGTTGAGCCCCACCGTTCCGAAGGTGGCATACATGGCCTTCATCGGTCGGTTGGTGGAGCGCAGCAGGGCGTTGAGGCCGAGGTAGAGGTGTGTCACGACATTGCCCGCCAGAATGATGGTCATGAAGTCGTGGGCAAAAGGCAGGGTGGCATCGCTCGCGCCGAAAAACCGCAGGATGGGCGTCAGGCAGAGTTGCAGAACGAATCCCAGGGTGACGCCCATCACGATGTTCATGATGAGCACGTTGCCGAGGATTTTCTTAGCGGTGGCGTAATCCTTCTGTCCCAGTCTCACCGACATCAGTGTGGCCGCACCGACACCGACCATCGCACCGAAGGCGGCGGTGAGCGACATGACGGGAGCCGTCAGAGCCAGTCCCATAATCGCCTCCTTGCCAACACCTTGGCCGATGAAGATGCCGTCGATGATGTTGTATATGGAGGAGGCCGTCATCGCCACAATGGCCGGGATGGCGTATTGCATGAGCAGTTTGCCCACGGGCTTTTCCCCCAATACATTGAATTTTTCCGTTTGATCCATAATGCTTATTTATTCAGGTGCAAAGTTACGAAAATATGTAGGTGCTCAGAAAAATCCAGGAAAGAGATTTGCGGGGAGGGTAATCTTATTGTCATCTGTCGTCAGATGTAAGAAATGGGCAGGGGCTGCCAGTGGACGTTTTTCTTTCCACTGGCAGCCCCTATTGAGTTATGGGTTGGTAAACGCAATTCAGACCACGATTTTCTGGAGATGGCTGAATGCTTTTGCGCGTCACGGCAATGGCCTTCGTTAGTTGGCCACTCTCATGATGTCGGCAAACACGCCGGCGGCAGTTACGTCAGCTCCTGCACCGTAGCCCTGGATGAGCATGGGGTATTCGCGGTAGCGTTCCGTGGTGAGCAGGATGATGTTGTTGGAGCCTTCGAGGTCGTAGAACGGGTGGGAGATAGGCACTTCACGCAGTTCGATACTGCCTTTGCCGTCGGCCCATTGCGCCACGAAGCGCCAGCGTTTGTTTTCGTTTACGAGGCGTTGGCGCTCCTTTTCAAATTGGGTGTCGAGCTCTGGCAGGCGCTTCCAGAAGTCATCGAGCGAACCGTCGAAGAGTTCTTGCGGGATAAAGAGGTGGCGCTCCACGTCGGTTGTCTCAAGCCGGTAGCCGCTTTCGCGTGCCAGAATGGTGAGCTTGCGGACGACATCTTGCCCGGAGAGGTCGATGCGCGGGTCGGGCTCGCTATAGCCCAGTTCCAAGGCCTGTCGGACCGCTTGGCTGAGGCTCACGTCGGCGGAAAGCGTGTTGAACACGTAGTTGAGCGTGCCGCTCAACACCGCTTCGATGCGCAGAATGCGGTCGCCAGATGCCGTGAGGTCGCCGATGGTGTTGATGATGGGAAGGCCAGCGCCGACGTTCGTTTCGAAGAGGAATTTTACGCCGCGGTCGCGAGCCGTGTGTTTCAGTTCGAGGTAATTGTCGTAGGCCGACGAAGCCGCAATCTTGTTGGCTGCAACGACAGACACGTTGTGGGCCAGCAGGCGTCCGTACATGGCGGCGACATCGGCGCTCGCTGTGCAGTCGACAAAGACGGAGTTGGAAATGTTCATTTCCTCAATCGTCTCCACCATGTGTTCCACACCGCCTTCGCCCGTTTCCACCATCACGTCGCGGTAGGCCGATGGATTGATGCCTTCTTCGCTGTAGGCAGCCTTGGAGCGTCCGCAAACGCCCATGAGGTTAATTTTCAGTCCGCGTTCCTGCATGAGTTTGTCGCGTTGCGCCGCAATCTGTTTCAGCAGACTGCTGCCCACCGTTCCCGTGCCGCAGATAAAGAGGTTGAGCTCCTGATAGTCGCCAAGGAAGAAACTATTGTGGAGCACATTGAGCGCTTTGCGCAATTGGCTGCGTTCGATGACAAACGAGAGGTTCATTTCCAAGGCTCCCAATGCCACGGCGCAGATACTGATGCCGTTTCGTCCCAACACGCTGAAGAGTTTTCCCGCAATACCTGGCGTGCGCTTCATGCGTTCTCCCACGGCAGCCACAGTGGCCAGTCCGTCAACGAGTTGCGCAGGATTCATGGCGCCGTCGGCAATTTCTTGTTTAAACTCTTCGTCGAGCAGGCGGCAGGCGCGGCGGCCGTCGGCGGGGGTGACGCACATGGAGGTGCTCGTTTCAGAAGAAGTCTGCGCCACCATGAACACATTGATGCCTCCAGCGGCCAACGTGGTGAAGATGCGTCGATTCACACCGATAACGCCCACCATTGACATACCGCTTACGGTCACCATGCTCATTTCGTTGACCGACGAAATGCCTCGGATGGGGCGCTGCGAAGAGCAGGCTTCGCGGCGAATCACGCTGCCGGCGGCTGAGGGGTTGAAGGTGTTCTTGACGTAGATGGGAATGTTTTCCGTGCAGACAGGATAGATGGTGGGCGGGTAAATCACCTTCGCGCCGAAGTTACACAATTCCGTGGCCTCGCCATAGGAGAGTTGCGGAATGGTATAGGCCTCCGGGATGAGGCGTGGGTCGGCCGTCAGGAAACCGTCGACGTCTGTCCATATCTCCAGGGCATCGGCATGCAGGGCGGCGGCAATGATGGAGGCGGTGTAGTCAGAACCGCCGCGTCCGAGGTTTGTGGTGCGTCCAGAATTGACATCGGTGGCAATAAAACCTCCCATGACGGCCACGGGGCAGCGCTCCGCAAACGTTTCGCGGATGAGGCGGTTGGTGGTATCGAAGTCCACCAGTCGTTTCGTGCCCTGAAGCGTGGTCTTGATGAAGGTGCGCGAATCGTAATGGCGTGCGCCATTGATGAGCGCGGCACAGATGAGTGAAGAAAGACGCTCGCCGTAGGCCACAATGGCATCCGACGTTTTCGGCGTGAGGTCTTGGATGAGGAAAACGCCGTGGAGAATGCTGCGCATTTCTTCGAAGAGCGCATCAATCTGTTCGGTGAGTTTCGCCTGCCGGTTGCCTGGCACCACGTCGGCGATGAGCTGGTGGTGGCGTGCTTGCAGTTCGTCGACCACGGTGCGGTAAGCCGCGTCAGAGCTGGCCGCCTGTTTGGAAACGCTGATGAGTTTGTCGGTCACACCGCCAAGGGCCGACACCACCACGATGACGGGTTGCTCGGTCGACTCAACGATGCGCTTGACGCTGGATATGCTTTGGGCGGTGCCTACAGAACTACCGCCGAATTTGAGAACTTTCATAGGTTGTTTGGTATGGGTCTCCCAAAACGAAAGGATGTTTTGCCTTCTTTGAGAGATTAGGGACGTTCAATGTTAGTAATGGTGAAAGAATAACTTACAATTTCACCTTCTTCTTCACCGCCTTCGATTCGTTTTGCACGCGGTCGAGCGACGTCACGACGTAGGTGTATTTCTCTTTGCCGTTTTCATAGGGCAGTTTCACCATCGTTGAAGGCGTCACCATTATGAGGTGTTCTGCATCGCTGAGGTTCACCTTCTCTCCCTTCTTAAAACGGTAGATGGCGTAGAAGCGGGCCTCGTCCATGACATTCTTTGCCTTCGGAGCCGTCCAGAAGAGGTAATAGCCGTCGGGCATCCAGAACGCCTTCACCTTGCGCGGCTTCTTCGGGGCTTTGTTGTCGATGAAAGGCATGAGCGGCTGCAGGGCGGGGCGGCGCTGGTAGGTGTTTTGGAGCGCGTTGGCGATGTTCCCGACGTTGCGCACCACAGCCGCCGAATACCAGAGGCAGTTGCCGTCGATGTTGGGCAGCGTGCGTTGCAGGCGGAATTTCTCCGGCACCTGGTTGATGGCCGGGTTCTTCAGGTCGGCGGCCTTCACGCTGCGTTCCACGTCCTGGCCGATAATCAGCGGACGGCCGGCGGCGTAGCGCGACCACCAGCGGATGAGCTTGTCATAGTCGGCAGCCTTGTGGCCGATTTCCCAGTAGATCTGTGGCACGTTATAGTCAATCCAGCCTTTGTTTACCCAAAGGAGCACGTCGGCGTAGAGGTCATCGTAATTCTGCGTGCCATTGGTCTGGCTTCCCGGAATATTGCTTCCAGGCTTCGCGTTGTGGTAAATGCCGAAGGGCGACACGCCGAACTTCACCCAGGGCTTTACGGCCCGCAAACTGTCGTGAAGCTCGGCGATAAAGCGGTTGACATTCTGGCGGCGCCATTCTGCGCGGTCTGTCATGCCATTGCCGAAGCGGGCATACGAGGCGTCGTCGGGGATGGCCCCAGCCGTTGGGTAGGGATAGAAATAGTCGTCGATGTGCAGGCCGTCGACATCATAACGGCGTACAATATCAGATGCCACACGGCAGATGTAAGTGCGGTTTTCCTGCAAGGCGGGGTCCATAATAAGCAGGCCGTCGTAACTAAAGCAGCGCTCGGGATGGCGCACGGCGTAATGCGTGTTGGCCAAGAGCGTCGTGCCCTTCGTCTTGGCGCGGAAAGGATTAATCCAGGCGTGGATTTCCATGCCGCGCTGGTGGCATTGCTGCACCATCCAGGCCAAAGGGTCCCAGCGCTGTTCGGGAGCTTTGCCCTGCTGTCCAGTCAGGAAGCGCGACCAAGGTTCGTAGCGGCTCTCGTAAAGCGCGTCGGCCTCACCGCGCACTTGAAACATGATGACGTTCACGCCGCAGCGCTGCATCACGTTGAGCTGGTTGATGAGGTTGCTTTGCATCTGGTGGCGGCTCATGCCTTGAAACTGGCCGTTGATAATCTGAATCCAAGCACCGCGAAATTCGCGCTTGGGCATGGGGGCGTTTTGGGAATAGACGGTCAGAAACGCCATACTGAACAATGCTAAAAGAATAGAGCGTAGTTTGTACATCGGGTAATTAGTGGTAATCTGAAAGTATGGGGCGGCGTTGTGCGTTGCTGGTTGTCGTTGCGTGTTTCGCGTCTTTCCGCCGTGTGGTTCTTGTCGTTGTTGGTTCAGAACATTTTGTGTTGTTGGAGGTCCTGCCAGTGGCCGTGGGTGAAATCGGGGATGCTCACCGGGCGGCTGCCTTCGCGGGCCGAGCGCTCGCTGAGTTCGGCGAGGCACGACCATTCGGCGGCATCATAGACGTCGATGTCGAGCGGCAGGCCTTTTCTCAGACAGTGGATGAGGCGGCAGTCCATGGTATAGTTCATTTCGTTTGGCACCTGTTTGCGGTGTCCTTCGCGCCATAGTTCCGCTGCTTCGCTGCTGGCAAAGCGCTTCATCTCCTCCAGGGCCTCTTCGCCGGTGAGGATGGCCTCCGTGTTGACCGTCTTGAGCGTTGGCAACGGATATTTCTGCACATATCCCTGCGTGCCACACACCGTTTGCAGGCGACTATAAGGGCGCATGGTGGTTACGTCGAGCTGCAGCACGATGCTTGCTCCTCTGACCGTACGTATCAGCGTCGTGTTGACGCGTCCCAGCATCTTGTCAGTTCCGCATCCGTCAGACGTGAGCGACACGAGATAGTCCATGCGGTCGCCGCGGTGGAGATTCAGCAGCCATCCGATGGGGCCTATGCCATGTGTGGGGTAGGGGTTGCCGTCGTGGCTTGCACACGACTTCTCCATCCAGTTGTGGTTGGCGTCTGATGCGTTTCCCGTCAACCCGAACGTGTCGCGCAGGTTGTGGATGTAAGCCCCTTCGCAGTGGGTCACTTTTCCGAGCATGCCTTTGCGTTCCATTTCCAGAGTGGCCAGTGCCACGTGGTCGTAGCAGCAGTTTTCCGTCATGAAGCAGTGTCGGCGCGTAGCCTCCGCTGTGTCGACCAGCCGGTGGCATTCGTCGATGGTGGTGGCCGCCGGCACCTCTACGGCAACGTGTTTTCCGCAGCGCATGGCTTCCACCGCCATCTGGCAGTGTGAGCTCCAGTCGGTGCAGATGTACACGAGGTCGATGTCGTTGCGTTGGCAGGCTTCGCGCCAGGCGTCCGCTCCGATGAGTTTGTCGGCTTGCGGTCGTCCGGTGGCGGCGAGCGTCTGGTTGGCAGTCTCCAACCGCGCGGGGTCAACGTCGGCCACGCAGCGAATCTCCGCCCCGTCGATGAAGGCGTAGCGTTCCAGTGTCTTCATGCCGCGCTGTCCCAGTCCGATGAGGGCGATGCGTACAAGGGGGATGGGGGCACAGCGTAATTCCAATACGGTGTCCATATAATATAAATATATAGGTGTCCAATAAAAAAGAACAACGAAGCAGGCGCTTTGCTGGATGCTGAATAATCCCCAACTGCCTGTTTGCGTTTGTTTATATTCAATGGCAAAATTACTTGTAAACTGCCTAACTGAAAAATATTGCAGGCTTAAAATGCGGGTCGGTTGCCCAATCGGGGCGTTTTTTCTTGCAAACGGCCCCCAAACCTGTATTTCCTTGTAAACAAAAAACGGACGCATCAGCAAAGATGCGTCCGTTTTTGTGATGTCAGTGTTAACCCTGTCATCTCATACAAGTTGTATTCAGAGTTGAATCTGATTACTTCTTGCGAGACTGTCCGTAGCGGCTCATGAACTTGTCTACGCGGCCGGCAGTGTCGACGAGCTTAGACTTACCAGTGTAGAACGGGTGAGACGTGTTAGAAATTTCGAGCTTTACCACAGGGTAAGTCTCGCCTTCGAATTCTACCGTGTCAGTTGTCTTGCAGGTAGAACGAGAAAGGAACATGTCGCCGTTGCTCATATCCTTGAACACTACGGGACGATAATTCTCGGGGTGAATACCTTTTTTCATTGTTGCTATAGCTTTTTTAGTGATTATCTTGATACGTGAATTGCTGGTAACAATTGCGTGTAATGGTCTGAATCGGCTGCAAATTTACTACTTTATTTATTGTTGACCAAGTGTTTGAGGCATTTTTGTCGCAGAGAAGGAATAAAATGCCTTGCCTGATGCTTCGTTCTTAGTGGAATGGGCTGTTTTGGCGCTGGAAACGGAGAGAACGATATTGACGTTGCCATATATTTCTTCTTGACTTTCAATGTTTTCTAAAAAAATGGTGCCGCGTATCATAAAATTATTTATATTTGCAGGTTGTTGAGATATTCATAGCAAACATCAAGCATACAATCAAATACAAACACCTAATCTTATGAAGAAAACCTACGCATTTCTCATGGCTCTTTTCTTCTGTGTTGCAGCTGCAGCGCAGGGTTTGTTGCCAGAGTTTTCAACAGAAGACAACCCCGTTTGGTATCGCGTGCAGTTTAAAACAGGCAGCGCGTTCCTGACCGACAAAGGCAACGGGGCAGAACTTCAAACCGCTGCGGGCAGTTCAAGCGACGCCCAGAAGTGGCAGCTCATTGGAAACAAGGACAATTTCAAGATGAAGAGCAAGAGCGGCCGTTACGTCAACTGGAACGGCAGCAAGTACACCGCCAGCAAAACAGCTGGCGTGGCGCTCAAAATCGTTCAGAGCACCAACGCTTCTGCCACCGACTGCTGGGAAATCCAGCGTGCTTCTGGCAGTCAGTCGATGAACCAGTGGGGCGGCGCTGGTGCTGGCAAGTCGCTCGGCGAATGGACTGCGGGCGACGCCAACAATCCGCTCTCTTTCGTTGCCACGGCAGCCAAGTTGCCCGTCTTCAGTAGTGGAGACACTGAAAAATGGTATTTCGTGCAGTTCCGCAACGGCAACCGTACGCTCCAGGCCAACGGTCTCGACGAATGTATTCGCCTCGCCGCTCCCGACCCCATCGATGGACAGCTCTGGAAGCTCGTCGGGACGGCCGACAAATTCCAGCTCGTGAACCGCGCCGGCCAATATGCCGTGGTGAGCAACACCGCTGCAACAACGGAAAACCCGCGCAACGACACTCCCCTCCGCGCTTCTGAAAAGCCCTACGACAAGGGCTTCAAGCTCCTTGAAACCACCAACGCCACTTATCTGCCTTCGTGGGAGATTCAGCCGATAGGTAAGACAGGTAAAGCCCTCAACCAGTGGGGCGGAACGGCCATCGGCAACAGCATCGGCGTTTGGAATACAGCCGACAACAACAACCCGTTGCTCTTCGTTTCTCCCGACGATATGGTCTATGCCGACTTCAAGGCCGTTGGCATCACGGGCTATGTGCCAGAGAACAAGCTCACCCTTTGGTATGACAAACCAGCCACGCTGACTGGTGCCGGCAACATTTGGATGGAATACAGCCTGCCAATCGGCAACGGCCAGTTTGGTGCCAGCCTCTTCGGCGGTCTTGCAAAAGACGAAATCCAGTTTAACGAAAAGACCCTTTGGAGTGGCCGCAACACCGACAACGGTGGAAGCTACGGCTATTACGAAAACTTCGGTTCTGTTTTGGCAGAAGACATCAGCGGCACGTTCAACTACAGTTCGGCTGGCGCGGCACAAGATTATTACCGCCAGATTGACCTCACCACCGCCACTGGCAAGGTGTCGTTCAAGAGTCCAGACAAGAAAGTGACCTACACCCGTGAGTATTTCTCTTCCAACCCCGCCGGTGTCATTGTGGCACGCTATGCGGCCGATAAGAAGGGACAGCTCAGCCTCCGCTTCACCCTCAATCCAGGCAAACCAGGATTGAGCGCCACGGCAAAATATGCTAACGGCGAAGCCTATTTTGCAGGCAAACTTGCCACGGTGAGCTATAACGCTCGCATCAAGGTCGTTCCGACGGGTGGCGAGATGACCACCACCGATGAAGGCATCACCGTCAAGAATGCCGACGAAGTGCTCGTTGTTCTCGCAGGCGGCACCGATTTCGACCCCGCCTCGAAAACCTATGTCAGCAACACCGCCAAGCTCGCCTCGAGCGTTCAGGCACGCATCAATGACGCCGTTGAAGCTGGCTTCGACGCCCTGAAGAAAGCCCATGTAGCCGACTATCAGTCGTTCTTCAACCGCGTTGACTTCGACCTCGAAGGCACCGCCAATAATATCCCGACCAACACCCTCGTCGACAGTTACAACCAGGGTAACGGTGCTAACGCCCGCATGCTCGAAACGCTCTATTTCGCCTACGGACGCTACCTTGAAATCAGCAGTTCGCGCGGCGTTGACCTCCCCTCCAACCTGCAGGGCATCTGGAACAACATCAGCCAGGCTCCTTGGCACGCCGACATCCACTCAAACATCAACGTGCAGATGAACTACTGGCCTGCCGAGCCGACCAACTTGAGCGAAATGCACCTGCCGTTCCTCAACTATATTATCAATATGTCGGCTGGCATCCACAACGAATGGGCTGGCTATGCCAAGGCCGCCGGACAGAAGCGCGGTTGGACTTGCTACACCGAAAACAACATCTTCGGCGGTGTCGGTTCGTTTGCCCACAACTATGTCATTGCCAACGCTTGGTATTGCACCCACCTTTGGCAGCACTATCGCTACACCCTCGACCGCGACTACCTCAAGCGTGCCTTCCCCGCCATGCTGAGCGCCGCCCAGTTCTGGCTCGATCGTCTCGTGCTTGACAAGAAAGACAACACCTATGTCTGCCCGAAGGAATACTCTCCTGAGCATGGTCCCGGACAGGAAGACGGCGTGGCCCACGCACAGCAGCTCGTTTACGACCTCCTCACCAACACCAAGAGCGCCATCGAAGTGCTCGGAAGCGATGCGGAAATCTCTGAGGCCGACCTCAACTTGCTCAACGACCGCCTCTCGAAGCTCGACCGCGGTTTGGCAACTGAAACATACACCGGCGCTTGGGGCAACCCGAAAAACGGTGTAAAGACTGGCGAACCTCTTTTGCGCGAATGGAAAACCAGCGCTTACACGGCTGGCGAAAACGGACACCGCCACATGTCACACCTCATGTGTGTCTATCCTTTCAACCAAGTGACTCCTTCAAGTCCCTACTATCAGGCTGCCGTCAACTCTATGAACGTTCGTGGCGACGAATCAACCGGATGGTCTATGGGATGGAAAATCAATCTCTGGGCACGCCTGCAAAACGGCACCAAGGCCCACGGCATTCTCACAAAAGCCCTGCGTCATAGCACGTCGTATGGCACCGACCAGAGCCGAGGCGGTATCTATTACAACCTCTACGACTCACACGCTCCCTTCCAGATTGATGGTAACTTCGGTGCCTGCTCAGGCATCGCCGAAATGCTCCTTCAGAGCCACACCGACACCATCCAGGTGCTCCCAGCCCTCCCGAAGGCATGGAAGACGGGTCACGTCACCGGCTTGAAAGCCATTGGCAACTTCACGGTCAGCGTGGCATGGAAAGACGGCAAGGCCACCCGCATCACCATCGTCAACAACGGCGGACAGAAAGGCATCGTGAAATATCCGGCCATCGCCACCGCCAAGCAGTATGTCGACGGCGTTGCCAGCGAAGCCGCTGCCGAATCGGAAAACGTTGTGAGCATCTCAGCCGAAAAGGGCAGTGTCACCATCTTTGACTTCGACGGCACTTACGATCCAACGGGCATTCACAACGCCAAGGCCGACACTCCCGTCGTTGCCACGAGCGGCCGCACCGTCAGCGTGTCTGGCTGCAAGGTGAAGAGCCTGGAAGTCTATGACCTTCAGGGCCGTTTGGCCGGCGCCACTTCACGCGCCAACTTGAATGTCGCCAAAAGTGCCGGCGATGTTGTCGTTGTTTGCGTAACAGCCAACGACGGCCAGAAGCACACGGTGAAGGTGAAGTTCTGAGAAAGGAATTTTCGCTTCCCCTGAAAAACCATTTCATCATCCCCTTCCGGCGATTTTCCGGAAGGGGAAACAACACAGAGGGTGCTCTGAAAAAACGGTATGACGTGTCATATTCAGTAGCAGATTGTTTTACTATGAGAATATGCCTGCTGTCGTGCCCGAATTTTCAGAACACCCTCTTTCTCTTTTCTCCGAATATGGCAAAAAACAATGTGTTTCTCCGGGTGTTCCGCTTCTATGCCGACGGTTTCCGGAGCATGACGCTCGGCAAGGTGCTCTGGACCATCATCCTCATCAAGCTCTTTGTGATATTCTTTGTGTTGAAACTTTTCTTCTTCCCCGATGTGCTCGGGCAGAGGGCCGACGGCGACAAAGCGTCTTACGTGGCGCGCGAACTCGTTTCGCGCTGACGCAACACCGTGTCCCTGCGGTTTTTTCCGCCACACTGCTTTCGTCGGGACACAGCCCATCACAACGGATTATTTTTTACATCTCATAAAAACCAAACACCATGATCAACCTTTTGACAGTAGACGCAGCGGTAATCGACTGGTCGCGTGCCCAGTTTGCACTTACTGCCATTTACCACTGGCTCTTTGTGCCGCTCACGCTGGGTCTTGCCCTCATCATGGGCATTATGGAAACCTGCTATTATCGCACAGGAAAACAATTTTGGAAAGACACCGCCATCTTCTGGCAACGCCTGTTTGGCATCAACTTCGCTATGGGCGTGGCCACGGGCATCATCCTCGAATTTGAGTTCGGCACCAACTGGAGCAACTATTCGTGGTTTGTCGGCGACATCTTCGGAGCGCCGCTTGCCATCGAAGGCATCGTGGCCTTCTTCATGGAGAGCACCTTCGTTGCCGTGATGTTTTTCGGCTGGAAGAAAGTGTCACGCGGCTTCCATCTAGCTTCCACGTGGCTCACGGGCCTCGGTGCCACCATCTCCGCGTGGTGGATTCTCGTGGCCAACGCATGGATGCAAGACCCCGTCGGCTGCGCGTTCAATCCCGACACCGTGCGCAACGAGATGACCAGTTTCGTTGACGTGGCCCTCTCTCCGTTTGCCGTCGACAAGTTTTTCCACACCGTCACCTCCACTTGGGTGGTCGGAGCCGTCTTTGTCTGCGCCGTCAGTTGCTGGTATCTGCTGAGGCGCCGCGAACAAGAAATGGCCCGCCAGAGCATCAGGATTGCCAGCATCGTCGGCATCGCCGCCGCCCTGCTGACGATGGCAACTGGCGACTTCTCAGCCGTGAAGGTGGCCGAACGCCAGCCGATGAAGCTCGCCGCTATGGAAGCGCTCTACGACGGCGGCGAAGGCGTTTCGCTCACGGCCTTTGCTGCCTTCAATCCTTTCAAACAGCCTCCCTATGCCCAGGGCGGCGAAGCCCCGATGCGCATCGCCATCCCGAACGGGCTTTCTTTGCTCGCCACCCACAAAACGGACGGTTATGTGCCGGGCGTCAACGACCTGCTAAATGGCTATACGCGTGCTGACGGGAAGCGCGAACCGTCGGCAGAGGAGAAAATGGAACGCGGACGCAGGGCCATTGCCACCCTTGCCGAATACCGAAAACTGAAGGCGGCCGATGCCAGCGACAAACGCTTGCCGGAACTCGCTGCGAAGCTGAAGCAAGACATTCCTTACTTCGGTTACGGATACATCAAAGACCGCGACGAACTCGTGCCGCACATTCCGCTCAATTTCTACGCCTTCCGCGTTATGGTCGGCATTGGCACCTTGCTGATGCTTTTCTTCCTCGTCATCGGACACATCGCTTGGCGGAAAGACATCACGGACAAACACCATTGGCTGCACAAGGCCGCCTTGCTTATGTTGCCGCTGACCTATCTCGCGAGCGAAGCCGGATGGATTGTTGCCGAACTCGGCCGGCAACCCTGGGCCATTCAAGACATGCTGCCAACGGTGGCTGCCGTTTCCGACCTCCAGCCAGGCAGTGTAGCTCTCACCTTCTTCCTCTTCCTCGCCCTCTTCACGGCGCTTCTGGTGGCAGAAGTGAGCATCATGTGCCGCGTGATACGCAACTACAATGCCGACAAATGATTTCCTCAGTGTAAAAAAACTAAATAAACCTCCTTATGAGTTACGAATTCTTACAACAATATTGGTGGCTTATCGTCTCCTTGCTTGGTGCGTTGCTCGTGTTCCTGCTCTTCGTTCAGGGTGCCAATTCAATGGTCCACAGCATTGGCCACACGGAAGAAGGTCAGCGCAAAGTGCTTGCCTCAACGGGTCTCAAATGGGAAATCACGTTCACCACGCTTGTCACTTTCGGCGGCGCCTTCTTCGCCTCCTTCCCCTTGTTTTATAGCACCAGCTTCGGCGGTGCCTATTGGTTGTGGATGATCATCCTCTTCTCCTTCGTCTTGCAAGCCGTGAGCTACGAGTTTCAGATGAAGAAAGGCAACCTGTTCGGCACGCGCACCTACCGCTGGTTTCTCGTTTTGAACGGCATCATTGGTCCGCTATTTCTCGGCGGCGCCGTGGCCACCTTCTTTAACGGTTCCAACTTCCTCGTTGAGAAAGCCTCCCTAACAGACATCGGTTCGCCCGTCATCAGTCGTTGGGCCAATGCCTCCGCTGGCCTCGATGCCCTGCTTGACCCTTGGAACCTCATGTTCGGCCTCGCCGTGATGTTTCTTGCACGCGTGCTCGGCGCCCTCTACATCATCAACAATATCAACGACGAAGACCTCCGTTCGCGTGCCAGTGTGCGCCTCGTTGGTGCCGCCGTCCCCTTCCTCGCGCTCTTTCTCACCTTCTTTGTGCGCCTCCTTTTGAAAGACGGTTATGCCGTTGATCCGCAAACGCAGCACGTGTTTCTCTCGCCGATGAAATACCTCCACAACTATCTTTCCATGCCCCTTCTCGCGGCAATGACCCTCGTTGGTGTTGTGCTGTTGCTCTATGGCGTTGGGCGCACGGTTGTCAGCAAAACCTACGTCAGAGGCATTTGGCCTGCCGGCATCGGTGTGGTCATGGTGGTGTTCTCCCTGTTCCTTGTGGCCGGTCTCGGCAATACCGCCTATTATCCCTCCAATGCCGACCTGCAAAGCTCGCTCACCATCTCAAACAGTTGCAGCAGCGAGTTCACCCTCCGCACCATGTTCTACGTTTCGCTCCTTGTGCCCTTCGTCTTCGGATATATCGCATACGTCTGGCGCGTGATGGACCGGAAATGAACGCGACGGACAGGTAATTCCCCAAATAGTAATTATTATTAAGTAGGTGTTCAGAATTAGTTTATATTGAATTGTCGTATTATTTTGTTCCTACAGTTGTCTCGAAGAAGGAGCGTAGCGGGCTACGTGACTGATGAAAGACAGCTGTAGGGGCAAAAGAATGCGACAAGGCAATATTAAACTGGATTATCCCTGCATGAATAGTATAAACTAATTTTGAACACCTACTTATCCCAAAACCACTGGCAAAGAATGCTTTCAAACGCCAGAGAAAACACGCTGGCGACTCCCGGCGAGTTGTCATCTCTCGGAATTTCTGCAAGCCCTAATAGAAAGTCATCGATTCGCGGCCGCAAATCGTGCTACTCGCGGCCGCGAGTAATGCTACCATCGGCCGCGAGCAGCGCTACCTTCGGCCGCGAATCGATAACTTGCCAAGCTTTTTGGCCATTACTAAAATATCCTTCAAAATAATAGTCTGTACCGTAGGCGTTCTCCAACGCCTTATAGTAAATTTACAGCAGTAATAGAGTTGTTTGTACTGGGGGCATCATCTTCGGGTTTGCCCAATGTTCCTGCAAGCAGCTCTATTTTTTGTTGCTTCATAAGATTGAAAACAGCGGCAATGTCGCTACTAAAAAAAGAAATCCTGCACCGCCTTTGGGCTTTCTCCTTGCTCCTTTCATAAGAAATTAGTAATTTTGCACCCGTCCCCAAGGGGGACAGCATAAAGAGAGAAACATTTAGCCTGTCTGAATCCGTTGAACGCCATGCGAAGCAAAAGGATGTCGGCAGGCCGTTTTGTTTCATAACCAAACCAACAACAACTCAAGCACAACAAATCATGGGAGGATTTTTTGGCACAGTGTCACAACGCAGTTGCGTGGCCGACATGTTTTACGGAACAGACTACAACTCACACCTCGGCACGCGCCGGGGAGGTATGGCAGGCTACAACTCAGAAGAAAAGAGTTTCGTCCGTTCCATCCATAACCTCGAAAGTTCTTATTTCCGCACGAAGTTCGAACCGACACTCAATCGTTTCAAAGGTTGCAACTCGGGCATCGGCATCATCAGCGACACCGACGCGCAACCACTCGTCTTCAATTCTCATTTGGGACGCTTCGCCATCGCAACGGTGGCAAAGGTGGACAACCTTGAGGAACTTACGCAGGAAATGATGGCGCAAAACATGCACTTCGCCGAACTCTCCTCTGGCAGTATCAACCAAACTGAACTCGTGGCGTTGCTCATCATTCAGGGGAAGGATTTTAAGGAGGGCATAGAAAACGTTTACAACCGCGTGAAGGGCTCTTGCTCAATGCTTATCTTGACGGAAGACGGCATCATCTGCGCCCGCGACAAATGGGGACGCACGCCCATCGTGATTGGGAAGAAAGAAGGTGCCTGGGCCGCAACGAGCGAAACGACGGCTTTTGCCAACCTCGACTATGAGGTGGACCGCTACGTGGGGCCAGGAGAAATCATCCGCATCCGCCAAACGGGCTGCGAGGTGATGAAGGAGGCCGAAGAACGCATGCAAATCTGCTCTTTCCTTTGGGTTTACTACGGTTTCCCGACTTCAACCTACGAAGGACGCAACGTGGAGGAAGCTCGTTTTGAGAGCGGCCGCATCATGGGCGAAGACGACAAAACGGAGGTTGATTGCGTGTGTGGCATCCCTGATTCCGGTGTCGGAATGGCCCTCGGATATGCCGACGGCATGAAACGCCCTTACCAGCGTGCTATCTGCAAATACACCCCCACATGGCCCCGCAGTTTCACCCCCGCCAATCAGGAAATGCGCTCCTTGGTGGCCAAGATGAAGCTCATTCCCAACAAGGCCGTGCTCAACGGCAAGCGCGTGCTCTTCTGCGACGATTCCATCGTGCGTGGCACGCAGTTGCGCGACAACGTGAAAGTGCTTTTCGACGACGGTGCAAAGGAAGTTCACATGCGCATCGCCTGTCCGCCGCTCATCTATGGTTGCCCCTTCATCGGTTTCACCTCTTCGAAGAGCGACATGGAGCTCATCACGCGCCGCATCATCCGTGAACTGGAAGGTGAGGGCGACCAGCGTCTGGAGGCTTACGCAACGACCGACTCGCCTGAATATCAGCGCATGGTGGAAATCATTCGTGAGCGTCTCGGCTTGACCACGTTGCGCTTCAACAAACTCGAAACGCTCATCAAGGCCATCGGGCTCCCCAAGTGTAAGCTCTGCACGCACTGCTTCGACGGGACAGGATGCTTCTAAGAAAAAATTCTAACACCTTCAGCTCCAGGCAACGCCTGATAACGGCACATCGCCGTTGCTGACAACCTTATATAAAAAGAGGTGTTCAACTTTATGGTTGAACACCTCTTTTTGCGTTGTGGGGGAATGACTTTAGGTTTCATTCGTAAGCATCCCATGCAGACCGTATTGAAAAGACTCCAATACGGCCTGCATGGGATGCTTACTGAACATTCGCCAGTTGAAGCGCTCATTCAAAAGTGCACGATACAATGTGTTCTTAGATACATTGCAAAGTTTCTGAATATTATTGGAAGTGGCACTGGCAACCGTTTTTCCCCACAGACGCACGATGACGAGCGTGATAAAGAGGGAGCTCAAAGTAAAACCTTGAACCTTCTCAAACTTGAGATTCCGAACGATTTTACCAATGCCAAATGTCTGCATAACTACTAGAAGTTGCTTTTGAACTTCTTTCTTAACAGATAAAACCTTGGTAAGTTCATCTAAATTGCTTATTTTCGCTTCTGTAACAGTTCTATTTTTTCATTGTAAATCATTTGTTTATCACCTACTAATTTACGAAGAAAAATTGAAATACTGTTATTCCCCCCCCCCTGGGGGGAAACTTTAGTTTTTTATAAATGGTTTATTGCCGTAAGTAATTTTTTCTCAAAATCCCAAAATTTTTGAGCTGGATGGTGGTTACTGCCAGGCGCAAACGTGTTAAGGATGATGTGATTCTTTCCCTCTTTTTCATTATAGATATTGTACACTCGGTAGTATCTTGTTGTCGGTTTTCCGTTTGCTTTAATTGTGACTTCAATGCTTTTGTCTTCATAATTTAGAGCATTCTCTTTTGTTTTGAGAGGTTGTACATTATCAGATTGCTCTAGTTGTTTATAAATGTCTTTGGTGAGATCTCTGAATGTATATTCAGATGTATATTCAGAAATACTTTTTCGGAAAAAGAATGAGTAAAAAAGCAAAAAATAGCAGATTTGAGCTTTTGTTTTGAGTTTCAAGTGGTTGTGGCAGTCGTTGGCTTTTTGTGGCATTCGTGAGGAAATGCGAAAATGGCGGATTTGAGAAGTAGAAACGCTTTCAAGTC
>ERZ791912.134-NODE-134-length-51726-cov-59.546322_pt1 | contig 51726 bp, 39 predicted proteins | sample MGYA00510141_ERZ791912 | MGnify/ENA primary metagenome ERZ791912 (study PRJEB30046, sample SAMN00792082) | human gut metagenome | study: EMG produced TPA metagenomics assembly of the A metagenome-wide association study of gut microbiota in type 2... | reverse complement strand
ATATGGTATTACCTTTACAGCAGGTCCTGAAGCAGAATGTAATATGCCTGACGAAAATGGAGTCATCAACCTCGTCACAGTCAACTCGACAGATGCCAATGTTACAGGCTATACACTGAAAGACTTGAAAGTAAATGGTGAGGCAATTACAGGCGAAATCGTTGGTAACAACATTCAGGTAGATGCTAACGAGTTGGAGAAGATTCTCTGCACCCAAAATAAATCACGCGCAAGCGTTGCTCGCGACATCAATGTTGAGTCTAAGGTTTCTGTCAACTTGGCATTAGGTGATGCTGTTGCCATCAATACCGTAGGTACGACTACAGCCAAACTTAAGCCAACCCCAACTCCTGCTATCGACGAACAGGGCTACTATATGCTCGGCGAGGTAAACGGAAATGGATGGGACAACAAAAATCCTGAATGGATGACCAAAGTGTCTGATGGTGTTTACCAGCTCAAAGTCACTACAGAGAAAGATAAGAATTGGTTCAAGTTCTACGAAGGCAGCAAGTTTGTTAGCGGTGATTGGGATGCCATTAATAGTGGAGCCTTAGGATGTAAGGAAAATGGTTGTGAAGATGCTTCAGGCTACATCTATTTTACTGGTGACAGCTGGGGTGAACTCCAAACAATTGTTATCCCTGGTGCTGGTACATGGATTGTAACTCTCGACATGAACAACTTGACATATACAGTTGGCAAGCCTATCCTCTATATGGCAGGCGATGCTAATGGATGGAAGCAGATTGACGTCCTCAATAGTGATGATGGTGCTCACTTTACAGGTTATATGTACCTGAACCAGAATGGTTTCAAGTTCAGTACTCAGCCAAACTGGGATGGTACCAACTATGGTGCTGACTTTGATACAGCTCCTGATGCAGGAAACATCGTGATAACAGAAGAAGCAGGTTTCTATCAGGTAGATGTTGACTTGTCTGCGAAGACTTACACACTGACTCCATTTACTATTGGTATCATTGGCAGCGCAACTCCTACAGGTTGGGATGGCGATACGAATATGACATACAATCCGGAAGAGCGCTGCTGGGAACTTAAGAACGTCGAATTGACTGATGGCGAAATGAAGTTCCGTCACACAAACGATTGGAATCTCAACTGGGGTGGTCCACTTGACGCCTTGGTTCATGATGGAGATAACATCGCTGTAGCAGCTGGTACTTATGACATTAAGCTTGAGGTTAATTGGGCAGAAGGAACAGCAAAGTGTGTGATGACAAAGAAGTAATATCTGTCAAAAAATTACAATTAAAGGCGGTTTCTATTCAGAGACCGCCTTTTTGTATGCCCTGCATTCTTTCCCTCATTTTCGCCTAAAACATTTGGAGATTAAAAAGAAATGTTGTACCTTAGCGGCATCATCCTAATAAATAAAAAATATGGGACATCAAGAAGATATTGTAAAAACAGAAAGTAAAATCATAGTCGTCAGGAATATTCAAGTTATTCTTGACAGAGATGTTGCAGAATTGTATGGAGTAACAACCAAGGTGGTTAACCAAGCCATAAGAAACAATCCGGATAAGTTTCCTTCTGGATATGTTATCGAACTGACTAACAGTGAGAAAGAGTATGTGGTCAAAAATTTTGACCACCTCGAAACATTGAAGTTTTCTCATGCAACAGTAAAGGGATTTACAGAACAAGGACTTTATATGCTTGCCACAATATTAAAGTCACCAATGGCAACAGCCACCACCATTGCCATCATTGATACATTTACCAAACTTCGCAAATTGGCAAGAACCATAGATAAAGTGAATGCGGATGCAAAGGTGCAGGGCATTTTACCAGACAAAGCAACAGAAGGTAAGATACAGGCTGCCATGAACGAAGTCTTCGCCGACAATCTACCATTAAAACTGCGCAAATTGACTTTTGGAGTAAATTTAGGGGTTCTGAAATTTTCTATAGAAACCACAAGAGAATCTAAAGAATAAAACAAATAAAAAGGAGGAAATGAATATGAACATGGTTGAGCAGATTCCATTCAGCGAGAAGTATCCAGTCTTCCGCAAATTGGCAGAGATAGGCGACCTCCGCAAGCTTTCCCGAGAGGAACTTGAGCTTTATGACGAGGACATCAAGAATATGCGTGATATATATGCAAGTGGCAACGGCCACAGAGCTTCCACTGGAGGAAATTCAGAAAATGAAGGAATAAGAAGAGATTACTAGGCGGTTCTCGAACATATCGGGAGCCGCCTATTTTTCTTTCTCCTCATCCCTACATTTTTCCCAAAAACCTTGGAAGTTACGAGGAAAAGTCGTATCTTTGCAGAAGAAAAGCTGCACTCGGCAAATTGAAAGCAAGCTTTCTTTGCGCTCGTTTGCATTTTCTTTGCAGATTGGAACAAACAATCTTCTATATGAAACAAGAAATTGAACAAAAAGAATTAGGCATGGGAAACTTCCAAGGTTATCCATCTTTGTTGAGACAAATCAAGCATCGTGTTTCTTTTGCCCAACAGAAAGCCATGTACGCAGCAAACGAGGAGTTGCTCCGTATGAATTGGGACATCGGTGAAATGCTTACCAAAAGCCAAGAGACTGATGGTTGGGGCAAGAAGACTCTACAGCGCCTATCTATAGATCTTAAGAATGAGTATCCTGAGAGGAAAGGATTCTCCATAAGAAACATGCAGTGCATGATGCAGTTTTACAATGAGTACAACAAGGAGTTGACCATGGTTAAAGTTGGAAATATCCCAATTACGCAATCAATGATTGCGCAATTAGGAAACGCCCCGACCGAACTACCTATCAAGCACTTATCTTGGACTCACAATATCATTCTCATACAGCAAGTAAAAAATATTCAAGCAAGATATTGGTACATGATACAATGCATTATAGGGCATTGGCAGACAAGATACTTAACAGAAGCCATCAAGCTCGATTATTATGGCAAGCATGGCGCTCTCGCCAATAACTTCGACACAACGCTCCCTGCTACAGAAGCAATAGAGGTAAAATCATTGTTGAAAGACCCTTATATTTTCGACATGCTCACTTTCACCGACCAATATGACGAAAGAGACATCGAGATTGGGCTCATCAAACATATCGAAAAATTCTTGGTCGAAATGGGAGCTGGCTTCGCTTTTATGGGAAGACAATATCACATTGAGGTCTCAGGTGATGACTATTATATCGATATGCTGATGTATAACACCTTTATGCACAGGTATTTAGTTATAGAATTGAAAGCCACTGACTTCATGCCCGAATACATCGGTAAGCTCAATTTCTATTGCTCTGCCATAGATGACACGCTTTGCAGAGAAGGCGACAACAAGACTATCGGCCTGCTTCTCTGCAAGACCAAAGACAGAATAAAAGCAGAATATGCACTTCGTGATATACAGAAGCCAATTGGTGTATCCGACTATGAATTAGGTCAAGCTCTGCCGAAAGATTTTCGCAGCAACCTTCCTTCCATTGAAGAAATCGAAAAGGGACTCAACGAATGGAATCAAGAATAACATCCAATAGGCGGCTCTCGAACATATCGGGAGCCGCCTATTTTCGTTTCCTCCTCCAGTATTTCATCGTAAGCCATCGGCAGAAAGAACTATATGTTCTGTGGAAACCCTTATTTTGTGCTTTATTATCCTTTTGCCAGCCATTTTGCAAAGAAGCGGTCGCTGACAAAGAAGCCTTTTGGGGTCTTGCTGATCAGTTGCTTGTCCACTAAAGCCTTCAGGGCAGTCTTTACGCTGCTGGTGGCAGGTAGGTGGTGGGTGATGATGAACTGTTGGCTAAGTGGGGAGGAAACTATTTGCTCCTTGGCAATTGCTAACAAGAGTAACTGCTGGTTTTCGGTCAGCCATGCACAATAGTTTTGGTATGCCATGGCTTGCTCCTCTATCAACTCTTGAATCACTTCATCCACTAAGTCCTTATTGATCTGCTCATCACGATGTTCGTAAATACCATGTAGGATGGCTTGTACATACCAAGTTACGCTGTCGGCTTGCGAGTAGATATAGGTGAATGTGTCTACATCTACCTCTCGTTTTTGTGATGACAAAAGACGATTGGCAAATGATAGATATCTTGACTCGGCGATACATGGTAGTGACATGACAAGAGAACTCTGGAAGAATGGGCGATTCGCCGACAAAAACATCTCTTCCATCATGTGCTGTTGACTGCCAGAAAATACGAAATATACATTGGGCAGGAATTGGATGTAAGAGCGAATCAATGCTTCCACTCCATCCTCTGGATAGTTCATGATTTGTTGAAACTCATCTATTGCCACGTAGCATCGCTTTCCAGATTGCTTCATGTACTCGAAGATTCGCTTCAAGCTTTCTCGTCCCTCGTTTGGTTTCAAATCCAAAGAAAATGTTGGAATGCCTGTCAGTTCGTCAATTGTTAGCGTTGGTCGCCAACTGCTGAAGAACTCCTGTACTTTACGCAAGGCGGATTGAGAGATTGTATCTAATTTCCCAATGATTTCCGAAGCCATGAGTTGCACCATCTGCTCCAAGTTCTTGGTGGCAAATATGTCTAAGTAGAAGCATTTCACATCATCATATTGCTTTTCTAACTGTTGGAAGACATGATGGATTAATCCAGTTTTGCCCATACGGCGAGGTGCGACAAGCGTGATATTTCGCTCGTTATGGAGCGAAGTCATCATCTTCTCAGTTTCTTTCTCACGGTCACAAAAGTACTCTGCTCCTTTGTATCCATACATCACGAAAGGGTTGTTAATTGTTGCCATAATCTTATTGCGCTTTTTACGTTGCGCAAATTACGCAATAATTATCGAGACAACCAAATGTTTTCAAGTTTTTTAATAATTATCCCATATCATCAAACAAGTCATCCATTGTCAGTTGCACTTGTGCAATTGCTGAATGGGCATTGGGGCGGATGCCGAATGTAGTTATTAGTGTAGGCAAGATGCCATGCCGAACACCAGTTTCTTCTACAAAATCAGCCATACGGGTGCGAATATGTAACTCTTCTTCCTTCGTAATCGTATAAGGAAATTGTGAATACTTAATCTCACAAAGATTGATGAGATGGTCTGCTCGTTCTATCAACAAGTCTATCTGTGCTGCTGGAGTAGAGCATTTGCTACGCCATGAGTAATACTCCGTATATATTTGCTCTATGCCCAACCTCTTTTTGATTTGGGGAATATGTAGCATGCAGATACGCTCGAAAGCTAAACCATACCAAGTATTTTGACGTGGCTTTCCCATCTGATGCGTCCAATATGCAGTGTCGTGTGATTTCTGTCTTTCTGCCTACTATTTGCTCCATAACTGATATTCTTTAGCTGTTTATTGTGTTGCAAATTTAAGGAAAATATTTGAGAAAGCAAGCGATTCTTTAGCCAAATCGAAGAAAAAACGCTCGATTTGGCTGTTGTTTGCTCATATTCCTCACCATCATTTGGTGGTTACGAGATTTTGTTGTACTTTTGCTTTTATTGTGCAAACGTTTGCATGTAATTTTCTTGATTTAAGTCAAGCAAAAGGCGCTACTTTGGCAAGATTTGCATAATTTTGCACACAACACTAACAACCTATGAATGAGAAAACAATCATAACAATGAAAGATATTGCTCGCGAGCTGGGCGTTTCTATCGCAACGGTGAGCAGAGCTTTGAAGGACAGCCCTCGTATCAGTACTGCCCAGAAGGAACGTATACAGACGTTTGCCAGGGCGCATAACTTCTGTCCCAATGTAATTGGTGAGGCTCTCAGATACAGTAGGACACAGCCCATGAAGGTCATCGGTGTTATCATTCCTGAGTTTGCCCATTATTTCTTCTCTTCTGTGCTTTCGGGTATCGAGGAGGAGGCAAGTGCGCGTGGCTATCGAGTGATGGTGGCGCAGAGCAATGAGCGATATGACAAGGAAGTGGCAATCTGCGAGGACTTCTATAAGAATAAAGTGTGCGGCATTATCGTTTCACAGGCGAAGGATACCATGCGCTATACGCATTTCCAAAGATTGATGGACAATGGCGTGCCATTGGTGTTCTATGACAGAATCTGTACTGGTGTGAACTGTTCGCGCGTAGTGGTGGACGACTACATGGGTGCCTTTACGGCTGTAACCCATCTCATTGACTCAGGCTGCAAGAGGATAGCTTTCTATGGCTCGCCTATGAACCTTGAAATATCCAAGAACAGATATAATGGTTATCATGATGCCTTGGTGAAGCATGGCTTGGAAGAAATACCCTCCCACGTACAAATCTGTGACAACAGGGGACAGGCAGAGGCGATTACGCCTGCACTCTTGGAGATGGAAAACAGACCGGATGCTTTCTTTGCGGTGAATGATGATACAGCCATCGGTATTCTCTATACCGCGAAACGTATGGGATTCCGAGTGCCTGAGGAAGTCAGCGTCTGTGGATTCACCAACGGCCAGCGAGCCATGGCTTGCGATCCTATGTTGACCACTGTCGACCAGCGAGGAGTGGCAGTAGGAGAGGAGGCTGTCAACATCCTTATCGGACAGGTGGAAGGTTCTATCCCGATGAATGAGGTGGAGAAGAGAGTGGTAAGAACCAAACTCGTGGTTCGTGGTACGACAAGATAAAAGAAATCAATAAAACAATAAAAAATATGATGACAAAACCTAATCTGAGTTTCTGGAAACTCTGGAACTTGAGTTTCGGATTCTTCGGGGTACAGATAGCCTACGCTCTTCAGAGCGCCAACATCTCCCGAATCTTTGCAACGTTGGGTGCTGACCCACACAATCTGAGTTATTTCTGGATTCTCCCTCCACTGATGGGAATCCTGGTGCAACCCATTGTCGGAACCTTGAGCGACAAGACATGGTGCCGTTTCGGCCGACGAATTCCTTATCTCTTTGTGGGAGCTACGCTGGCTGTCTTGGTGATGTGTCTTTTGCCTAATGCCGGTTCGCTTGGCCTGACGGTTGGCGGTGCGATGATTTTTGGATTGATAGCCCTGATGTTTCTTGATACGAGCATCAATATGGCGATGCAGCCTTTCAAGATGTTGGTGGGCGACATGGTGAATGAGGAACAGAAGACGAAGGCTTACTCCATTCAGAGTTTCCTCTGCAATGCGGGTTCGATAGCCGGTTATATATTCCCCTTCCTTTTTGCCTTCTTGGGTATCAAAAACTATGCCGAGAAAGGAGTTGTGCCCGACTCTGTGATCTGGTCGTTTTATGTGGGCGCAGCCATCCTTATCCTCTGTGTCATCTATACCACGATGAAGGTAAAGGAGTGGAATCCGCAGGAATACGCCAAGTATAATGGAGTTACCGAAGATGCCGAGAAGAAGGAAGAAGGTAAGGCCGACTGGATAAGCCTTCTGAAGAACGCTCCATCTACCTTCTGGAAGGTGGGACTGGTGCAGTTCTTCTGCTGGGCAGGCTTCCTCTATCTGTGGAACTATTCTACGGGTGCCATTGCCGAGACCGTATGGAATACTACCGATGCCAGCACTAAGGCATTCCAGGATGCCGGCGACTGGGTGGGCATTCTCTTTGCCGTTCAGGCTGTGGGCAGTGTGCTGTGGGTGGTAGTGCTTCCCCAGTTCAAGAGTTCCAAGATGGCTTATGCGGTCAGCCTGATTATCGGTGGTGTGGGCTTTGCCCTTATCCCATTCCTGCACGACAAGTACCTGCAGTTCATTCCGTTCCTGATGATTGGTGCTGGCTGGGCAGCTATGTTGGCGATGCCTTTTACCTTTGTCACCAATGCTTTGCAGGGTTATGGACACATGGGTGCTTACCTCGGACTCTTCAACGGCACTATCTGTATTCCTCAGATTGTGGCAGCCCTCTGTGGCGGACATGTATTGTGGGTGGTAGGCTCTCACCAGAGTGACATGATGATAGTGGCAGGTGTGCTGCTGATATGTGGAGCTTTGGCTGTTTCCATCATCAAGGAAAAGCATGTGACGCAAAAAGCATAATAAGCGCAACCGATTGCGCAACATTTTGACATCTTTTGTGCAAGAAATTAATTGTATATAGTAAGAAATGACTAATTTTGTACCATAAATAACAATCTTATAATTCCTTATGGTGTTTCGTTTTAATATAGAATACAAAACGGTTTATGGCGAGAATCTCGTCTTGAACCTGAACATGGACAACGAAGAGGTTCATAACAGTTTGGGAACTACAGACGGGCTTCACTGGTCGTGCGATCTGGATGTGACTCCCAAGACTAAAAACATTACCTATTATTATAGTGTAGAACGTGATGGCGTTTGTATCAAGAAGGAATGGCAGGTGGTGAAGCATCAGCTGAATGTGACAGCCGAGCGTGCCAATGATTATACCATCTATGATCACTGGCGTGACATTCCTGAGGATTCTTACCTCTACAGCAGCGCCTTCACCGACTGTGTCAACCATCAGCAGCCTGCAGAGGTGAAGGATAATACCTTTGCCAAGACCATCAGACTGATAGTCCGTGCTCCACAGTTGAGAGAAGGTGAGCGCCTGGTACTGATAGGTTCTGATCCTCTTGTAGGAGCCTGGGACGTAAAGCGTGCTGTGCCTATGGTGGAACAGGCGTACAATGAATGGACGGTGGATATCAATGCCGAGGCTTTGGCTGTCAATTACTTGGAGTTTAAATTTGTAGCACTGAACGACAAGAAGAGCACCGAAGCATGGGAAACAGGTTACAACCGTAGTGTGGAAATCCCTGAGATGAAGGCCGGTTCGGTTGTATCTTACGAGTTGAGCCAGTCGTTCTTGGAGCGCTGGAACCGTAAGTTTGCCGGAACATTGGTTCCTGTTTTCTCACTTCGCAGCAAGAAGAGTGCGGGTATAGGCGACTTCGGAGACCTGAAGAGTATGATCGACCTGGTGGCAAAGACAGGACAGAAGGTGCTTCAGTTGTTGCCTATCAACGATACGACCATCACTCACACCTGGACAGACTCTTATCCCTACAGCTGTATCAGCGTGTTTGCCATTCATCCACAGTATGCCGACCTGCAGGCTCTGCCCGAGCTTGAGGATGCCAAGGCTCGTGCTGAGGCTGAGAAGACAAGAGCAGAGCTCAATGCCCTGCCCCAGATAGATTATGAAAAGGTAAATGATTTCAAGATAACGTACCTGCACCAAATCTTCAATCAGGAAGGTGAAAAGATGATGAAGAGTGCCGAATATCAGGCATTCTTTCAGGAAACAGAACAGTGGCTGGTGCCTTATGCACAATATTCTTGTCTGCGCGACAAGTATGGCACTGCTGATTTCTCGAAGTGGCCCGACCACAATGCTTGGGACGAGAAAGACCGCAAGGCACTGGCCAACCCAAGAACAAAGGCCTACAAGGAGGTGGAGTTCTTCTACTTCGTACAGTTTGTGCTGAACACACAGATGAAGGCTGCTCACGAGCATGCCATGGCCAAGGGAGTCATCCTGAAGGGTGATATTCCTATCGGTGTAAACCGTTTTGGATGTGATGTATGGACAGAGCCTAAGTACTTCAACCTCGACGGACAAGCAGGAGCTCCACCTGACGATTTCTCTGTGAATGGTCAGAACTGGGGATTCCCTACCTACAACTGGTATGAGATGCTGAAAGACGACTGTCAGTGGTGGACACGTCGATTCCAGAATATGTCGAAGTTCTTTGATGCTTATCGTATCGACCACGTGCTGGGCTTCTTCCGTATATGGGAGATTCCTATCGACTCTGTTCATGGTCTGCTCGGACAGTTTGCTCCTGCACTCGGCATGACAGCTGACGAGATTCGCTCGTATGGTCTTAACTTCCAGCAGGACAGATTCACCCGTCCATTTATCACCGACTGGGTGCTCGACCGTGTGTTCCATGAGCGTGCTGACGAGGTGAAGCAAAAGTATCTGGACCGTTTGGATGATGAGCGTTATCAGTTGAAGGCAGAGGTGGATACCCAGATAAAGGTGGAGGCTCTCTTTGAGGGAGTGACCGATGAGAAGGAAATATGGCTTCGCGACGGACTCTATGCTCTGATCAGCGATGTACTCTTTGTTCGCGACCATCGTAATCCGGGATTGTATCACCCACGTATCTCTGCTCAGTTCGACTTTATCTTCGAATCACTTTATGACAATGACAAGGCTGCGTTCAATCGTCTTTATAACGATTACTTCTATCGTCGCAACAACCAGTTCTGGTACGAGGAGGCGATGAAGAAGTTGCCTAAGTTGGTTCAGGCTACTCGTATGTTGGTTTGTGCCGAAGACCTTGGTATGGTGCCAGATTGTGTGCCATGGGTGATGAACGAATTGAAGATGTTGGGACTTGAGTTGCAGAGTATGCCTAAGGATCCAAGTGTGAAGTTTGGGCATCTGAGCCGCAATCCTTATCGTTCGGTTTGTACCATCTCAAGTCACGATATGCCTACGCTTCGCCAGTGGTGGGACGAGAACATTCAGCGCACGCAAGAGTATTATAATACGATGCTCTATCGCCAAGGACCAGCACCTCATCCGCTGCCAGGATGGCTCGCGCAGGATATCATCTCGCGCCATCTCACATCGCCCTCTATGCTCTGTATTCTGAGCATTCAGGACTGGCTTGCCATCAACGAGCATTTACGTTTGCCCGATGCCAATGCCGAGCGTATCAATATCCCGGCCAATCCTAAGCATTACTGGCGCTATCGCATGCACCTCAGCATAGAGGACCTGGCGGCTAACAAGGAATTTATGGACAGTGTGACAGAGCTTGTTGCGCAGTCAGGAAGAAACTAATGCAAACGTTTGCACGTTATGCAAAAAAGAAATACCCTCCAAATTTTAGGAGGGTATTTTTCTTTTTTGTATATTTGCAATGTCTAACCAAAAGACTTACTTTTACTGACAAACAATAGCAGAACAAAGCAAACTGCAGAACAAGGCAAGCAACAACTGAAAAAGACAAAATAACACTGGACAATATGAAGAAATTGAATGTTTTAGTAGTTGGTCTGCTGCTGCCACTCTTGGCGGCAGCGCAGACCGTTAAATCGCCCAATGGCAATGTATCGGTAACATTCTCTCTGACTGGTAATGGACAGCCTACCTACGAGATGAGTTATAAGGGCAAAACAGTATGTAAACCCTCACACCTCGGACTGGAGCTTGCCAAGGACAAGCATGCCAGCAAAGGTATGACGGAAACCAATCTGATGGACGGATTCACCGAAACAGGAAGCAAGACCTCTTCTTTTGATGAGACATGGAAGCCTGTATGGGGTGAGACTGCTACCATTCGCAACAATTATAACGAAATGGAGGTAAATCTAAATCAGGCTTCTTCCAACCGTAACATCACCATTCGCTTCCGCGTATATGATTATGGTATGGGTCTGCGCTATGAGTTCCCACAGCAGGAATCGCTCAACTATTTCGTCATTCAGGAAGAGCACACCCAGTTTGCCATGACAGGCGACCATACTGCCTATTGGATTCCAGGCGACTACGACACTCAAGAGTATGAATATCAGATTACTCCTCTGACAGGCATCCGTCCTGTTATCGCCAAGAACCGCGAATCATACAAAAGCAACTCTTCCACCACCGTCTTCTCTGACACAGGTGTGCAGACCTCTCTCCAGATGAAGACCAAGGACGGACTTTATATCAATATCCATGAGGCTGCCTGTCTGGATTATCCTACGATGCACCTCAATCTGGATGAAAAGACACTGACCTTTGAGTCATGGTTGACACCTGATGCGGTAGGCAGAAAGGGATTCATCCAGACTCCTTTCAACACACCATGGCGTACCGTGCTGGTGAGTGATGATGCACGCGATATGCTTTCCTGCAAACTGACACTCAACCTCAACGAGCCTTGCAAGATAGAGGATACTTCATGGATTCATCCTACTAAGTACTGCGGTGTGTGGTGGAACATGATTGTAGGCACTAAAACATGGAACTACACCAACGACCTGCCTTCTGTTCGCCTTGGTGTGACCGACTATAGCAAGTGCAAGCCTAATGGAACACATGGGGCTACCAATGAAGAAGTGAAGCGCTATATCGACTTTGCTGCAAAGAATGGTTTGCAGGAAGTGTTGGTAGAAGGATGGAACGAAGGTTGGGAAGACTGGTTTGGTCATCAGAAACTTGATGTCTTCGACTTTGTGACTCCTTATCCTGATTTCGATATCAAGATGCTCAACGAATATGCTCATTCCAAGGGCGTGAAACTGATGATGCATCATGAGACTTCTGCCGCAGCTCTTAACTATGAGCGTCACTTGGAGAATGCCTTCCAGCTGATGAACAAGTATGGTTATGATGCCGTGAAGACCGGTTATGTGGGCGATATCATCCCAAGAGGCGAATATCACTACAGCCAGTTGATGAACAATCACTACCAGCGTGTCGTTGAGACGGCTGCCAAACATCACATCATGGTGAATGCTCACGAGGCTACACGTCCTACAGGTATCTGCCGTACATGGCCAAACCTGGTGGGCAACGAGAGCGCAAGAGGTACTGAGTATGAGGCTTTTGGTGGAAGTGTAAGCTATCACACCGTGATGTTGCCATTCACCCGTCTGCAGGGAGGACCTATGGACTATACTCCAGGTATCTTTGAGACCAAACTGTCGGAGTGGAGCAACAACTCAAGTTATGTGCACACCACTCTCTGTGGTCAGCTTTCACTTTATCTTGTGATGTACAGTCCTTTGCAGATGGCAGCCGACCTGCCTGAGCACTATGAGAAGTACGACGATGCCTTCCAGTTTATCCGCGATGTGGCTTGCGACTGGGATGACTCCAAGTATATAGAGGCAGAACCTGCCAAGTATATCACCGTAGCCCGCAAGGCAAAAGGAACCGACAACTGGTTTGTTGGTGGCAAGACTGACGCAGCCCGTACATCGGTAGTGAAGCTCGACTTCCTCGACAAGGGTAAGAAGTATGCCTGCGCCATCTATCAGGACGGCAAGAATGCCGACTATGAGAAGAACCCTAAATCTTACCAGATTATTCACAAGACTGTGAAGAAGGGTGATGTCTTGAAGATCAAAGAGGCACGTGGTGGTGGCTTTGCCATCTCATTGCTTGCCAAATAAGACTTATATAGATGGAGATAAAGAGGCTGAAACTTCTGTATTTCCGTCCAATCGTCAAGGTGGAATTAAATACGCGAAAAATGAGTGTGTTTAATTCTGCCTGTTTCTGCATAAAACCAACAGAAATCACATTGCATATGCAGAAAACGAAGTAAATAACTACTAAATGGAGTGTAATTGCTATATTTATACGTAAAATGGAGAATGATTCTTGTTTGGATTTTCTCTCAATCTAGCAAAAACTTAACCGTATGAGCATTAAAAATCAATTTTTAGTAGCCTTGACTGCTGTTTTAGTTCCCCATTCATTGATGGCACAAGGTGTTTTCAATGAAATGTCCTATTCTAAGGATAAAACTACTTTCTCTTTGAATTCACCTACAGCTTCTGTTGAAGTAGATGGTGTAACTGGTGCAACTCCACAGGTTTCTTCCAGTAGTGCAAAACCGAGTGTAAAAATCCGTATTTATAAAGACGGACTGATAGGAAAACCTGTCAAGACCATCAAGATGAAAAGTGTAGGTAAGGACCGATGGGAAGCTACCGTAAAGGGTGACTTGAAGGGAAAGTTCTATACTTTTGATATGGGAAAGGGTGAATGTCCCGGTACTTTTGCCAAGGCTGTCGGTGTGAATGGCAATCGGGGTGCCATCATCGACATGGCTTCTACCAATCCTGAGGGATGGAAGGATGACAAGCGACCAGAACTGAAGTCGCCTGCCGACTTGGTGATTTATGAGCTCCACGTGCGTGATTTCTCGGTGTCACCTACCTCAGGACTGAAGTATAAAGGCAAGTATCTGGCACTGACAGAACCTAAGGCGATAGAATATCTCAAGCGCCTCGGTGTCAATGCGATACATTTCCAGCCATTGTTCGACTTTGCCTCTATCGACGAGACTCGTCTGGACAAACCACAGTTCAACTGGGGCTATGACCCTAAGAACTATAATGTGCCAGAAGGTAGCTATAGCACCAATCCTTATGCTCCGGGAACCCGCATCAAGGAGTTCAAGGAGATGGTGATGGCATTGCACAAGGCGGGCATCCGTGTCATCTTCGATGCAGTGTATAACCATACCTTCGATATCAACGGAAGTAACTTCCAGCGTACTTATCCCGATTATTACTATCGCAAGACCAAGGAAGGCAAGTATAGCGATGGTTCGGGTTGTGGCAACGAGACTGCATCAGAAAAGCCTTTGATGCGCCAGTTTATGCTGGAGAGCGTGAAGTACTGGATTGATGAATTTCATATTGATGGTTTCCGCTTCGACCTGATGGGTGTTCACGACATAGAGACTATGCTGGCTATCCGTGAGATGGTAAACCGCATTGATCCAAGCATTTATATCTATGGTGAAGGTTGGAGCGCAGGAAGTTGCGCTTATCCAAACGACCAGTTGGCGATAAAGGCCAACACCTTCAAACTCAATGGTATCGGAGCCTTCAGCGATGATATGCGAGATGCCCTTCGTGGTCCTTTCTCTGACAATACCAAAGGCGCTTTCCTGGCTGGCATTCCCGGCGAGGAAGAGAGTCTGAAGTTTGGTATAGTGGGAGGCATTGCCCATCCGCAGGTAGATATGAATTTGGTCAACTATGACAAGAAGCCTTGGACAGCAGAGCCTACCCAGCAGATCAGCTATGTGAGCTGTCACGACGATATGTGTCTTGTTGACCGACTGAAGGCAACCGTGCCTGGCATCAAAGATGCTTCCAGAACTGAGAGCGAACGTATAGCAGAGTTGATTCGCCTCGACTTGTTGGCTCAGACTGCTGTGTTCACATCGCAGGGTGTGCCTTTCTTCTTGGCAGGAGAGGAGATGTTGCGTGACAAGAAGGGTGTGCACAACAGTTATTGCTCACCCGATAGTATCAATGAGTTTCACTGGGAGAATCTGAAGAAATATCCACAGGTGTTTGAATATTATCGCAACCTGATTCAGCTTCGAAAGAATCATCCGGCTTTCCGTCTTGCCAAGGCTGAGGCTGTGAGAGAACATTTGGAGTTCTTGCCAACAGCCCCTGTTGCAGAGCAGAAGAAAGATGGCGCTCAGGTGGAGAAGAATGGTTGCCTGCTTGCCTTCAGACTCAAGAACCTGGAAGGCATAGACAGCTGGAAGAACATTATTGTCATCTTCAATGCCAACAAGGAAGCCCGCACCGTAGCGATACCTCAGGGCGAGTATCATGTGGCTTGCTGCAATGGGGTTATCAATGAAGACGGAATCGGGATGCCATTGGTGGGTAACGAAACCATCATAGATGGCCAGTCGGCATTGATACTGTATCAGAAATAAGTTTCGAAAGTCAATACAATAACTTAAACATAGATCTATAATGAAGAAGAAATTTGTTTCATTCATGTTGCTTATGAGTAGCGTAATGAGTATGACGGCGGCAGTCAACGTGAGCCGCATAGAACCTACCGACTGGTTTGTAGGTATGAAAGACGCTTCGTTGCAGTTGATGGTGTATGGTAAGGACATCAAGAATGCTGAGGTGTCAGTCAATTATCCTGGCGTGAAAATCGATAGCGTTGCCCGTCTTGAATCACCCAATTATCTCTTGGTTTATCTTAATCTGAAGGATGCCAAGGCAGGCGAGATGGTTCTCAATTTTAAGCAGGGAAAGCAGAGCAAGAAGGTGAAGTATCAGTTGAAAGACCGAGAGATGGCTGGCGAAAAGCGCATGGGCTTCACCAACGAAGACGTGCTCTATATGTTGATGCCAGATCGCTTTGCCAATGGAAATCCTAAGAATGATGTTCTCAAGACGATGCGCGACAAGAATTGCGACCGTCATGCTCCAAGTCTGCGTCATGGTGGAGACCTGGAAGGAATCCGTCAGCACTTGGATTACTTCAACCAGTTGGGTGTCACGGCCCTTTGGTTTACTCCCGTTTTAGAGAATGACAGTCCAGGCGACGGCAAGAGCAGCAGCTATCATGGTTATGCCACAACCGATTATTACAAGGTTGACCCTCGTTTCGGAACCAATGCTGAGTACAAGCGACTCATTGACGAGGCACATCAGAAAGGCTTGAAGATTGTGATGGATATGATTTTCAATCACTGTGGTTTCGAGCATCCCTGGATTGCCGACATGCCTTCAAAAGACTGGTTCAACTGTCCAGAATGGCTTCTTCCTGAGTATCAGACTCCTGAGCATGTGAAGAAGATTGGTACTGTGGACGGAGCAAGAACTGTGAACGATATGTATCGACAGACCAGTTATAAGTTGACTCCTGTCCTCGACCCATACGCCAGCAAGGTGGATATGGAAGAGACGGTAGATGGATGGTTTGTACCTTCTATGCCCGACCTCAATCAGCGCAACCCTCATGTCATCAAGTACCTTATCCAGAACAGCGAATGGTGGATAGAGACCGTGGGAATTGATGGCATCCGTATGGACACTTATCCTTATGCCGACCGTGATGCGATGGCTTTGTGGATGAAGACGCTCAACAACGAATATCCTAACTTCAATACCGTAGGCGAGACATGGGTTACTGAGCCAGCCTATACTGCTGCATGGCAGAAAGACAGCAAGCTCTCAGAGAAGAACAGCTATCTGAAAACAGTGATGGACTTTGCCTTCTTCGACCGTATCAACAGTGCCAAGAACGAGGAAACCGATGACTGGTGGAACGGAATGAACCGTCTCTATAATGTGTTCTGCTACGATTATCTCTATCCTAACCCAAAGAGCGTGATGGCATTCATTGAGAATCACGATACCGACAGATTCCTCGGCGAGGGCAAGGATACCGTGGCATTGAAGCAGGCTTTGGCGCTCTTGCTTACCATCAACCGTACACCGCAGCTCTATTATGGTACAGAAGTGTTGATGAATGGCACCAAGAGTGTAACCGACGGCAACGTGCGTAAAGACTTCCCTGGTGGATGGGCTGGCGACAAGCATAATGCCTTCACCGAAGAAGGAAGAACACAGGATGAGAACCGGATGTTCCAGTGGCTCAGCAACTTGTTGCATTGGCGCCAGGGTAACAAGGTGGTTACCAAAGGCAAGCAGACTCAGTTCTGTCCTTATAAGGGTGTGTATGTCATCGCACGCCAGTATCAGGGTAAAACAGTCATGACCATCATCAATGGCAAGAAGGAAGCCAATGAGCTGGATGTGACACGTTATGCAGAGATTATCGGTTCGCATGAAAAGGCTACTGATGTTACGAATGGCTGCACTGTTCTTATCAACAAGAACGTAAAACTTCGTCCTCGTCAGGCAATGATACTTGAATTCTGATAAATTGACTTTCGTAGGCGTTAGAAGTTATAGAAGTTAAAGAAGTTATCACTCCCTTCGGGCGTTAGAAGTTATAGCCAACGGTCTTTTTAGTTGAAGATTTAGCTGTAAAGCATATGGCTTTAACTTCTCTAATTTCTTTAACTTCTTTAACTTCCCCATTTTCGAAAGTTGAGTTCAATATTTATTTAAGATTGTTTGTTTCTTATTATAGTTTTTATTAACTTTGCAAACGATTAGAGAGCAGGAGGCTTTCTTGTACATATTTAAAACTATAATAAGAAACAATGATTTTAAACCAACTCCGACATTTGCGATTCGTTATGGCTTTGCTGATTCTTTGGGCTTGCAGCTCAGTGGCAAAGGCACAGACCAACGCTCAGATTTTGTATGATTTCGGTTCCGACCGTAAGTTTGTCACCCTTACCCTCGAAATGTTCAAGCAGGACAAGTGGGGTAGTACTTATTTCTTTGTTGACCACGACTTCAACTACGACAAAATGGTAGTGGGCGAGAAGAATATTGCCCAGGGAGGAACCTATACAGAGATTTCACGTGCACTCAACTTCTGGCAGAAAACTCAGTTCAAGAACTGGAGCCTTCATGTGGAGTACAATGGTGGTATCACCAAGAATTATCCCATCAACAATGCATGGCTCTTCGGTGTGGAATACCTCGTGCACGACAAGAATTACAAGAACACTTTGACTCTGGATGCTCTATACAAGACCATCCGTCAGACTGATCAGAATGTACCCTTGCAGTTTACTGCTGTCTGGACCTGTAACGACATCTTTGGTGTAAAGGGTTTGAAGTTCGACGGCTTTGCCGATTTCTGGTGGGAGACTCATGCTGTCGACTATCAGGAGGATGGTTCTGCTACAACCAAGCACACTGTCTTCATCACCGAGCCACAGCTCTGGTACAATGTAGGTCAGCACTTCGGTTGCGAGAACCTCAGTGTAGGAGGCGAGGTAGAGTTGAGCAACAACTTTGGCTCAACAGGTGGCTTCAAATGCCGTCCCTGCTTAGGTGTGAAATGGGACTTTTAGTAAAAAGTAAAAATAATAATCTGTTGTCATGAATAGAGTCTATTGTTTGTTGGTTTGTCTGTTTTGTGCTTGTCAGGTTTCTTTATGCAAGGAACTCGATGAGAAAGTTCTTTTTGAGGAACTTGATCAACTGCTTGCACAGCAGCAAGAACTGACCCAAGAGAAAGAGCGCAAGATTTGCCATTCTGAGATCAAAAGACGAAAAACGGTTGCTTAATAAGCTCATTTATATTTACTTCATGAATTTAGAGCCTTTAATGGATCAGATAATAGAGAAAATGCCCAAAGGGCAATATCCAAGTATAAATAAGGCAGATATAGAGTCTCTACAAATACCTGTCCCTCCCATCGAAATTCAAAAGAAAATTATATCTGAATGTGAGGCTATAGATAAAGAGTACGCTACTAGTCGTATGACTATTGAAACTTATCGTAAGAAAATTAGCGAAATATTTGATAATCTTGAAGTTATTGCTAAAGAAAAAATGGGGGGATGCTTAAGCAGATATGTTCTTACTCTAATGAACGTATGAGTATGAGCGAAATGTCTGTTGCCGATTATATCAGTACCGATAACCTCTTGCAGAATTATGAGGGAGTAAGGCCATATGATGGAGAACCAAATATAAATTCGGCAGTAAAGTATGATAAAGGGGATATCCTGTTGTCTAACATTCGCCCATATCTAAAGAAGATTTGGCTTGCAGACAAAGATGGTGGTTGTAGCCCTGATGTTTTAGTCATAAGACTTGATTCTCATGATTGTTTGCCGGAATATGTTTACCATGTTATGGCTCGTCTGCAATTCTTCGATTATGTGATGACAGATGTGAAGGGCATGAAAATGCCAAGAGGCAATAAAGATAATATAATGCGATATGAGATTCCTGTAATTCCTCTCGCAGAGCAACAGCAAGTTATTAATCAAGTTAAGGAGTATAAAGAGCAAATACATATGGCTCATAAAATAATTACTGGTTGTTCAAAGCGAAAGAAAGCTGTGCTTGAAAATTATCTGAACTAATATGAGAAGTGAAACCATTTGTCCGATACTATTTGAATTATTTCGGACAAATGGTCTAAAGAAGATATAATTATGACTGATAAAAACAAACAACTATACCTTGACTTCGAAGCCTACGAGCGTGTGGCAGAGCCTCATAAGCGCGAAAGGGCTTCGGCATGGCGCACGGCTATCGGTCTGCAAGATGTTGACGGACTGAAGGTGTCTGACTATCTGAAAGAGACGGCTGTCAGACACATTGAGGGCGATATTACCATTGATGATGTGCGCGAACAGTTGAAATCGTATTATGTCAACAAAACTACTCATGATGAGGACGATGCCGAAAAGGAAGAGGCCGACCGTGTGGCTGCCAATATAGCCAAGCTACTGGGCGAGAAGTCTTTTTCGTTTACAGCATTGGAATTTCTGAATGTCCATAGGCACTTGTTTGAGGGTGTATTCAAACATGCTGGTGAAGTGCGCCCCTATGACATCAGCAAGAAGGAATGGATATTGCAAGGAGATACTGTTGTGTATGGACGTGCTGCCGACATTATGATGGCGTTGCGATATGACATTCAGCAAGAAAAGGACTTTAATTATAAAGGACTGTCAACGGATGAAATCATCAGTCACATTGTAGATTTCGTCACCTTGCTATGGCAGAACCATCCGTTTCGTGAGGGCAACACACGAACAACGGCCGTGTTTGTCATCAAATATCTGCGCTCTATCGGTTTCAAGGTGGACAACGATTTGTTTGCCGACAACTCTTGGTACTTCCGCAATGCCCTTGTTCGTGCCAACTATCGCAATCCTTCAAAAGGTATAGAGCCCAACAAATCATTCCTCATCAGGTTCTTCCGTAATTTGATGTTGGGCGAACATCATGAACTGAAGAACCGTTATATGCTGATAGGATATGCAGATGTTGGTGACACCCATACAAGTACCCATACAAGCACCCATACAAGTTTTGATGAAACCGTATCTACGTTATCTGAAAATATAAAACGGTTAGTTGTTGCGATTGGCACAGATGAAAAGAGCGTAAAGGAAATGATGGAGGCGGTCGGTTTGAAGAATCGTCCCAATTTCCTTGAATATTCTCTTGCGCCAGCCATTACTGAAGGCTTGGTAAAAATGAAATTTCCGAATTCGCCACATCATCCTCGCCAGAAATATCTTCTGACCGTGAAAGGGTTAGCGGTGTATGATGAGTGTGTCAAATCAATGTGAAAAATCTGCCAGAGCTTGCTCCCCGAAGGTGCTCAGCCGAGGAACTCCTAGGATGCTTGACTTGTACAAGAACTCCTTTTGGAGTGGCAGCCTGATGCGGTTTTCAAAAACCGGTAATTAGGCTTACCGATTTTTAAAATCGTTGTTTTAGCGGCATCGAGATAGCTCGCTGGAAAAGTAAAAGCCAGTGCTCTTTGTGCATCTTATGTGAGGTGCGCATTGAGCATTGGCTTGACATTTATGAACAATTATTGCTTTTTAGCCTCTGTATGAGCCATTCAAGAGAGGGACAATCTCGGTTGTCTCTTTCAATCGGTCATCGATACGCTTGTCGTACACCTCTGAGATTTGTTGAAAAATAATTTGTTTAATTTTTAGTTAACATTTGTATGTGAAAACTTATAGAATGCACGGCTGTAGTGAAACAGTCGTGCATTTGACTTTAAAACGGTTGCTATGGCATTTCTTGGTTAAAAAAAGGATGGGGGCTTGGATATTCGTTAGAAAAAGTGTACCTTTGCGTCTGGTAATTGTAGGGATGAGAGTCCTTATATGTTGAATCGAGTAAACGCAAGAAATAAACAAAACAATGGAAATCATCATTATCATAGCCATTATTATCGGCATCATCGTAGGCTTCTTTCTTGGCAAGTTGATGGCTGCGAAAACTGCAAGCGAGGAGAAAACACAGCTTGTGGCAAAGGCTCAAGTGTTGGCGGCAGAGATGGAACAGGTTAAGAGCCTGACCGACCAGGTGCGCCAGCAGGCAGAGAAGGAAAAAGTAGTATTATGTAAGCAGGCAGAGAAGGAGAAAGAAAATCTGAAGGAACATTATGATGTTATCCTGAAGAATGAGAGAGCCCATCATGCCGAAGAGATGCAGGCTTTGAGGGAAGCACATGCTTCGGAGATGCAGTCGCTGAAGGGACAGATGGAGAGCGAACGTCAGTATGCAGCCAAGTTGCGTGCTGAGAGCGATCAGCAATGGGCGCAGAAGATGGAAACGCTAAAGCAAGACATGCAGCGCATGAATGCAGAACATCAGAAAGTGGCTGCAGAGCAACTGGCTGCCAAGCAATCGGCTTTGCAGGAGAACAACCGTCTGCAGATGGATGAACTATTGAAGCCTATCAAGGAACAGTTTGCAGACTTCAAAAAGTCGGTTGAGGAAAGCAAGACTCAGAACGAAGTGAACAAGAAAGAACTGCAGAATACCTTTGAGGCAACGATGAAACTCTTTCAGCAGGAGCAGCAGCAAGCAGTTTCTTTGTTGAAGGAGCAGACTTCGAAGATAGGTTCGGATGCAGCTAATCTAACTCGTGCCCTGAAGGGAGATAGTAAGATGCAGGGCGACTGGGGTGAGATGGTGCTTGAAACCATTCTCGAGAACAGTGGATTGCGAAAGGACGAGGAGTTCTTTATCCAGGAGAACACTAAGGATGAAGAGGGCAAGAACTTCCGCCCTGATGTCATCGTGAGGTTCCCAGAAGGCAGAAGTGTAGTCATCGACTCGAAGGTTTCGCTTACAGCCTATTCGGATGCCATAGCGGCAGAAGATGATGGCGAGCGCGAACGGCTGATGAAACTGCATGCGGCAAGTGTGCGCAGGCATATCGACGAACTGGCAGAAAAAGACTATTCCAAGCTGGTGGATGATGCCATTGGCTTTGTTCTGATGTTTATTCCCAACGAAACCAGCTATATTGCAGCCATGAAGCAGCAACCTGAGCTTAGCCGTTATGCTTATCAAAAGAAAATTATTATCATTTCGCCCAGCAATCTTCTGATGGCTCTTCAGTTGGCTTACAACCTGTGGCAGTACGATAGACAGAATAAGAATGTAGAGAAAATAGTGAAGACTGCAGCAGACTTGTATGATAAGGTGGCTGGTTTTGAGGACACCTTTATGGGTGTGGGCGACTTGATAACCCGTCTGTCTGGAACCTTTGACAAGGCTAAAAAGCAACTTTACGATGGCGCTGGTAATGTCATGAGAAGGGTAGAGAGTCTGAAGAAACTGGGTGTTACACCTAAGAAGCAGATTAAAGAACTCTCCGACGAATAGCCTTTTAAAGGTAAAAGAGTAAAAAGGTAAAAATGCACCGCTTTTTTGTCAAGAATGAGAGAATGTTGTCTTTCTCTTATTCTTGACTCGACTTTCGTAGATGGGGAAGTTAAAGAATTTAAAGAAGTTAGAACCATATGCTTTGTAGCTAAGTATACATCCAAAAGGCTATTGGCTATAACTTCTAACGACCGAGTGAAGTGATAACTTCTTTAACTTCCATAACTTCCATACATGCTAAACTTCAGTTCTTGACAATATATTTGAAGACTTATTTGGGAATAAACAGGCTTGTTTTTGAAAATGAGGGATGGTTATTGCTGTGTGATTTCTTCGACGGCTTTCACGAGCGAGTCTTTGCCATTGAGGAGATAGAAATCGACACGTACCACGTGGTTGATGTCAGCGCAACCTTTAACCTTGATGCGGCGAGTCTTTCCGTATTCAAAGGTGTCTCGTCTTGAAGGATAGGAAACCAATTGTAGTTTTTCCTTAGAAGATCCGCTTCCGATATAGTATATTCCCACACTGTCGGTCATGGCCTTCTGAGCCTTTATTCGTGCCATCTTTTTGGCATGAAGTGCCGAAGTGTCTTCTGGATAGAATTCGCTGGCAGCCACTGTGTCTCCATCATTCTGCGATGGGGCAAACTTGCAGCTGGTGGCTGTTGAGACAGATGCGGTGGCAGCAATTACAACTGCAGCAAAATATAATAGTTTTTTCATTCCTTCGTAGATATATTGAATGTTCGTTCAGTTTCGGTGAAATTAATCTTTGTTAATACAGCAACAGCAATCCGGCAAAAGCAGAGTAGCATATCATGCGGATGGGGTTGATGCCGACAAATTTGACACCAAAGAAGGTGGCAAGGAAGAGCGCGATAGAGATATAGAATCGCCAGGGGTCGGCAGGAGATGAAAAGTTCTCTTGGTTCATCAAGAGCAGGGCTGCAGCTCCTACGAGCCCAACTATGGCGGGGCGAAGACCGATGAAAATGCTCTGTATGGCTGTGGTGTTCATATATTTGTACAGCATCTTGCTGATAAGAATCATCAAAATCAAAGAGGGGAGAACCAAGGCAAATGTAGCTACAGCACTTCCCAATATGGCCATTGTTTCGCTCAAACCTGCATTGTGTACAGCAGTATAGCCACAATAAGTAGCAGCATTGATGCCAATGGGACCTGGTGTCATCTGCGAAATCGCCACGACATCAGTAAACTCTTGCATCGTCATCCAGTGGTATTGTGTTACTACTTGTCCCTGTATGAGGGAAATCATAGAGTAGCCACCTCCGAAACCGAAGATGCCAATCTGGATAAAAACGAGGAAAAGCTGAAGAAAAATCATATCAATAGATAATTAAGAATCGATAATAGACAAATCTATACCTTGGAAGATTCATCTTTTCTGAAGACTTACACCTTATTATATATAAGCAGAGGTTTCATTCTGTAGGCAGTATGAACTTGCCGTAAATGTAGCCAGCTGCGGCTGCGGAAATGATGACCCAGATGGGGTTGACGTGCAGAAGCCAGATAAGCATGGCAGACAGAATGGGAATCCAGCAGTTGGCAAAAGTGATGTGTGCACTCTTGGCAAGTGAGAATGTAGGGACGGCTATCAGGGCAACGACAGCAGGACGAATGCCGGCAAACATAGCTGCCACAACCTTGTTGTCCTCGAACTGATGGAAGAACATGGCGATGGCCAATATGATAAGGAAAGAGGGAAGTGAGGCTCCGAGAGTGCAGATGATGGCTCCTGGAGTTTTTGCCAACTTATATCCCAGCATGGAACTCATGTTGATGGCCAGGGCTCCCGGACAAGTCTGTGTCACAGCGATGGCATCGAGAAACTCTTCCTTCGTCATCCAATGATGCTTGTCAACGACTTTGGATTCTATAATAGGAATCATGGCATAGCCACCCCCAAAGGTGACTATGCCAATCTTCATAAATGTTTTGAATAATGTAAGATAACTTACGCTATTATTCATTTTTTACCTTTTTACTTTTTACCTTTTTACTTTTTCAAAGCTCTTTCTTCAATCCACTGACGTGCATTGACAAATGCCTCAATCCAAGGAGTTACCTCGTCGTTGCGGCGATCAGCTGGATACCAGGCATTCTGCCATGGGAAGATGGCACGCTCCAAGTGTGGCATCATAGCCAAGTGGCGACCATCTGCAGAGCAGATACCTGCTACGTTGTAGTCACTGCCGTTAGGATTACCTGGATACTCAGCGTAGTTGTACTTCGCAATGATGTTGTAGTGATCCTCTGGCTCTGGCAAGTAGAAACGGCCCTCGCCGTGAGCTACCCAGATACCGAGCTTATCACCGCTCAGGCTACCGAACATCACACTGTCGTTCTGAGGAATGGTCAAACCGAGGAATGTACTCTCGAACTTCTTGGATGTGTTGTGGCAGAGGTGTGAACGATGCTTGTGCTCAGGATTGATGAGGTTCAACTCAACCATCAGCTGGCAACCGTTACAGATACCGAGTGAAAGGGTATCCTCGCGGGCATAGAACTTATCGAGTGCCTCCTTAGCCTTAGGATTGTAGAGGAATGCACCAGCCCAACCCTTGGCAGAACCGAGAACGTCGGAGTTAGAGAAACCACCGCAGAATACGATGAAGTTTACATCCTCCAGAGTCTCACGACCAGAAATCAAGTCGGTCATCATCACGTCCTTTACATCGAAGCCAGCGAGATACATAGAGTAAGCCATCTCACGCTCACCATTGGTACCCTTCTCACGGATGATGGCTGCCTTGATGCCAGATGGCTTGCGACGGTTGGCGTCGAGGCTATAGCTAGCGAGAGTTCCCTTGAAGCCGTAACCGAAGTTCATCTCGATAGGCTGCTTCTTATAGTTGGTGTAACGCTTCTTAGCCATACCGTTCATGCTCTGCTTGCGGTCGAGGAGGTAAGATGTCTTATACCAGTCGTCACGCAATGCATCGATATCGAACTCGTGCTCGAAGCCTTCCTTCTTGATGATGATCTTGCGGAGCTCAGGAGCTGGATAACCAATCTTGGCATAACCGATACCGTTCTCATCGAAGAATGCCTTCAACTCGTCCTTGTGAGCATCGCTTACCTGGATGACAACACCTGGGTTCTCTGCGAAGAGAGTCTTGATGATGTCGGCATCTGCGATGTCGTGGAGGTTGATCTTCATACCACCCTCTACGTTGGCGAATGTCATCTCGAGGAGAGTTGTAATCAAACCACCGGCACTGATATCGTGACCAGCCATTACCCAACCGCGGTTGATGAGTTCCTGTACGGCGTTGAAGCAGTCAACGAAGTACTCTGGGTTCTTGACGGTAGGAACATCGCTGCCCACCTTGCCCAGACTCTGAGCGAAAGCAGAACCACCGAGACGCTGCTCGTCGAAGCTGAAGTCGATATGGTAGAGGCTAGAGTTCTTGTCGTTAACGAGAACTGGGCTAACCACCTTCTTGACATCTGAAACCTCACCGCCGGCACTTACGATAACGGTACCTGGAGCGATGATCTTCTCGCCGTTAGGATACTGCTGGGTCAATGAGAGAGAGTCCTTACCTGTTGGTACGTTTACGTGGATGGCGCAGCAGAAGTCTGACAATGCCTTCACACCCTCGTACAGACGGGCATCCTCACCCTTCTGGCTGCGGCAAGGCCACATCCAGTTAGCAGAGAGGCTGATGCTGTCCATGCCATCTGCCAATGGAGCCCATACGATATTAGTCAATGACTCTGCTACAGAGAGTACAGAACCTGCCTTAGGATCGGCAAGACCAGCCTGAGGAGCATGACCCATTGCTGTTACGATACCCTTCTCGCCACGGTAGTCGAGTGCTACGACACCACAGTCGGAGAGTGGCAACTGAATCTGACCCTGACCCTGCTGACGGGCAATCTTACCTGTTACGGAACGGTCCACCTTGTTGGTCAACCAGTCCTTACAAGCCACAGCCTCCATCTGGAGAACACGCTGCAAGTACTCGTCGAGGTTATCTGCAGAATAAGTTACATCTTCATATTTACGCTCTACGGTCTCATCTACCATCACAGTCTTAGGAGTATGACCGAACATCTGAGCTACATCGAGGTCGAATGGCTTCACGCCGTCAGCCTGCTTGAAGCTGAAGTGAGCATCGCCAGTAGTCTCACCAACCACGTACATTGGAGCACGCTCACGGTCGGCAATCTTCTGAACCTCGCTGATATACTTCTCGTCGATGAGCAAGCCCATACGCTCCTGACTCTCGTTGGCGATGATTTCCTTGGCGCTCAAAGTCTTGTCACCGATAGGCAATTTAGCCATGTCGATTTCGCCACCGCACTCTTCTACCAACTCCGAGAGACAGTTCAAGTGACCTGCAGAACCGTGGTCGTGGATGCTGACTACAGGGTTCTCGTCGTTCTCAACGAGTGCACGAACCAAGTTGTAAGCACGCTTCTGCATCTCAGGGTTGGCACGCTGAACCGCGTTCAACTCGATACCGTTACTGTAGCGACCAGTATCTACAGAAGAAACAGAACCGCCACCGAGACCGATACGATAGTTGTCGCCACCTACAACGACCACCTTGTTGCCCTTCTGTGGCTCTCCCTTCTTGTAATCACGCTTCTTGCCGTAGCCTACACCACCAGCAAGCATGATAACCTTGTCATAAGCATACTTCTCACCATTCTCCTCGTGCTCGAAGGTGAGCACAGAACCGGTGATAAGAGGCTGACCGAACTTGTTACCGAAGTCAGAAGCACCATTAGATGCCTTGATAAGGATCTGCTCTGGAGTCTGATAGAGCCACTTACGTACTGGCATCAAGTCTTCCCAGTCGCGCTCGATGTCGCTCTTGCCGTTGTCGTCCTTCAGACGAGGATAAGCAGTCATGTAGCAGGCAGTACCTGCGATAGGCCATGAGCCTACACCACCACCCATACGGTCGCGGATCTCACCACCAGTACCTGTAGCAGCACCATTGAAAGGCTCTACAGTAGTAGGGAAGTTGTGAGTCTCGGCCTTCAGCGAAATCACGCTCTCGATGTCCTTCACTTGGAAGAAATCGCTTGTAGTTTGGTCGGCAGGAGCAAACTGCTCGATGACAGGACCCTGCGAGAAGGCCACGTTGTCCTTGTAGGCAGAGAGAATCTTGTTGGGGTTCTCGTTGGTGGTCTTCTTGATCATATTGAAAAGAGAAGACTCCATCTCCTTGCCGTCGATGATAAACTGTCCGCCGAAGATCTTGTGGCGGCAGTGCTCAGAGTTGATCTGTGCAAAGCCAAAGATTTCGCTGTCGGTAAGAGGACGTCCGTTCTCTTTCTCCAACTTGTGGAGATAAGCCATCTCGTCCTCGCTGAGAGCCAAGCCTTCCTCTTCGTTGTACTTCTCGAGGTCGTCTACGTACTTGATGGGTTCAGGCTCATGGTTGACGGTGAACACATTCTGGTCTATTCCGTTGTACATGCGCTGCAGCATAGGGTCGTGCTCAGCGTCCTCGCTTTCTACGGGGAAGTACTCCTCAATACGCGAAATGCCGTTAAGACTCATGTTCTGAGTTATCTCAACGGCATTCGTACTCCAGGGAGTAATCATTTCACGGCGTGGACCCACAAAGAAGCCCTGCAACTGCTGGGCGTCCTCTAATGTTGCGTCACCATAAAGCCAACAAAGTTCATTGATCTCGTCCTGAGATGGTTTGTGGTCAATCTCGGTCGCTATCACACTCTTGGATGGAGTTCTGAAAAAAAGAATCATACTTAGTCTTTCTCTTTTTATTGTTAATGTATTTCTTTTCGACTGCAAAGTTAGTGTAAAAAGGAGAGATAACAAAGAGAAAGCTCGTTTTTTTTGTTTTTTATCAAACTTTCGCATTTCTTCTGCCCCGTTTTTGATGTACAGCGCTCTTTTTCTGCAAGATGTAGTCAGTCTTCATAGACGGCCAGGCTGGAGTCTCTATGATGGCCGATATCGGTCATCTATTATGACTGGCATCGGTCATCTATTACGACCGCTCCTTGCCGTCTATTATGACCGGGATGAGTCTTCTATGAAGCCTTCTGTCGATAGAAAAAGTGAATGAAGAAGGGACCATAATTCGTGTTAAATCGTTAAAAATGAGAAGAAAAGGCTCAAAGGTGGTTAAAATTCCATAAATGGATTTGACAAAAGGCTTTTATTCCAGTCTTATTCATAACTTTGCACAATGAAAGAAGCATGTAATTAATGTTTAGGAAGACCCTTTACAAAAACTTAATTTTATCATCTAAGCAAAAAATAAACGAGAAGAATATGAAACAGACAAAGACTTTAGCGATTATCGCAATGGCAGGCGCTCTGCTTGCAACAAGCTGCGCCAGCAAAAAAGAGTTACAGAATTGTCAGACCGAGAATAAGGAACTGACCGGTAATTATCAGGCAGCCAAGGAGCAACTCGCTGCATCACAGGCTCGCGTTACTACTCTCGAGGATCAGCTCGCACAGATGAAGAAGGACTATTCTTCTATGCAGACAGCTCTCGACAAGAGTTTGAACAACGCCAACCAGAACAATATCAGCATCGAGAAGCTCGTTGACCAGATTAACGAGTCTAACCAGTACATCCGTCACTTGGTAGAGGTGAAGAGCAAGAGCGACTCACTCAACATGGTGCTTACCAACAACCTGACCCGCTCATTGAGCAAGGAAGAGTTGAAGGAAGTAGACGTACAGGTACTCAAGGGTGTGGTTTACATCTCTTTGGCCGACAATATGCTCTATCAGAGTGGAAGCTATGAGGTAAACAGCCGCGCACAGGAGACTCTGAGCAAGATTGCCAAGATCATCATGGACTATAAGGACTACGATGTATTGGTAGAGGGTAATACCGATAATGTACCTGTAAGCACCACAAGTCCTAAGATGAAGAACATCCGCAACAACTGGGACCTCTCAGCTCTGCGTGCTTCATCTGTAGTACAGTATCTGCAGGAGCACTTCGGTGTATCTCCTAAGCGCCTCACAGCAGGTGGCCGTGGTGAGTACAACCCTGTGACAACCAACGATACTGAGGTGGGCAAGATGCGCAACCGTCGCACTCAGATCATCATCACTCCTAAGCTCGACCAGTTCATGGATCTCATCGACAAGGCTCCAGAGGAGAAGTAAACTGAAGAATTAAGATATATCTTTTTAAGGCGTGCCGTAGGTTTTTACTTGCGACGCGCCTTTTTCTTTTCTTGAATAAATCTTAAATTATCCGTGAATAGTTGGCTCGTTGCCGATTTTTGCTTATCTTTGTAAGCGAAAATAATAAATCAACAACAAGAAATAAGGGGTGCTGCACGGTTGTGTTGCTGAGATTATACCCATAGAACCTGACGCAGATAATGCTGCCGCAGGGATATTTCTATTCCGTATTATCTTTTATTGGTAAGGTACGTGTGTGTGCGCCTCTTCTTCTAAAGAAAAATGTAGATTGAAATGAGGTATATTTGTGCATTGACCATTGCCGGTTCCGACAGTTGTGGAGGAGCTGGCGTACAGGCTGATATCAAGACCATGTCGGCATTGGGCGTTTATGCGGCATCGGCCATTACTGCTGTTACTGTACAGAATACGCAGGGCGTTCAGGCCATTCAAGCCATAGAACCCGAAATTGTGGCAGGTCAGATCAAGGCTGTGATGGACGACATACTGCCCAATACTGTCAAAATAGGAATGGTGAACGATAAGGCCACTATCCAGACCATAGCCGATACGCTGAAACTTTATCCTGGAACAACACTTGTTGTCGACCCCGTTATGGTGTCGACCAGCGGTTCTATGCTCATGCAGCAAGATGCTCTCGATATCTTCTGTCGGCAACTCTTGCCGATGGCCAACTTGCTGACACCCAATATTCCCGAGGCTTCCGTACTTTCTCATACCTCAATACAGACGGCAGACGACATGGATCAGGCGGCCCTGCGCATCCTGTCGTTAGGCTGTGAGGCTGTTCTGATAAAAGGCGGGCACTTGGAAGGCGACAGGAAAATAGACAAACTCTATCTTGCCGATGGCAGAACCGAAGTCTACGAGCATGCCACGATAGAAACCCGCAATACTCATGGCACAGGTTGCACACTCTCTTCCGCCATTGCCTCGTTCTTGGCCCGTGGCTTGGACATGTGTCAGGCCATAGCTCAAGCCAAGGATTATCTGTCGCAAGCCATAGAGGCAGGCAAGGATGTGGAGATAGGAAAAGGACACGGTCCTGTCGACCATTTCTTCAACCCCGAGAAATTGAAGATTTGGTAAAGAAAAAGCCAATTTATATTTTCTTCGCAACTAAGCGAAAACCCTCATAAGATACGAAAACAAACAAAAAAGAATATGATACAGTTTATAACCCATTCCAATGAGCGTTACGACCATGTAGAAGGCGCCAAGCTGGCTTTGCAGGGCGGATGTCGTTGGATTCAGTTGCGCATGAAGGACGCTATGGAAATAGATTTCCTTCGGGCGGCAAAGAAGATAAGAAGATTATGCGATGAATATCATGCCACATTCATTCTCGACGACCATGTGGAGTGGGTGGGGCTTACTGGTGCCGACGGAGTGCATCTTGGCAAGAACGACATGCCTGTAGATGAGGCACGAAAGATATTGGGACGAAACAAAATCATCGGAGGCACAGCCAATACCTTCGAAGATGTGGAGCGGCTTTCTCGTCAGGGAGCCGACTACATAGGTTGTGGTCCTTTCCGGTTTACCACTACCAAGAAGAACCTGTCGCCAGTGCTGGGTCTGGAGGGTTATCGGGACATCACGGCACAGATGAAGGCTCATGACATTCAGCTCCCTATCGTCGCCATTGGAGGAATTCTGCACCAGGATATTCCTGCCATCATGCAGACTGGCGTGACAGGAATAGCGGTAAGCGGAGCTATCCTGAATGCGGAGAATCCTGTAGAAGAGATGAGACTCTTTATCTCGGCTACGGACAATGACATGTAATTACAAACTAATACAACTTATAAATGAAGACAAAAATCAAGTTTGACTATCCTTCCTCAGAGAAGGTTTATCTCAAGGGAAAACTCTACCCCGACCTCAGAGTGGGCATGCGTAAGGTGCGCCTTACTCCAACGGTTACTTTCGAGGGCGATGTGCGCCACGAGGAACCCAATGCCCCTGTCTATATCTATGATACGAGTGGTTGCTATAGCGACCCCAATGTGGAAATAGACCTGAACAAAGGCTTGCCCCGTTTGCGTCAGTCATGGATAGAGAACCGCAAGGAGGGTGAGACTCAGATGTATTTCGCCAAGAAAGGTATCATCACAGAGGAGATGGAATACGTGGCTATCCGCGAGAATATGAACTGCGAGGAGCTGGGCATCAAGACTCACATCACTCCTGAGTTCGTGTGCAAGGAGATTGCCGAGGGAAGAGCCGTTATTCCTGCCAACAAGAAGCACCCTGAGTCGGAACCTATGATTATAGGAACCAACTTCCTGGTTAAGATCAATACCAATATAGGCAACTCTGCCACAACTTCCGGAATCGAGGAAGAGGTGGAGAAAGCCGTGTGGAGTTGCAAGTGGGGTGGCGACACGCTGATGGATCTTTCTACGGGCAATGATATTCATGAGACCCGAGAGTGGATATTGCGCAACTGTCCTGTACCTGTAGGTACGGTGCCTATGTATCAGGCTTTCGAGAAAGTGGACGGCAAGGCAGAAGACCTGACATGGGAAGTGTTCCGTGACACCCTTATCGAACAGTGTGAGCAGGGAGTGGACTATTTCACCATCCACTGCGGCATCCGTCTGAAGAATATCCACTTGGCGGATACTCGTCTTACAGGTATCGTGAGCCGGGGCGGAAGCATCATCTCGAAATGGTGTAAGGTGCATCAGAAGGAAAGTTTCCTCTACGAGCACTTTGATGATATCTGTGATATCTGTGCCAAGTACGATGTTGCCATCTCGTTGGGCGATGGCTTGCGTCCTGGTTCAACCTACGATGCCAATGATGCAGCCCAGTTTGCCGAACTCGACACGATGGGCGAGCTGGTGGAGCGTGCCTGGGCAAAGAATGTACAGGCGTTTATCGAGGGGCCGGGTCATGTGCCTATGCACAAGATCAAGGAGAACATGGAGCGACAGATAGAGAAATGTCACGGAGCACCTTTCTATACATTGGGCCCTCTTGTAACCGATATAGCTCCCGCCTATGACCACATCACCTCTGCCATAGGTGCTTCGATGATAGGCTGGTATGGTACAGCCATGCTCTGCTATGTTACTCCGAAGGAGCACCTTGCCTTGCCAGAGAAGGAAGACGTTCGCACTGGTGTGGTAACCTACAAGATAGCTGCCCATGCTGCCGATTTGGCTAAGGGACATCCAGGAGCCTCTGTACGTGACAACGCGCTGAGCAAGGCCCGTTATGACTTCAGATGGAAAGATCAGTTCAACCTCTCGCTCGACCCAGAGCGTGCGCTGGAGTTCTACAAGACGAGCAACAGCGTAGATGCCAATTACTGCACCATGTGCGGTCCCAACTTCTGTGCTGCCCGCATCAGTCATTCATTGAAGAGCTGCGAGGAACGTAAAGGAGAATAAACGCACACTCTGTAATACAACAGAGAGCAATGAGAATTTAGAATCAACTTATTTCAAAAAATAAAAAACTTTTAAAAAAAATGATTGAAACACAAGTATCCAAAGGTATTATCAGTACCTATTTTGACAAACTTCAGCGTAATCTCGATCTCGATGTAGCCATTGTTGGCGGAGGTCCTTCTGGTATTGTTGCTGCTTATTATCTGGCTAAGGCAGGATTGAAGGTAGCTCAGTTTGACCGCAAACTCTCTCCTGGTGGCGGCATGTGGGGCGGTGCCATGATGTTCAACCAGATTGTCATTCAGGAAGAGGCTATGCACATCGTAAAAGACTTCGATATCAACTACGAGACTTTCGAGGATGGTCTTTACACTATCGACTCTGTGGAGAGTACCTCTTCGCTGCTTTATCATGCAGTACATGCTGGTGCAACTATTTTCAACTGCTACTCGGTAGAGGACGTCATCTTCAAGAATGATGTGGTAAGTGGTGTGGTTGTCAACTGGACTCCAGTGCTTCGTGAAGGCTTGCACGTAGATCCTCTCAACATCATGTCGAAGTATGTTATCGACGGAACGGGTCACGACAGCGAGATGTGCAAGGTTGTTGCCCGCAAGAACGGAATCAAGTTGGATACTGCTACGGGTGGTGTTATCGGTGAGCGTTCACTGGATGTGATAGAAGGCGAGCGCATGGTAGTAGAGGGAACCCGTGAGGTTTATCCAGGTCTTTATGTATGCGGTATGGCCTCTTCTGCTGTTGCCGGCACTCCACGCATGGGACCTATCTTCGGTGGTATGTTGCTTTCTGGTAAGAAGGTGGCTGATGCTATCATCGCTAAGTTGAAGAAGTAATTTCTGTTCTGGATGAAATGGATCGTGATAACCTCTCCTGACTTCCTGTCGGGAGAGGCTCTTTTTATTGACAGACTTTTCTGTCATGGTCTGGATGTGCTTCATCTGCGTAAGCCGGGGGCTTCGTATGAGGACTGCCGGCATTTGCTGAGCGAGGTTCCTTGCCGTTGGCACAACAGGATTGTGGTGCATGAACATTTCTCTTTGGCCGCAGAGTACTCTCTTCTTGGCATTCATCTCAACCGTCGTTGCCCCGATGCCCCAGAGGGTTTTCGTGGGCATGTGTCTTGTTCCTGTCATTGCCTCGACGAGGTTGTGGCAGCAAAGCCACATTGCGATTATGTCTTTCTGAGTCCCATCTTCGACAGTATCTCCAAGCAGGGATATTCGGCTTCCTTTACCGACAACGACTTGCAGCAGGCTCATGTTGCCGGTACAATCGACCATAAGGTTGTGGCGTTGGGAGGCATTACTTCTTCGCATATTCCGCAAATCAAAGCCTGGGGCTTTGGCGGTGCCGCCTTCTTGGGTGATGTGTGGAGCAGAATGAATGATGCCGGAGTAGATGAATATCTCGACACTTTGCGCTTGCTCCTCTGATGGTTTTCAGACGATGCCGTCAACCTGCGACTTTGTATTGCCAACCTTCGCCTCTTGTACAGACTTATTCAGTGATAGAAAGTTCAAAGAAGTATTCTTCAAAATAACCGGATACGCAACAAAAACGTGGCATTGTGAAAGAAAAACACGAAAATATGTTTCTCTTTAAAATATTATTCGTAATTTTGCAAGCAAATTATCAAAAAACAAGAGAAAGCTTATGGAAAAGATTCAAATGACAACTCCCTTGGTGGAGATGGACGGTGACGAGATGACTCGCATCCTGTGGAAGATGATTAAGGACGAACTGATATTGCCTTTCGTCGACCTCAAGACTGAGTATTATGACTTGGGCTTGCCCTATCGTGATCAGACCAACGATCAGGTGACCATCGACTCTGCTGAGGCTGCCAAGAAATATGGTGTGGCAGTAAAGTGTGCCACGATTACTCCTAATGCCCAGCGTATGGATGAATACAAGCTGCACAAAATGTGGAAAAGTCCTAACGGAACCATCCGAAGCATCATGGACGGAACTGTATTTCGTGCACCTATCACCATTCCAAGCATCCACCCATGTGTGAAGAACTGGGAGAAGCCTATCACCATTGCCCGTCATGCTTATGGTGATGTCTACAAGAGTGTGGAGATTCGTGCCGATGAGCCAGGAGTGGCTAAACTCGTGTTCGAGGGCAAGAGTGGAAAGAAGCAAGAGGTGGAAATCCACAACTTTGATGGTGCTGGTGTTATTCAAGGCATGCACAACACGGACAAGAGTATCCGCAGCTTCGCGCATAGCTGTTTCAAGTTTGCTATCGACACCAAGCAGGATCTTTGGTTTGCCACCAAGGACACCATCTCCAAGACCTATGACGCACAGTTCCGTAAGATTTTCGAGGAGGTGTACGAGAGTGACTATAAAGAGAAGTTTGCCGAGTTGGGCATAGAGTATTTCTATACTTTGATAGACGATGCTGTGGCTCGTGTTATCCGCAGTAAGGGAGGCTTTATCTGGGCTTGTAAGAACTATGATGGCGACGTGATGAGCGATATGCTCAGCACAGCTTTCGGTTCGTTGGCTATGATGACTTCCGTTTTGGTTTCGCCCGATGGCAAGTACGAGTACGAGGCAGCTCATGGTACCGTGACACGCCACTACTATCGTTATCTGAAGGGTGAGGACACATCCACCAACCCAATGGCAACCATCTTCGCCTGGAGTGGAGCGCTGAGAAAGCGTGGTGAGCTGGATGGCAACAAAGCTCTTCAGCAATTTGGCGATCAGCTTGAGGCAGCCTGCTTCGATACACTGAATGACGGAATAGCCACCAAGGACCTTGTCAACCTGATGGAAGGTGTAGAGGCCAAGGCTGTCAATTCTGCTGGCTTTATTGCTGCCATTCGTGAGCGCCTTGAGAAGCGCTTGGCATAATCATGATAGAATAAGAATATAAATAGTAGCTCCTAAAGAGGTAGTGCTTACATTGGCAAAGTAAGTACTACCTCTTTTTATAGGACAATAAAAAAGTGAGACTTGCCTCACGGCAAATCTCACTTTCGCTTTGTCCTTGCGGACTCTGCAAGTTATTCTAGGAAAATTATAACTGTCTATTTATCCCCTCTCTTGAGGATGTGTAAGTAATTCTGAGTATAGTTTGAAAAAATCAAAACTCAGGAGCTTGCTGATATGGAACAGCAGTCCTGTATCTATTGTGGCTCTTTCGTACACCTTATATATATTGGTACGATGGCAACCAAGTTGCTCTGCGAGCCAAACTGAAGTTTTGCCTTGTTTTTTGAGTTCCTGTTTTATTCGTTCGCCAATGACCAAGGCGTTAATACCATATTTTGCCATTTTCTGAAATAATTAAGTGTATATTGTATTATCGATTGCAAAATTAAGAATAAGGAATTAATCAAAGAAATTTTTTAGTAGCTAATTTAGCAACATTGTGCTAAAAAAAAATAAAATCTGGCGGTTTGTTCTTTTTTTTGCCACATTATTATACATTTAGTCTCCTTTTCTTCTTTTTCTTCTCTTTTTTATTTTTGCAGGGTCTGTTTTCCTTTCTTATTGTTGGTCTTTGGTGTGCTCAGTAGGACAAGCAGTTAGAGTAAATGTTTTTTAGCCTATAAAATCTATGTTCTAAACTATCGAACTTATGTTCTAAACTTTGGAACTTAAGTTCTAAACTATCGAACTTGTGTTCTAAACTTTAGAACATAGATTTAGCTAACTTAAAACACAATTTTCTGTAGTACTAAAAACAAATGGACAAAGAATTAAAAGCATCTGCAGGTGCATTCTTGCGCACTATTTATATACTCCACTTCTCCATTTGCGAAGGTTGAGGTACTTACAGCTCAAAAGCGCCAGTAAAGGTTTTTGGATGTACTTAGTAGTTGTATTAGGGGGTAAAAACATTAAATAAGTTAAAAAATACCCGTAAAACTCAATTTTTCCACCTAAAAAAGAGCTTTGTATTGCTTTTTTTTGTAATTTTGCAGTCAGATAATGGAATGGTTGCGAAACCATTGATAAGAATTTTGAGAATTCATATAGATGTAAGTTGTATTAGTAAAAGGTGGTTTTGAGTTTTTTTCGCTCGGCCTTTCTTTTGGGTTAGATTAGTAAAGAGTCAGAGTGAATCCGTTAAACCAGTACCACGTATTTTTTTATATACTCTTACATGGGATGCATTTCGTTGGCGATGTGTGTTCTTTGCTATGTTATTCTCTTCTCGTTTTTTGAATAAAATTAAGTGTTTAGCAATTGGAAAGTGTTTTGAGAACTATATATATGGGGGAACTGGCCAGGGATGGTAGGTTCCCCCCTTTTGCTTTTTGGTAAAATGACACAGAATTGTAATCAAATGTAACGCATGTTACAAAATAAAAGTTGTAACTTTGCCCCCGTAATATTAAATGTTTCGATTATGGACGAAAAAGACAGCAGAATATTAGTAGTCGACGACGAGCAGGATCTCTGTGAAATCCTGAAATTCAATCTTGAGACTGAAGGTTATCAGGTAGAGACCGCCAATTCGGCAGAAGAGGCTTTGGAGAAAGACATTGCGTCTTACAATCTCTTGCTCCTCGATGTGATGATGGGAGGAATGAGCGGTTTTCAGCTTGCCAAGCAACTGAAGAACAGTGAGGTGACGGCCCATATTCCTATTATCTTCCTTACAGCTCGTGATACGGAAAACGACACGGTGACAGGCTTCAACCTGGGTGCCGATGATTATATCTCCAAACCATTCTCTATCCGTGAGGTAATGGTTAGGGTGCGTGCCGTGTTGCGCCGTACATCCAGCAGGTTGGAAGGAGCTGAGGAACCGGCAGTCATCAGTTATCAGGGCCTGTTGCTCAATCTCGACAAAAAGTCGGTGAGTGTGGACGGAGAGGACGTGCCATTCACCAAGACTGAGTTTGAGTTGCTTCGTCTGTTGTTGGAGGAGCGCGGAAGAGTCTTCTCGCGTCAGGAACTCATCGACCGCGTATGGCCCAAGGATGTGTTGGTTCTCGACCGTACGGTGGATGTCAACATCACACGTATGCGCAAGAAGATAGGCAAGTTTGCCAAGTGTATCGTTACCCGTTTGGGATTCGGTTATTATTTCGACGCATAATATAATAAGGTGGAGATATGTATGAATTTAAAGAAAAAAAGTCGAAGCTTGGGCGTCGGCTCTATTTCGTGGTGTTGGCTGTGTTCTTGGTGTTCGCAGTCAGCTTTATCATCTTTCAACAGGCTCGCGAGAAGCAGTTCAAGATAAGCACGCTCACGTTGAAGTTGAGCAACTACAATGCCCTTTTAGAGGAAGATTTATCGTTGGCTCACGACAAGGGAATCATTCTGAGCGACAGCAGCGGAAAGGCAGTAGATGTGGCACGCGACAAGCTGAATGTTTTTATAAGAGAACACGAGAGTAAGGACTTGCGTATTACTCTGATACGCCCTAATGGCAAGGTGGTGTACGACAATATGCGAAACGACTTCGATCATTTCTCCAATCACATCAACCGAAAGGAGATACAGGAAGCATTGAGGACAGGACTGGGCTCGAGTGTGGAGCGACAGTCGAAGACCCTGAAGCATGATTACTTCTATGTGGCCACTTATTTTCCTGCCGATTCCATTATTATCCGAAGCGCTTTGCCTTATAACAACGATCTCTCCAAGTCGTTGAAGGCCGACCAGCATTACATCTGGTTTGCCATCTTTGCTATCATACTCCTTACCGTTGTGCTTTATCGGTTTATGCATCGCTTGGGAAAGAATGTGGCCAAGTTGCGCATCTTCGCCTATAAAGCCGACCATAATGAGAGTCTTGAGATAGAAGACCTGGCGACTTTCCCCAATGATGAGCTGGGCGAAATTGCCGAGCGTATCATCAAGATGTACAAGCGAATACAGACCACGCGCAAGGAACAGGATATTCTGAAACGGCAGCTTACCCAGAACATTGCCCACGAGTTGAAGACACCAGTGGCAAGCATACAGGGCTATTTGGAGACTATTATCGACAATCCCCGTATCAGCGAAGAAATGAAGCAGCAGTTCTTGCAGCGCTGTTATGCCCAGAGTGAAAGACTCACTTCGCTCTTGCGTGATATTTCCACACTCAACCGTCTGGACGATGGTTCCGACATGATCGATTTCGAGGCGGTAGACATCACTCAGTTGGCCAGCGACATCATGAGAGAAACCGCCCTTGAGCGCGAGGAGCGCAAGATGAGTTTTCATAACCTGTTGCCCGAGCACATCGTGGTGAAGGGAAACCGAAGTCTGCTTTACAGCATCTTCCGCAACCTTACCGATAATGCCATAGCCTATGCAGGTGAAGAAACAACCATCACCCTGGAAGGCAAAGAGGTTGGCAATAAGTGGCATTTCATTTTCCGAGACAACGGACAGGGAGTGCCTCAGGAGCATTTGGCTCGCATCTTTGAGCGTTTCTATCGTGTGGACAAGGGGCGCAGCCGTAAGATGGGAGGTACAGGGCTGGGACTTGCCATCGTGAAAAACTCAGTATTGCTGCATGGAGGAACCATTCGGGCAGCCAATCTGCCCGAAGGAGGATTGAAGTTCGAGTTTACCATCAAGAAGTAATGATAAGTAATGCTAAAAACAGAAAAAGTCGCAAGGAGATTTGTCTTTGCGACTTTTTTCTTGTATCTTTGCATTACAATAAATAAATGCAAGAAATGAATCCATTTTCAAAGATGATTGCGGCCGCTCTTGCTTTGAGCGAGAAGGCTGTCGAAAATACATTAGAGTTGCTTGAGGAAGGTTGTACTATTCCCTTCATCTCCCGCTACCGTAAGGAGAAAACCGGTAACATGGACGAGGTGAAGATAGAGGCGGTGGCTCAGGCCAACGAGAAATATAAGGAGATGGCGAAGCGCAAGGAAACCATCCTGAAGACCATCGGCGAGCAAGGCAAGCTTTCGGCAGAGTTGCAGCAGCGCATCGACAACTGTTGGGACGCCACAGAGCTGGAAGACATCTATCTGCCTTTTAAACCCAAGCGTCGTACTCGTGCACAGGTGGCTCGCGAACAGGGGCTTGAACCGTTGGCACAGCTCCTCCTGCTTCAGCGCGAACGTAATCCCGAGCAGGCTGCCCGCAAGTTCGTGGGTGACAAGGTGAGCGATGTAGAGGCTGCGCTCCAGGGAGCTAAGGACATTATAGCCGAGACGGTAAGCGAGAATGAGCAGAGCCGCAACCAGATACGAGGTGAGTTCCGTCGTGGCGCCATCATTACTTCCAAGGTGGTGGCAAAGAAGAAAGACGAGGAAGATGCCCAGCGCTTCTCCGATTATTTCGACTTCTCGGAACCATTGAAACGTTGTTCTTCCCATCGTTTGTTGGCCATGCGTCGTGGAGAGGCGGCAGGTTTCCTGCGTGTCAGCATATCTGCAGATGAAGAAACTTGCATCACCAAACTGAAACGTCATTATGTTCATGGCTTTGGCGAGTGCCAGGCTCTGGTAGGCGAGGCTGTCGATGATGCATTCAAGCGCTTGTTGAAACCCAGTATCGAGACTGAGTTTGCAGCTCAGAGCAAGCAGAAGGCCGATGAGGAGGCAATCGTTGTCTTTGCAGAGAACCTGCGCCAGTTGCTCTTGGCAGCACCTCTTGGACAGAAGCGTGTTATGGCTGTCGACCCAGGCTTTGCCAATGGATGCAAGACTGCATGTCTTGACGCCCAGGGCAATCTTGTGCATCATGAGATCGTCTATCCGCATCCTCCCCGCAGCAAGCGCATGGAGGCCACTGCTGCCATGAAGCGCATGGTGCGCCAGTATCAGGTTGAGGCCATGGCGGTAGGCAACGGAACGGCAAGCAGGGAAACCAGTGAGTGGCTGAACGAGATAGATTTTGAGCATCCGGTAGATGTCTATGTGGTAAGCGAGGATGGAGCCTCTATCTATTCTGCCTCTAAGATTGCCCGCGAGGAGTTTCCTGATGAGGATGTGACGGTGCGTGGAGCGGTTTCTATCGGCAGAAGACTGATGGACCCTTTGGCTGAGTTGGTGAAGATCGATCCCAAGAGCATCGGAGTGGGGCAGTATCAGCATGATGTGGACCAGAGTCAGTTGAAGAAGAGTCTCGACTCGGTAGTGATGAGTTGCGTGAACTCGGTGGGTGTCAATCTCAATACAGCCTCTCAGCATCTGCTCACCTATGTGAGTGGTCTCGGTCCCACATTGGCGAAGAATATTGTGGAGTATCGTCGTGAGAATGGTGCATTCTCCTCTCGTTCCCAACTGAAGAAAGTGCCGCGTTTAGGTCCTTCGGCTTATGAGCAGTGTGCCGGTTTCCTCCGCATTCCTGGAGCAAGAAATCCTTTGGACAACAGCGCCGTTCACCCGGAGCGTTACTCTCTTGTAGAGACCATGGCCAAAGATCAGGGTGTGACGGTAAAGCAACTGGTAGAGGACAAAGCCTTGCAGAAAAAGATAGACATACGGAAGTATGTGAGTGGCGAAGTAGGCATGCCTACGCTTACCGATATCATGGCCGAGCTCGACAAACCCGGACTCGACCCACGAGGCGAGGTGGAGAAGTTTGAGTTTGATGCCTCCATCAAGACCATTGAGGACTTGCAAGTAGGCATGGTAGTACCGGGCATCGTGACCAACATCACTAAGTTTGGTGCCTTTGTTGATATAGGTGTCCACAATGATGGTTTGGTTCATGTCTCACAAATGGCCAACCGCTATGTGAGCGACCCTTCAGAAGTGGTAAAACTCCACGAGCACGTGATGGTCAGGGTGACTGAAGTCGACCTGAAGCGCAAACGTATCGCCCTGTCGATGAAGCAATTATAATGTAACGGGCTCTCTTCGGAGAGCCCGTTGCTTTTTAGACGTATTCTAAATTACCTACTTTTAGGTATTGTATGTTTTTCCTTTTCTTCATATCTTTGCAGCCGGAATTTTATGATAATTATTTATACATTATTAGCGGCAAAGAATGAAGAAAACTGGCATGATGCTATTCCTGTTTTTCGGCATAAGTGTACTTGGCTATGCGCAGAACAGCAATGGTGAAAAATCCAATAAGGCCCCCCAAAAAAGTTTGTCCGATACCCTCAAGATTGCAGAGGTGGTGGTAACGGCACAGGAAACGCGTGGCGTTACGGCGGCTTCTGTCATCGAGAAGCATGCCATGGAACATCTGCAACCATCAAGTTTCTCCGACATTCTGGAGTTGTTGCCAGGCGGTCGTTCGCAAGACCCTGCCCTCAACACCCCTAATACTATCCGTATCCGCGAGACGGGTACTGCCAGCAGCTATAATACATCTTCGCTGGGCACCAGCTTCATGATAGATGGTGCCCCCATCAGCACCAACGCCAACCGACAGGAGGTAAAGGGCGCATGGGAAACATCGACCGAGGGCAGAAGCTACGTCAACTCGGGTGTCGACATGCGTACCATATCGACCGATGACATTGAGAAGGTGGAGGTAGTGCGAGGCATCCCATCGGTAGAGTATGGCGACCTGACGAGCGGACTCGTCAAGATAGAGCGAAAGCGAGGCGGCAATAGTTGGGAGGCACGTCTCAAGGCCGATATGGACAGCAAACTTTTCTACCTGGCAAAGGGCTTCGAATGGAAACCTCGCCGCATGACGCTCAATCTGAGCGTCGACTATCTGGATGCCAAGGCCGACCCACGCAACCGACTGGAGAACTACAAGCGACTGAGCTTCTCTGCCCGATTCTTCAAGGCATGGAGCCTGGGCCGATATGACATGCAACTGAAGACTAACTTTGACTATACAGGTTCGTTTGACAACGACAAGAATGACCCCGATCTTGACAACCAGGCCGTAGACTCGTATAAATCGCAGTACAACAGGTATGCCCTGAATGCCGGCTTTACATTCTTGCCCAGGAACAAGCGCCAGTGGTTTCGTTCGCTCGATGCCATGCTCTCTACCTCTTATGAGTACGACTTGATAGAGCGCACCAAGTTGGTGCAGCTTTCACAGTTGGTGGCTGCTGTAGGTACCATCACTACGGGCGAGAGCGATGGCATCATCTTGCCCTATAAATACGTGGCATGGCAGAATGTAGACGGTCGCCCCTTCAACCTCTTCACCAAGTTGAACGCCAAGTTTCAGGTTCCCTCCCTGAATATCTCCAACACCCTCTTGGTGGGTACCGACTGGAATGTGGACAAGAACTATGGGCATGGTCAAGTGTTCGACCCCACTCGCCCCTTGTACACCACGGCGGCCACCTTGCGCCATCGTTCGCTGTCGAGCATACCTGCCAACAAGCAGTGGGGACTTTATGCCGAGGAGCGTATCAGCACCATGCTGGGTGGTAGCAAGTTAGAGATGGTGGCAGGTGTGAGAGCTGTACAGATGTTGGGATTGCCCACTTCTTATCAGATGCACGGAAAGTTCTACTTTGACCCACGTGTCAATGTGGGATGGACATTGCCTAAGTTTAAGATAGCAGGGCAGACAGGTTTCCTGCGCCTGTCGGGCGGAGTAGGCGAGCATACCAAGATGCCCACTATGGATCAGCTATTCCCCGATCCCGTGTACATGGACTTGGTGCAGCTCAATTATTACCATGCCAATGCCGACTACCGTCGCATCAACCTGATGACCTATGTCATCGACCCTACCAATTACGATCTGAAGCCTGCCCGTAACCTGAAGTGGGAAATGACTGCCGATATGACGGTAGGCGGTTATCGACTTTCGGTAACATACTTCCGCGAGAACATGACATCGGGCTTCCGCAGTCAGTCGAGTTATGCCCCTTATACTTACAAGCAGTATGATGCCTCGGGAGTGGATGCTGGAGCGCTGACGGCACCGCCTTCGTTAGTCGATATGCCCTACACCCTGCGTACCGACCTGCGTGGCTATAGCCATTATACCAACGGAAGCCAAACGTTGAAGCGAGGTGTGGAATACACTTTCTCGACCAAGCGATTCGAGCGCATCATGACCCGTCTGACTGTCAATGGAGCCTGGTTTTACACCATCTATCGCAACTCGATGATGGAAACCTACAAGCCCAGTGCCGTGGTGGCAGGCAAGCAGATTCAGTATGTGGGCTATTACGACCAGGATGGCGGCAGCAAAAACCAGATGATGAATACCAACTTCACCGTGGATACCGACATACCCAAGCTCAAGCTCGGCTTCTCGGTTTCGGCCCAATGCCTGTGGTTCACCATGCGCCGCACCGCCGAGACCAGCAATTATCCTGTCAAGTACATGGATGCCAACGGCGAGATGCACGACTGGAAGGATGAGGATGCCGACGACATATACTTGCGCTACTTGATACGCAACTATACGGACAGTAACTTTGCTCTCTACAGGGTGCCCTTCTCGATGAATGTCAATTTCAAGGTAACTAAGAAATTGTTTGCTGACCGCCTGACCGTAGCTTTGTTCTGCAACAAGCTACTCGATTATACCCCCGACTATACGAGCAATGGACTGACCGTGCGTCGCCATGTGACTCCTTACTTTGGATTAGAAATGAACGTGAAAATATGAAACGAATACTGATGATATGTGTGGCTCTGCTGGGAATGGTACTCGCATCGTGCCACCAGGACGAGGACGATCTCTTTACCACGGCAGCTATCACTCTGACTGCCGAGGAAGGCACAACCGTGGAACGTGTGCAGGGCACGGTGCAACTCACCAACCTCAATACCCGACAGGTGACAACCACGGCCGAGTTTGATGGTAATATAGCCCGTGTCTCTCTGCTTCGTGGTGTCTATTCGGTACTGGTCGAAGGTTCCATGCAATATAAGGATGCCCATGGCGCCACGGGCGTTAGGCAGTTTCGTGCCACGTCCGATTACTTAGAGTTTGCCAGCAAGAGTCTTAATGTAGCCACCCTCAATATCGTATGGATGTAAAGATGAAGTACAAAATAGCTTTGTTGACCATGGTTTGCACGCTATGTATGTCGGCCACCATGGCTTCGCCCCGTGACACGGCTCGTGTGGAGCATCTGTCGATGTGGAACCAGTTGTCGACTCCCCTGCTCACCAATCCCGCCCTGCATAGCGCGGCCTATGCCCAGTCGTACTCCGAGATGGCGCTTACCGTCGACTTTCAGCACCAATCAGAAGCCTTTGTCGAGGAGAAAGGTAAGGGACATGTGCTTGGGGCGCTGGCAGTCAACAGTTACCTGCGCATGAATCCACGTTCGGCAGTATGGGGCTCTGCCTCTTACACTACTGGCAAGCAGAAGAGCATCTGCTGGAACTCTACCTCCGACTACGAATTGTTGGCTCCCTATGTGATGGCCGATACCCTGGGCGGAGATACCCACCGAGAGCGATATACCTTCTCTGGTGGTTATGGCACCCAACTGGGGCGAGTCTTGCTGGGAGGCGAGATGGCCATTCGTGCTGAGCACGAGTATCGTGACCGTGATCCACGTATGCGAGGCATCGTTACAGAACTGTTGCTGCGAGGTGGCGCCGGTCTCATGGCTTGGCATTATCGTTGGGGCGTATTGGTGGAAGGCACTATCTACAAGCAAACCAACAGCGTAGATTTCTACAACGAACTGGGTGTTATTCCCGAGTATCATATGACAGGACTTGGAACCGAATATGGCCGTTTTGCTGGCGAGCAGCGCAGTCTCGCCTATCGAGGAGGTGGCTTTGATATTGCTTTTGATGCTGTTCCCACAGGTAATGAAGGACTCTACGGGCATGTGTCTTTGGGACGCAATGCATATGAGCGCCTGCTGACGAGCGCCAACTCATTGCCTCTGTCGCGCCTTATATATAATAAGGTGGAAACCACGATGGGGTGGAAGCAGGAGAGCAAGCACCATTGGGCCGCTTATGCACATTTTGCCTTTACCAAGCGCAGTGGTGATGAAAACATAACGGGAAAGTCGGATTCGCAGTATTATCCTGTGATAGGCAAGCTCACCATGTATAAGGATTACCTGATGGATGCCTCGATAGGAGGTATGTATGGCCAGCAGGGAGGTGACCGCTCGTGGATGGTAAGCCTCAAGGCAGGCTATCGCAACCATCGTGAGCGCTATGTATATCCCGAGCGCCTGTTAGACCGTGCCCATGCGTATGTCAAGGTAGCAGGCGAGTGGATGCGTCCTATGTCTCGGCGCTTGTCACTCTCGCTGGGAGCCGATGCCAGTCATTATGCCCGTGTGAGCGACAACATGGTGATGCCTTTTGCCAACATGACCAGCAAGTTTGCCGAGATGATACGCCACAAGTATCGTTTTGTCAAGGCCAGCTACACTGAGGCCCACCTGCATGCACGTGGCGACTATCACCTGAAGTCTTCGTCCATAGGCCTCTTTGCCGAAGTAGCAGGAGGCATGGTGCTTTGCTCGGAGAACGAGCAGCAATTGGGACTCAGAGCCACCATGGGCGTAACTTTTTAAAGAAGTTAGAGACGTTAAAGCCATATGCTTTACAGCTAAATATTCAATCAAAAAGGCTGTTGGCTATAACTTCTAACGACCGAAGGGAGTGATAATTTCTTTAACTTCTATAACTTCTGAATTTGCTAAAGTTCAATAATTAAAATAAAAAAACAATGAAAAAGAATTTCTTGATGGGCATGTTGATGCTCCTTACAGTAGGTTTGTCGTTTACAGCTTGTAGCAACGACGACAGTGTGACATACACTCCTGTGTCGCTCAGCGTAGAGATGCCTTTGGGCATTGACAACGTGGTGTTTAGCAACAGCAAGGCCATGTTCACCAATGTTCAGACAGGCGAGGTGTTCACCGTCAATCAGTTTGTAGAAAACAATGGTAGCTTTGCAGCCTCGATAGACCAAGTGCCAGAGGGCACATACAATGTAGCCGTTACCGGCGAATTGAGTTTTACCAAGGATGGTGTGGCAGGTACAGCCCAGGTCAACCAGACCAGCGAGAACATGCAGGTGAAGAGTGGTAGCGCCAATGTCAAGTTGGCCGTGAATACCTTTGATGCCAAGGGTGGTTTTGTTATCTCGGAGATTTTCTTCGCAGGTGATAAAACTCCTGAGGGTAAGCAATTTCTGAAAGACCAGTATGTCGTTGTTTCCAATAATTCGGACGTAACTCTCTATGCTGACAGTATTGCCTTTGTGCAATCGGCATTCCTTACCAGCACCAAACGTGAGTATACACCCGACATCATGAACGAAGCCATGTCGGTGGAGGCTATATATATGATCCCAGGAACAGGAAAGAGCGTGGCTGTGCAGCCTGGCAAGTCGTTGGTGTTGGCACTGAATGCCATGAATCATACAGAAGCTAATGCCAATTCCTTCGACTTGAGCAAAGCTGACTTTGAATTCTACGATGAGAGTACGTCGGCAAACAATCTGGATACCGACAATCAGGAGGTTCCCAACCTGGATAAGTGGTATTGTTATACATTGAGTTATTATCTGCTCAATACTGGTGGAAACAAGGCCTATGCCTTGGCTCGAATGCACCAAAACAGGGAAAGCTATCTGACAGACAACTATTATGAGGCAAAGTATGTGTTGACAACAAGCAAGGGTGACAAGGAGATGACATCCAAATGTTATAAGTTACCTAACTCTTGGATTCTTGATGCTGTAAACCTTTGCCCAAGTAGTGTTTGGCAGTGGAACGTGGTTTCTTCTGCTCTTGATGCAGGCTATACGTATGTGGCAAGCACGCTCAATTCTACTGATCGCTTCGGCAAGTCTGTTATCCGTAAGAAGGAGAACGGCAAGTGGGTAGACACCAATAACTCAAGCAACGACTTTGAGGCATCTACAGCCAGTTATCTGCAGAAATAATCAACTCAAAATAATGTGAAAATATGAAGAAACAATTTCTAAGCCTGTTCCTTCTTCTCTTAGCTCCTGCATCTTTGTTTGCTCAAACTGTGGAGCAGGATGCATCCATCCGTCAGGGCAAGTTGAAGAACGGACTCACTTACTACATTCGTCATAATGCCAAGGAGGCAGGACTTGCCGACTTCTATATAGCCCAGCGTGTGGGCTCCATCTTGGAGGAACCTCGCCAGCGTGGCTTGGCTCACTTCCTGGAGCATATGGCGTTTAATGGTACCAAACATTTCCCTGGCAAGGGTAAGCAACTGGGCATCGTGCCTTGGTGCGAGACCATCGGTGTGAAGTTTGGTACCAACCTCAATGCCTACACATCAGTCGACCAGACGGTTTATCACATCGGTTCGGCTCCCATCAAGCGCGAAGGTATCATCGACTCCTGCCTCTTGGTGCTCAACGACTGGAGCCAGTTTATCAACCTTGAACCCAAGGAGATAGACAAGGAGCGTGGCGTCATCCACGAGGAATGGCGCAACCGCCGTACGGGCATGGCCATGCAGCGCATGATGGAGAATGTGATGCCTAAGATATACAAGGGCAGCAAGTATGAGGACTGTCTGCCTATCGGCAATATGGACATTGTGGATAACTTCCCTTACCAGGACCTGCGTGACTACTATCAGAAGTGGTATCGCCCCGACTTGCAGGCCATCGTGGTGGTGGGTGACTTCGACGTGGATATGATGGAGAGGAAAATCCAAAAGCTCTTTGGTAAGATTAAGGCACACAAGAATCCTGCCGAGCGCATCTACTATCCTGTGAACGATAATGACAAGATGATTGTCGCCATCGAGAAGGACAAGGAGCAGCCTATCATCCTCGGTCATCTCTATATGAAGAGCGAGGCCACTCCAGACAGCGAGAAAAACAGTGTGAAGTATCAGCGTGAGGATTACATCAACGGCTTAATCACCTATATGCTCAATGGTCGCCTTTCGGAGAAAAAGCAAGTGGCCAATCCGCCTTTCATGAGTGCGACGGTGAAGAACGGTGCGTTCTTCGTTTCCCGCACCAAGGATGCCTTCAGCCTGAGCATCAGTTGCAAGCAGGACAATGTACTAGGTGGCGTTTCGGTAGCAGTAGGCGAGGTGGAACGTGCCCGTCAGCATGGTTTTACACAGAGTGAGCTGGAACGTGCCAAGAAACTCTATCTCAATGCTGCCGAGCGACAACTGAAGATGGAGAAAGACTATAAGAACTCTCACTATGTGAGCCAGTGCGTGAACAACTTCTTGGAGGGAGAGCCTATCTTGACCCCTACTTACAACCTCCAGTTGGTGAAACTGTTTGATGGCGAGGTGAGTCTTGCCGAGGTAAATAGTCAGGTGGGCGAGATAATCACCGACAAGAACCAGGTGTTCATCATGTATGGACCCGACAAGGATGGTTTCGTGGTTCCTTCGGAATCGGAAATTGAGAGCACCGTGCTTGCCGCACAGCAGAAGAGTTACGACGCTTACCAGGAGGAGCAAGTGCCAGCTACCTTGATGGCGGCCTTGCCTGCACCAGGCAAGATTGTGTCGGAGAAACCATACGGCAAGTTTGGCATGACGGAGATTGTCTTGAGCAATGGCATGAAGGTGTATGTGAAGTCCACCGACTATCAGGCCGACCAAATCACCATGAGCATGAGAGGCGAGGGCGGTACATCCGTCTATGGCGACGAGGACATACCTAACTTCGCCTTCTTGAGTGGTTCCATTACGGAGGCGGGTGTGGGTGACTTTACGGCCACTCGTCTTCGCAAGGCATTGGCAGGAAAGTCCTTGAAGTTGGCTCCTTCCATCACCAGCGAGGGACAGCGCATCACAGGCACCTCGTCAGTAAAAGACTTGGAGACGATGCTTCAGTTGGCTCATCTCTATTTCACTGCTCCTCGCAAGGACAGCATGGCGTTCGAGGGAATGATGAACCGCAACCTTTCGCTCCTGAAGAACCGCAACGCCAGTTCGAAGGTTGTCTACAACGACTCCCTCTCAGCTACTCTGTACGACCACAATGTGCGTATGGCTCCTGTAACCGTGGAGATTGCAAAAAAAGCGGATTACAACCGCATCTTCGAAATCTATTGTGAGCGTTTCAGCGATGCGAGCAACTTCAAAACCGTCTTCATCGGCAAGGTCGATATGGCGCAGCTTCGTCCGTTGCTCTGCCAGTATCTCGCCACCCTGCCTTCTACCCACAAGGCAGAAAAGAGCAACAAGGCCAACGTGCCTCAGATTGTGAAGAAGAACGGGGTGGTGAAGTTCGTGCATAAGCAGGAAACTCCGCTTGCCAACGTGAGCGTGTTCTATACAGCCAACGTCCCATTTTCGCCGAAGAACGACTTGGTGCTCGACATGTTGACCCGTGTCCTCCAGATCGCTTACACCGACTCGGTACGTGAGGAGAAGGGTGGAACATACGGAGTGGGCGTAAGCTTCAACCTCGAGAAGGAGGACAATCCGAATGCCTTGCTTCGCATTTCCTACAAGAGCGACCCCAAGCGTTACGAGGAACTGAATCCAGTCATCTACAAGCAACTCCTGAACATCGCCGACCATGGTCCTGTGGCAAGCAGTATGGATAAGGTGAAGAAGTATCTGAAGAAGCAATACGGACAGATGGCAATCACCAACGACTACTGGAGCTATGTCATCTGGCACCAGCTCGACGACGATGCCGACTTCGACAAGGATTACTGCAAGATGGTGGACAACCTGACAGCTTCTGATGTGCAGAAAATGGCTAAGGAGTTGTTGAAGCAGAATCATCGTGTAGAGGTTACCATGCTCTCGGAGTAAGGATCAGAAAAAAGATAGTATGGCGTTTCTTGCATATATATTTGTATGCGGAAACCTATTATCTATAGTTGAGAAAAAAGAAATTCCCAGTTAGGAAAAAATATTTTGTCAGTTGATTGACAAGTTTTCCCTAATTGGGATTTTCTTTTCTACTGAAGGTGCGAAACTTGACAGTAATATCACATATTATAAATAACCTATGAGGTAAATCCCCAGGACCCATAAATTCCCAGAACTCATAAAATGGAATAAAACCTAAAAAGTGATGTGGAAGTATGGCTTTTTAGGTTTTTCTTGTTACTTTTGTATCATGTTATCGAAAAGTCAAAACAAAATGAATACAGATTTCACCAAGGACAGCATCGAGTCGGCCTATTGCTTCTTCCATCAGAAGTTGCGTGTGTATGAATATTCCACCAGTCCCACTCAGCGTGATGATATAGAATATGCCATCAGCCAATATGTAGATGGGATGAATCCCGCGCTCTACCAGTTGTTGGCTAATGGCACTCCGCATTATCTGCTCGACCATACTACTTTCGAGCAAGATATGCGCCATGCCATCGAGTTGCTCGACGGCATGTTGTAGAAAGAAGAAAATAGCAACTTATGACAATTTGTCAGCCAGCGTGTGTCAATCTTACCATTGGCACACGCTTTGTTATTATAGGTAGCGTAAACACTTAGAGATGAGGCTCCCGATAGATGCATATCTTCGGCAAACTTCCTGTCTGGGTGTTAATGAGATTTTATAACATATTAATAACGAAAAAATAAAAACAAAATAATTATGGGAAAAGTAATTGGAATTGACTTGGGTACCACAAACAGTTGTGTTG